>OIZG01001519.1_pt1 | contig 13526 bp, 22 predicted proteins | sample 1588561 | NCBI WGS metagenome assembly OIZG01 (sample SAMN03283267) | human gut metagenome | biome: human-associated habitat; material: feces | host: Homo sapiens | place: USA | collected 2013 | reverse complement strand
CGAATATCCTCGCTGCTGGCAGAGGTCTCGCGGCTGAGTAATGCGCTTTGCGCCATGAACACAATGGACTTGCAGCGGTATCCGGAAAACTATAAGCTGCTTTCCACTGACGCGGCGCTCCGCGCAGAGAGCCGAGAGGCCGCTGAGAGCATCCTGACCCGGGAGATCACGGAGGCCGTCGCAGCGGACCCGTATGGCCGGTGCGCCTATATTGAATCGCTGGCGTTCGACTGGACCGCGCCGGACGCCATCCGGGTGGACACTGTGCTCCACGGGATCGACGACGTGACCATCGACCTGACGGCGTACATCACAAAGGGGGACGCTTAAATGGCTGAATTCACACTTCCTGCTTTTTTACGAAAGCACAGCACCGACGACATACACGAAAAGATGCGGGCCATTCTGCCGCCTGACCTGGACATGAGCGAGGGCGGCCACGCCTGGAACATGACCCGGCCCACCGCCCTGGTGGTTGCGGAGCTGTGCGAGTTCGTGCTGCCGGAGGTGATCAAGCTGATCTTCCCGGAGTGGTCCTATGGCGAATTTCTGGACGGCCATGCCAAAGCCAGAGGCATCACCCGGAGACCGGCGACCTATGCAGACGGCGAGATCACCATCACCGGAACGGAGAAAACAGAGATACCGGCAGGCAGTCTGTTTTCCACCGCCGCGATCAACGACGAGCCCTCTGTGGACTATGAGACACTGGAGACTGTGGTCATCCCAAGCGGCGGCAGTGTGACGGCGGCGGTGCGCTGCACTCAGGCCGGAATCATTGGCAACGCGACAGCGGGGGCCATTGAGATCGTATCCAGCCGCCTGACCGGGATAACCGGAGTAATAAACACCGTGGGCATCACCGGCGGCACGGAGGAAGAGAGCGACGAGAGCCTGATCGAACGCATCGCGGAGTATGACAAGAGCCAGGGAGATTCTTACACCGGGACTCCCTCCGATTATAAGCGGTGGGCAAAGAGCGTCGCCGGTGTCGGAGACGCCACGGTGATCTCTGCCCAGGACGACAGCGGCCTGGTGACCATCATCCTCACGGACAGCAACGGAGACCCTGCAACCGAACTTCTCTGCACGACGGTATACAATTACATCATGAGACCGGACGCACCAGAGGAGCGGCTGGCCCCCATCAATGCCTTTTTGAAGGTCACACCGCCGATGACGCTTGCAATCGGCGTTCAGGCCACGGTGGAACTGGAGGACGACGCCACCATTGAGAGCGTAAAGGCAGACTTTTTGGCGCAGATCGTCCTCTATCTGCCTGTGGCTCTGAGCGAAGGTGAGGTCAAGTATACCCGCGTCGGGGCGATTTTGTCGGCCATCGACGGGGTGAACGACTTTAAGAACCTGAAGCTGGGGGTGACTGGGACGGCATACGGGACTGGGAACATTGCCATCACTACCAATCAGCTGCCAGTCATGGACAAAGAGGACTGCACCCTGATAGCCGGGACCGTGTAAAGGAAGGAGCGCCATGAACCACCAAACCGAATTGATGCGCTCGATCCTGAAAAACCAAAAAGCCCAGGAGATCATCGACTACGTCTCCCCCATCTATGGCAACAGCTATGTGGGGCTGTGGATCTATGAGGCCATCGGCATCGTTTTGGGCGAAGTGTGTGATATTTCTGACGAGCTGCGTTATGAGACCAATCCAGCAGCGGCCAAGCTGCTGCTGGATATGTGGGAGGATCACTATGGGCTGAAACGGGATAGCCGCCTGACCAGTGAACAGCGGCAATTACGGCTGGTGGCAAAGACACAGAGCCGTGGGCCATGCAATCCCGCCCGGCTAGCTGCTGCGGTATCCGCCGCTCTGGGCGGCGTCCCCGTAGACATCCAGGAGCGGACCGGCAAGAACACTTTCTTGGTGAACATTCGGGAGGTAGTGCCTTCCATCGTCCCGGCGGTGGCCGTTTTGGAGCGGATGAAGCCCGCCCATCTGATCTATCAGATCAGAGTTTGCACACAGACCATTTCGGATGTGGACATCCGCGTGGCGGTGGCGATCACGCAGAGCGAACAGTACAGCGTGGAGGTGTTTCAATAAATGAACATATGGGCAAACGCCGTGATCACCAACGACGGGATCGCACTGCTGGCGAAGCTGGTGGAGGGCAGTACGCTGACCATCAAGAGGGCGCAAACGGGCACTGGCTTTGTGACCCCCGGTCTGCTGAGCAAGCAGACAGAAATCGTCGGCCCCAGGCAGGAGTTGGAGTTCCGGCCTGTCAGTTACCCAGAGACCGGAAAATGCGCCCTTCCCTGCTATCTGACCAACAAAGGCCTTGCCAGCGGGTACACAGCCACGCAGGTCGGCATTTTTGCTGAGGACCCAGATGTAGGTGAGATATTATTTTTCATCGCCCAGGCAGAGAGCGGCACGGGAACGCCCGTGCCATCGGACACAGAAATGCCGGGATACAATGCGGAATGGACCTTTTACTTTCAGTGTGGGCAAGCAGAGCAAGTCACCGTGTTCGTCGATCCCGCCAACACAGTAAGCCGGAGGGACCTGGAGCGGTATCTGGCGGAAAACGGCGGGGTGCGGTCCTCTCCCCTGACTATCCCCGCCGATGGATGGACGGAGACTGGAGAAGAACCGTACAAATATACCCTGGACGTTTCCCAAGAGGACGCAAAGGCGACCCACATTCCCATGGTCTCCATTCACAAGGACAGTCTGGCGATTGCCGGGGCGGCGGGGATGTGCTCCAGCGCGGAGACGGTGGATGGGGCGGTGCGGTTCTGGGCGCGGAAGGTCCCGGAAAGCGACCTGTCCGCCACGCTGGTGCTGCTGACGCCGGGCACCGGGGAGTTGGGGGCTGCCGGGGGCGGGAGCGCCTATGTGCTGCCCGTGGCAAGCGCCGATACCCTGGGCGGCGTGAAGATCGGCAAGGGAATCTCCATTACAGAGGACGGCACCATTTCCGTGTCCGGCGGCGGCGATGGCTGAGAAGCGGGCGCAGCTGGTCACGCTGGGCACCCTGGAGCAGGGCTTGCTCAGAATGAAACGGGAGTATCTGGCTGCCATCGCGGGGGCCGGGTACGCCAGCTTCCGCAAGGCGGAGGCCGTCCCCAACTCGGACGAGGCGAAAGCGGACGTGCTCTATCTGGTGCAGGATAAAGCGTCCGGCCTTTACGGCATCTGGGCCTTGATAGACGGGGCCATGGTGCAGGTGGGCAGCACGGCGGTGGACCTAGACGGCTATGTCACCAGGGAGGAACTGGACGAGACCGTGCAGGCCGCCGTGAAGCAGGTCCTGACAGAGGGCCTGGTGGCCACCGACGATGAGGTGGACGAGGTGATGGCCGAGATATTCGGCGGGACCGGAGAAGACGGGACAGTTGCCACGGATGAAGAGGTGGCGGAGGTGTTCCGGGAGATTTTCGGACATTAAGTGTTTTCCGCCGCTGTGCGGCGTTAAACAAATATAATCTACATTTTTAGAAGGAAAAAACTATGGCTTATGATGAGAAGAAGCTGGTAAAGCTCGGTGCGCTGAAGGAGATGGGCCAGCGCCTGAAGACCGACATTGACGCTGCTGCCGCCCTGGCGGCCAGCGCGTTCCACAGCGCGAAGGTGGAGGGTAACACCGTCTCTCTGTACACCAGCACTGACAAGAGCGGCAACGCCGCCTTTACCTTCGACTTCCCCACTGAGATGTTCCTGGACCAGACCAAGACTGAGTTCGTGGGCAAGTTCAAGTGGGCGGATGCCACCTATCCCGGCTCCACCGACCCCAAGCTGGATGGCAAGCCCGTGATGGTCCTGGCGGTGAAGGGTGAGAACCCCGACAGCTGCACCTACAGCTTCCTGAACATGGCCGCTCTGGTGGATACCTACACCGCTAAGACCCAGGGCAAGGACGCCAGCACCACCATCGAGATCAGCGGCTATGAGGTGGAGGTGAAGGTCAACATCTCCAAGGAGGCCGACAACATCCTGGAGCTGAAGGACGACGGCCTGTATGTGCCCAAGCCCAAGGAGACCGACATCTCCGGCAAGGCCGACAAGGTGGCCGGTGCCACTGAGGGCAACTTCGCCGCCCTGGACGCCAACGGCAACCTGACCGATTCCGGTAAGAAGTCCGCTGACTTTGTGGCTACCACCGATATCGCCAGCGACGCCGAGGTGGCCGAGGTGATGAAGGAAGTCTTTGGCGAGTAATTTCCCCGGCGGCGGGTGGGGCCTATCCTGCCCGCCGCCCCCCGGAAAGGAGAAAAGCGCATGGGAAAGAAATTGACGGCGCTGGACCAGCTGAAGACCAGCATGGCCCGGGCGAAGGGCTGGGCCAGCAATCAGGTGGCCCAGGTGGCCCAGGCCGCCGCCGAGGCCATGGAGGAAATGGACGGCGTGAAGGCCGATAAGTCCGAAGGCGTGGCCGTGGTGATTCCCACCACCGGCTGGAGCCAGGACAGCGGGGCCTACCCCTATTATTACGATATCCCTGCCGAGGGCGTGACGGCCAAAGACCGGGCCGACCTGGCCCTGGCCCCGGCCAGTATTCAGGCTGCCGTCGCCTGCGGCATGTGCCCCGCCACCGAGACCCTGGCGGGCGCGATCCGGGTGCGGGCCGCTAAGACCCCGGAGGCGGAGATGAGCGGGGAGTATTGGGTCATGAAAGGAAAGGGGTGAAAAAGCATGGGAAAAGGATTTGTAAACGTGTCCGGCGGGGGCGGAAGTGAGGAGAAGCTGACGGCCCACCTGGGGGACAAGAACAACCCCCATGGGGTGACGGCGGAGCAGGTGGGGGCAGCCAAAGCCGACCATACGCATACTGCGGCGCAAGTTGGGGCGAGACCGAACACCTGGACACCGAAGCTGGCCGACGTGGCCTTTCTGGGAAACCAGCCGATTTCGGCGGTGGCGAATGATACGACTGCAAACTGGGCAAATCTCGGCTCCGGCTACGCCTGGTATAGCGCTGGTGGGCTGCTGAACGACCAGCCCACCCAGTATGGCTTCCTGCTGAATTACGTCAATGGCTCGGACGTGTTCCAGATTTGGAACACACAGAGCAATGGCCCGATGTACACCAGAAGCGGAAATGCCAGCGGATGGGGCAGGAGCTGGACGAAGCTTATCGACTCAACCAACATCGGTAGCCAGACGGTGAATAAGGCGAAGTATGCCAGCATTACCGCCCCCGGCACGGCCAGCCTGAAAAACATCAAGGCCGGGACCAGCGATTTGACAGCCGGGAGCTCTTCGCTGACGACGGGGGATATCTATCTGGTGTATGAGTGAGGGGTGAGAGCATGGCAAAAGCAGCGTATATCGGGATTCCAACAGCATTTCCCGTTTACAAGGAAGAAACGAAAACCATTGCGATCACGGCAGCGAACGTTGCGCAGTATTTCACGGTAACGAACGGCTCCTATTATTTTGCTGGTTCTGGCAATGTGTTCACCAGCAACAACGGGGGTGTGAATAGTTCTGAGGCCACAACGACGCTGACGGCGAAGGTAGATATAAGTTCCCTAGCCTTCCGCTATTCGTACTCCAGTGAACAGAAGTACGACAAATTCACACTGACTGTTGGCGGGACGACTGTAGAATCTGCGGTTTCCGGGGCCACGACAACGAAGAGTTATTCCGGGTCGCTGAAAGCCGGTCAGAGTATCGTCCTGACGTATGCAAAAGATAGTTCTCAGAGCAATAATGACGACAAATGCACCATCTCGAATATCTCCATCACGGCCAAAGTCAGAACGCAGACGGGGACTGAAACGAAACCTGTAGCCCGAAAAGTAAAACGGCAGCACATGGGCGTGAACGGCGTGGCACGAAAGGTGAAGAGGGGGCTTGTCGGCGTGAATGGCGTAGCACGGCAGTTCTTCGCCGCCGTGCCCACCTGGAAGAAGTATAAGACCAACGTGGCGTATACGCTGGCCGTAGAAAAAACCGTAAATACAGATGCAGAAAAATGGTCTGGATTCCATATTTACAGAGAATATGGAGCATGGCCGTATTTTCAGTGCATTGTGAGCGGCAAAGGAAACCCAGCTAATTTTGTATCGTTGAATCAGTCCACTGGAAAGGTAAAGTGGACGAATAATGGCGCATTTAGAGCGTGGAGTGAAAGCAGCGGCGGTTGGTCTCCAAGCGTAAGAGAACAGGGGTCGGCCAGCGATCAGGATTATAACTCGGTTTTGTTTTTCCATGGTTATGGAGAAACAGGAAGCCCGAAGTATAACCCGCAAAGATATACTGTTTACGGACGTTACATGCACGATGATGATGATGTTCAGACTTGCGAAATCACTCTTGCATGGGCATCTTGTAATCCTGATTATGAATGCAATGAACTTTGGGCCACTGTTTTGTATTATACGACCCCAAAGCTCACGCTGTACCACTTTTACCCCAAAGCGTCCTATTCCCGTGGCGACTACATCGGCGAAGTGACCTCGGAATCCGAGGGGGCCTATCCCACCAACGGGCGGCACACAGACGGATATTGGTATGTCCGTCAATGATAAGGAGGAAACGAATGAAGATCAAACTGAGCAACGGAAAGGAGCTGGAGCCCCTGATGGCGACGGGCGGCCAGCAGTATGTCCAGGGCCAGAGCCGGGACACCCTGAGTTTTGTGTTCGATGGCGGCACCGACATGGCCGAGCTGGACCAGGCGTTCCGGGCCGAAAACTGCGGTGACATCATCCTAACCGACGACCAGGGCGGCGAGTATCTGCACCACGGCTATGCCATCCGCCACGAGCTGAAGAAGGCCAGCGTGGAGAGCAAGCCCGCCACCACCGAGAGCGAGGCCGAATATGTGATGCGTGTGACCGTGAGCATGGCCCAGCGGACCTATGCCGAGGAGCAGATGGACAGCCTGCGTGATACCGTGGATACGCTGGTGCTGGACGCCCTGGGAGGTGAGGAATAATGTACGAGACTATCAAGCGGCTGTATGCCAAGACCGGTAATGCTGACGTGGTGAGCCGCGCCGTGAAGAAGGGCTGGATCACCGAGGATGAGGGCAAGCGGATCGTGGGGGAGTGATGAGATGAGCGGAGGAATCATCCTCACGATCCTGGGCCTGTGTCTGGGTTCTTCTGGCGTTTCGGGCCTTGTCGTGGCGTGTTTGCAGCGCCACTGGGCAAAGCGGGACAAGCAGGAGCAGCAGAGAGATCAGAAGGACGATAAGCTATACGCCATCGTGGCCGCCATTAAGGTGCTGACGCTGGACAGAGTAAAACATCTGGCCAAATGCCATATCAAGGACGGTTACATTGACTTGGGCGATAAGGAAACCCTCCAGGATATGCACCGGGCCTATAAGGCCCTGGGGGGCAACGGGCATCTGGACACCGCCATGGCGGCGGTGGAAAAATTGCCCATTCACAACGCGGACTGAAAGGGGGTGAGAAGCATGGAGAACATCGGAAACATCGGCATCGCCAGCGTGGCGGCCATTACGGTCATCTGCTATCTGGTTGGGCTGATCGTCAAGGCTGTGCCCAACATGGCGGATAAGTACATCCCCATCTGCTGCGGCGTGGCCGGGGCTGTGCTGGGGCTGGCTGGGCTGTACCTGGGCCTGCCGGATTTTCCGGCGGCGGACCCCGTTACCGCGCTGGCAGTCGGCATTGTTAGCGGCCTTGCGGCCACCGGAATCAACCAAATGGCGAAGCAGTTGAGTAAGTAACACACGGGAAACGCACGAAAAACACACGGATGCGCGAAAAATGCGCAGGAAGGAGAACTGTATGAACACCAACATTCTGCACGATATCTACACCATCAATCACCAGTCCGAGGGCGAGGACCTGACCGTTTCTCTGGCCAAGTTCCAGGCCGCTAACCCTGGCGCTGTGAGCCACGAGGAGGCCAAGGCCATGCGGGAGTTTATCGGCAAGCACGGCAGGGCCCTGGCGGTGGCTTTCCACAAGGGCAAGGCCACTTTCCAGGCCGTGGTCGAGGTCCTGGAGGCCGAGGACAAGGAGGCCCAGGAGGCCGCCAAGTGAGGCTGTACACCCAGCTCCTCACCCACAACAGCTGTTACATCAAGGGGGAGCATATCCGGCCCCGTGGGGTGATGGTACACTCCACGGGGTGCAATAACCCTTATCTGCGGCGGTATGTCTCCCCTGGGGACGAACGGATCGGAGATCCGCTGTCCACCAACTGGAACCAGAGCGGCGTCGGCGCCTGCGCCCATGCCTTTATCGGGCGGTTGGCGGACGGGAGCATTGCGGCCTACCAGACCTTGCCCTGGACCATGCGGGGCTGGCACTGCGGGGGTGACGGCAATAACACCCATATCTCTTTTGAGATTTGCGAGGACAAGCTGGCTGACAAGAGCTATTTCCAGGCCACCTATCAGGCTGCCGTGGAGCTGACGGCCTACCTGTGCAAGAGGTTCGGGCTGAATCCCCTGGCCGACGGCGTGGTGCTGTGCCACGCGGAGGGCCACAGGCAGGGCATCGCGTCCAACCATGCCGATGTGCTCCACTGGTGGGGCCGGTATGGGGTCAGCATGGATAACTTCCGCCGGGATGTGGCGGAGAAGATGAAGGGAGGCGAACACGATTTGACAGAGCAGCAGGTGCGGGCCATCGTCCGGGAGGAGCTGGCCGCCGCCCAGGCGGCGCGGGACAAGCTGCCCGCCAGCGACTGGGCGGCAGAGAAGCTGAAACAGGCCAAAGCCGCCGGCATCACCGACGGCACCAGGCCCCGGGGGTTTGCTACCCGGGAAGAGGTGGCCTTGATGGTGGCCGCCGGGAAAAAGTAAACTGAATGGGACGGGAAAACGCCGATCTTAGCACGGGGCTGGAGCGGCTGAAAGATGGGCCAAAACTAACGATTCTCTAACAAAAACCGCAAAAGCATTGGGAGCCAGTCATTCTGGACTGAATGGCATTCAAGAGGTCAGCGGTTCGATCCCGCTTATCTCCACCAACGAAAACCTGCAATCCATTGGGATTGCAGGTTTTCTTCTTGTTTGCGGACAAACGAAAATTTTGAGAAATGGCGGGAAATTGGGAGTAGTTAGGGAGAATTACTAACACATTTACTAACATGGTTCAAGACCGTCAGAGGGCATCGGTGATGCGGCGGAGGTCGGCCAGATTTACGTCCTGGTAATGCCGGAGCATGGCGGTGGAGGTGTGGCCCATGAGCTCCAGCTTGTCCTTGTCCGGGGCCTCCACCCGCTTGAGCAGCGTGGCGAAGGTGTGGCGGCAGCTGTGGGGCGTGTAGGTGTGGCGCTGGACCCCGTTTATCTCTATGATGGGGTTATCTATCCCGGCGGCGGTGAGGGCGGCGTAGAAGGCCGCCCGGTAGTCCTTTGGGGGGATGGGCCGTCCGTCCCGGCGGGCGAACACGGGGCCGCTGGTGCGGCTGCCCACGGCGGCATCCACAAGGGGCTGGATCTTTGGGGCCACGGTGACGGTCCGGTCTGTGCCTGCGTCGGTTTTGGAGCCGCCGGTAAAGGCTCGCTCGGCCCGGTCATAATCTTCAATGCGCAGGGCCAGCAGCTCGGAGGGCCGGAAGCCCAGGTAGCACTGGCACAGGATCGCATCCACGCAGTCCAGGCCCACCAGAGGCCAGAGCTTATCCACCGCCTCCAGGGGCAGGCCCGCCTTGCCGATCCCAGTCTGGCCGCCGATGACGATGTAGGGGGACAGGTTCAGGTTGTCCGGCACGGCGTGGCGGGGAATGCCGAACTTGTAGATCAGGCCGCAGAGGGTCTTCATGTTCTCCTGGGTGCGGCGGCCCAGGTCATCGTCAAAGCAGTCCTGGATATCGTCGATGTCGATATCCCCCATTTGCATGGGCCGGATGGGACCCAGGTGCTTCAGGGCCGCCCGGTAGCAGTTCATCGTGGACGTGCCCCGCTTGTGGGTGGGTTCCCACAGGTCATAAAGCTGCTGGAAGGTGTAGGCCGTCTTGCGCTTGCCGCCGACGTCCTGGACCTCCGGGGAGTGCAGCCACTCCTCCGCTTCCTTCCGGGTGCGCAGGCCAGACTTTGACTTGGTGATGCGCCGCCGGGTGCCGTCCGGGCGTATCTCATGGCCGATGATTTTCAGGGCTATGTAGCCACTGCCCCGGCGGAAGATGGAGCCGGTGCCATTGCTCCGGCGGCGGGTGGAGGCGCTGCGGGTCTGCTTGCGGCCGCACCAGGGGCACCACTCCGCCCCAGGAGGCAGCTCCCGCCCACATTTGACACACTGGGTCTGTTGGGTGGTGGTTTGCATGATATCACGCTCTTTCTTCAAAATAGGTATGGCAATCCAGACCCCTGCGTGATATAATGCCTTTGGTTCTTTGAGACATTACCCCGCTGGGGTTTGTTTCGCCAGCCGCTCTCGGTGTTCCCGCACCGGGGGCGGTTTTTATGTTTAATTATCTCGAATTCGAGGCAATAGAACCATTTTGTTGGTGTCACCAAAATGGTCTTAAATTGCGTGAAGTTGTCAGAAAATGCGTAGACACATGAGAACTCATTGACACACGTATCAACACGTGCTAGAATAGAATCAGAAGGGGTGAGGATGTGAAGGGAAGCGAAGTAAAGCAGATGCTGCGGGCGCACAAGTGCTACTTTTACCGAGAGGGACGAAACCACGAGATATGGTTCAGCCCTATCACGGGCAAGAAATTCCAAGTCCCCAGGCACGACAACAAGGAAGTCGCCACCGGGACGGTAAACAACATCAAGCGGAGCGCTGGAATCAAATAAATCGTTTTTGCGTCATACTATAATATCGAGAGGTGAATTGTATTATGAAATATGCTTACCCCGCTGTATTTAGAGAAGAGAGCGACGGCCTGTATTCTGTGGAATTCCCCGACCTGGAGGGCTGCTTCACCAGCGGCGAAACGCTGCCGGATGCCATTGAAATGGCGGAAGACGCCCTGTGCCTGATGCTCTATGACATGGAGGAGGATGGAGAAACCATTCCGGCCCCGTCTAACCCCAAGGACATCGTGGTCAGCGACGACGCGCTGGTGTCGCTGGTCGGCTGCGACACGCTGGAGTATCGCAAGCTGTATAATAACAAGTCGGTGAAAAAGACCCTGACCATCCCCGCCTGGCTGAACACCATGGCCGAGCGTGCCGACCTGAATTTTTCCAGCGTGTTACAAGATGCGTTGAAGCTGCGGCTTGACGTGCAATAAGTTCCCCTTCTGCCCCGGGCTTCGGCCTGGGGCTTATTTTGTTGCAGGGATGTTTTAGTGAGAGTGTGGAATCAGGTGCGCCGTGGAGCGAATGACCTCTTCATAGCGCTGGATGTCGGCAGGGGTGAAGCCGAAGACATCCTCCCAGGTGTAGCCGGGCAGCCAACAGGTGGCATGGTGAAAACAATCCTTTGCGTCTGGCTTTTCCAGATAGACCTTTACGCGGCCGTCTGGTTTCATTTCGGAGTGGACGATCTCGGTTTCATCGTCCAGCGTTAAAAACGGGTACATCATAGCAGCGAAACTCCTTTTAGATTCCCTGGGCGGATTCAAACTGTCGCCGCAGGCTGTCCTGCAAAATCTGAGAGCAGTTGAGATTGAGCTTATCGGCCAGGTTTGCCATCCATGCGGGGAGAGAGACGTTCTTCCGCACGGATCGGGTGTCAGTCTGGGCACGGTAGGCGATGGTATCCACACGGATCATGGACAGCTCATCCAGCGCCCCGTGGGTGATCTCGGTCTGTCTGGTGGCTGCCGGGATGGGCAGGCCTTCGTCCTCCGCCACCACCAGCCAGCCGGAAGCGGCGTCGGTGATCTGGTCGATGGCGTCCTGAAGGTCGTGTCCGGTGGTGACGCAGCCGGGCAGGTCGGGGATACGGGCGTGGATTTTGGTTCCGTCCTCGTTGGGGGTGAAAACTGCGGTATAGATATATTTCATGGTGCTGCCTCCTCCATTGGTTGAGGGGCGGGGCTTGTCAGCCCCGGTCCCTCTCGTTGTGTTTGATCTCCTTCTTGATGTATCGCAGGTCATCTTCATCAAAGTCATGGCGTTTCAGTGGGATAATCACTCCAAGCTCAGCATTATAGAATATGTCATGGTTTGCGCCGCTACGCTTGAAAATATAGCCGCCTTGATTCAGCTCCTGAATCGCTTCGTTTCGGGGCTTCATCCAATAACCTCCTTTGATGGCTCTATTATACACAACAATACACAAAAAGTCAATGGAGAATACACAAAATTACGCAATATTTTAATGCCACGGGCTTTAAGCCTGGGGCGTTTTTACGTTCTGGGCAGCTCCAGCAGCTGCATCCGGCGGATCTGATCGCAGGTCAGGCGGAGGCCATAGCGCCGGTTGAGCAGGTCCATGATGATTTTGGCTTTCCAGCCGTAGGAGGTATAACGGGCAAAATCACGCTGGGCCGCGGGCGGGAGATCGGATAGGGCCATGGGGCACACCTCTTTTATTAGAACGGAACTTCATCATCAATTTCTGTCGCCGCAATCGTTTCCCAATTCAGTAAAATACTCCGTTGAAAAAACGTACTCTCTGAGCCACATAACGGGCAGTAGCGCGCATTTCCCGCAAGAGGACTGACATTAGGACATGCGGATTCATATTCTCCCGTTGAGCTAGAACAACGATTAACCAAGGAGTTTCCACAAATAATACAATACTCCCCGTCAGACGACATATCTGCATTTTGGCAGACAGGGCACTCTAACGCTTTACCTTCTTTATCAAGACGGATTCCTTCGTATTTTATCATAGGTAATCCCTCACTTTCATAATCCGACAAAGATTGCTTGCCACAAACCGGGCAAAAAAGATAGCTTTTTCCGTATGAAATATTTGAACAATTACGGCAAACACGTGGAAACATCTTGTCCTTACATCGCTCTAAAATTCTGCTTTCATACCTGCTGTGAGACATATTAAGCCAGTGCTTATAGTCCCGTATTCTGTAGTCTCTTACAGCTTCTTTAGATAAACGAAAAAAACGGGCTATATCAAAAATATCAAATTGCTGTCCTGATAACCTTTCATGTATTAAAATCGGCGGTGCTAAAAAATTACCAGCGAACGTATTTGCGGCACCTTCCATTGCAAAATATGTAATATTATCAAGACCACCACGTTTTATCTCCGTTCGTTCATCATTTAAATGCTCCAATATGATGTGGCCCAATTCATGGGCTAAAGAAAATTGAATTCGTTTTTTGGGTTTCTTTTCATTGTAAACGATTATATATACTCTGAAATCCGGGTCGAAATAGCATTTTGCATCTTTTAGTTCATCTGGACAATTTCGCCCAGAAGCGCTAACCCATACTTTATAATCGGAAAAAGATGACACCAAAACTTTCAGTTCTTTTATCCGCATAAATATTTCAAACATATTTATGGGATATTCTGCAATTTCAATTTTGTCAGCAAGCATTTGTGACAATTCAAAAGCTCTTTTGTAGCGTTCAATACCTGCGCTCATTCTCCTCGTTCTTTCTTACTTAGTAGATAATCTATATAATCCGCAATATTTTTATCTAGTTCTGGTGTTATATTAGCTGATTCAAGTCGACAAACAGAACGTA
>OIZG01001517.1_pt1 | contig 13542 bp, 16 predicted proteins | sample 1588561 | NCBI WGS metagenome assembly OIZG01 (sample SAMN03283267) | human gut metagenome | biome: human-associated habitat; material: feces | host: Homo sapiens | place: USA | collected 2013 | reverse complement strand
CCCCCCGGGGGTATCCCTGGACTTCCCCAATGTAACACCGTTACAAGTATCAATTCTGTAACCAATAGTAACAATATTGTAACTGTACAATGCTATTCATTAGTGCTACTATATAATCAAACATTTAGAAAGGGTTGCCATATGAAAGTAAATTATTGAATGGACTGGAGTGATTTGAATAATGGAATCAAATTATAGATTTTTTAAACTTACAGAAATTTCATCACAAAGCGCATTGATACCATTTGCAACGGCTCCTATTGAGTTTGAAAGTGGTTATACTGCCTATGTGGTTTCTGGTGGCGCTGTGTATATTAGGCTTAATTTTGATAAAAACCATAATTTAGAGGTTGATATTTTAATGACTGATTTAGTGGAGGATTTGAATAATGACCAAGAAGACAATTGAACAATTAGAACTAATGATTCGAAGGGAAGTTATGAGATTAGAGAAGTCCTTTACTGAAGACTATCTAATTAATTCAAGAACTGTGAATATACTTTCGGAACGAGTAAGAGACATAGAGGGAAAAGATATTGTTTTGTCAATTAGTAACATTTTAGCAAAGTGTGATTTCTGCCATAATAATACATACCGTTATAAATGTCTAAAGAACATGCCTTGTTCAACATGTATTTATAATTTTCTCAATAAGCGTTTAACTGATATTCATAACGAGAAAAAAGGTTCAGGGAATACCTGAACCTTTTTATATTAACTTGCTGCTATTAATGCGCCTTCAACTAGGCAACTAGAATTTGTATCACGTTTTCCCTTGGTTGTAGCTCCAGAACCCCAAGTCATACCAAATCCGCCATATTGACATTGTAGCCCTACAGTATTAGAAGAACCGTTAACGGGTGATATTACTATACTTCCACTACCGGACCTAAGAACGGTATCACAACCAGTAGCGGTAAGACTTTCAAAATGCACGGTACTTGCCGCCGTACAGTTGAAAGCTGCACTATAATTTCCAGCGGTCACGTTATTTACTATGATATTTTTACCTGTTACTGTACAGCTTTGGAAGTTTAAAACTGCTGTATTCGTCAAATTCTGTAACTGTATATTATAACATCTTGCAAACGTGCAACTAGCAGCAAAACCGTAAGAATTGTTATCTCCTCCATAGATTACGCATGCTTGTGCCATATTGTAAATTTTAAAACTTTTAGTAACATTACTAAGTAGCCAATATGTAATGCCCGGCCTATTTCCATAGATTCTAATAGCGTTAAATAAACTATTCATGGGTGAATCTTCACTCAATCCATCACCCATAGCTGTTTTACTTTCATCAACATATACCGTAAATTCTTCATGAGACAATCCTTTTTGAATGTCACCATAACCAAAAGGCATGAATCTTCCGCACAATGATTTATCATTTCCAATGGCTATCGTTCTAATTCCGTAATAATCAACAATAACGCATTCTTGTTCATATCCTGAATAAGGAATAGGGATAATCCACCATTGCTTGATATTACCGGTTTCAAGGTCGAATGTTGCAATCCTTGTTTCCGCCTGCGGATATGATTCGTTAAGGAATACGCTGGAAGATAAACACCACATACCATTATAACAGAAAGAACCTTGTGTCAATGTATACTGGAACGAGTTAGGAAGCAACGGGTTAGGCCTATTAGCATGATTCAGTTTAACTTGATGAATTAATTCCCAAGTATCAGGGTTATAGATATACAACCCCCCGCCATAAACGTATAAACATCTGTTAACTGGATCATAAGCAACATTAGAAACCGGCTCTGTAATTTCAGGCAACGTCTTTTTAGTCCATGGACCTTTGTAACTATTCGATGTGCAAATGGTTCCGTTATCGGTCATAGGAGCAACGTAGTAAGTTGAATTATATCCATTAAATGTAATATCATTACCATGTCCCAACATATCCGGCCCTGTGGTTACCGCCACAACCTTAAAATCGTTATTATAAAGTATTACTTGATGTTCTGCTGATAACGTAACATATTGGATACTATTCCCATTATAATTAATGTCAACGCAACATCCGCCTTGGATGTTCGTTGTTATTCGAGAATCACTTTGAATATAGTCATAGCCATTAGTATTTATATCAATATTTTTAGTATATACAACGCCAGCATCTGATGTTAAATTATAATTAGCTAGATATTGTTTGTTTATGTATTGTGGTTTTTTTAGTTTATACTGTCCACTAATATCACAAGGGTTGTTTGTAGTAGTACTATAATTAATTAAGTTTTTTAATGGTGTTTCAATGTCATTATTTGCTGTTGCGCCAAATTCCCGAACAGTAGGGATGCCCATTGGGCACGGGTATGCATACAACTTATTAGACAGGTCTATTTCAAAATCATAACTTTTAGGCCTGTGAATCCAATATAGACAGCTTCCATCATTAGCAGCTGTATTATAGGATGCTGTGATTGCTACTGAATTATTTGTAATAGTGGTGTCATTAACCATGGATTGAACAGATAAGTAATAATTAGGCGCTTTAAGGAACGCCGCGATAATATCAGCAAGTTCGCCGTTCTCTTTCATTTCTTCTAATTTATTATTAATTTCTTCTTGAACATCAAGATTTTTAAAATAATTATTGATATATTCAAGCGCATTATTTAAAGTTGTTTCAAAATCATCTGTTTTGGCGGAAAGCGCTTTAAAACCTTCAATTGCCTTTTTTACTTCACTAATAATCCAATCAAGGTTTAGGTCGTGGAAATTGCTATATGGAAATTGTTCAAATGCCATTATTATCATCCTTTCACTAATAAACTAAAAGACAAAATCTTTCTTTAAATTGTTCAATTATATAATCCTGTACTATGAATTTAGAGACGTTGACCTCGCTAAGGAGCATATCTTGACTTGTAGTCACCCCTATGTTTCCATACATATGCCCATTATGTGCACCTATCGAAGAACCATTTGAATTATCAGTATTTTTATTATCTACTATATTGTTGTCACTGTCTGTAATTCCTTTGTTAAATGCGTTTACCTGATGTTTTGAAGTGCCGTTACTGGTACCGGTTGAGTTAGAATGTGATTGATTAGAATCAAGCCATTCTTCGAAGCGGTCATAATTATAAATAGGGTCATATTCTAATTGCATAGCGTCATACATTCTTTGCCAGCTGTCAAGCTGGCCTTGTGACCAGAAGCCAATAGCGTTCTTCATAGTGTTAGGTTCAGGGTATATGACCTCAAGCTCTGCAAGCTCTAGTAAAATGTTATTAATAATTAGTTCTTTATCCATGCCTGTCGGCACTACGAATTTATCAAAAATTGAATCATCATAGTTATACAGGCCTAGAATTGACAGCCAAGCCTTCATTCATAGCACCTCCCCCATTCTCTAAAGGATTTACACGCCAATCGACAGAAATCAAATCCATTTGAAACATATTGTTTGCTTTTTCGCATTGTTTTTTTAATGTTTTTAGCCACATATCGCAGCGTGTAAAGGTTTCTACATTATTAGCGTTAACCTCGTCAACAATTTGCCTTTCCTTCTTTTCGGTGTTGGCATTTGGCAAACCTATGTCTTGCGCAAATTGATTCTCTATTTTCTGAAGGTCTACCAGAATATCACTTGCAATATAATTTTTATTTAGGTCTGATTGAAAATACTGAAACAAAGGATCCCCTTGATTATTGACTAGCTTATTATCATAAAATACGGCGCTATCGCCACGGTTAACCATATCGAGCATTTTTTTGAAGCTTTCTGCTGTACTCTTATTTCTAGCAGCGAATGCGTAGGTTAGTTTACTATTGAACATATTTAACGATAGCGCTTCACTGGTAATTGCCATCAATTCAGCATAATAATTGACTAAATCCATAATACCGCCATAATCAGGCTGCATATAAATTAAAGTACATTGCTTATCAATAATCAGCTTCCTGGAGCCTTTTAAAAGCGGATTAGCCACCACGCAAAACAAGGGTTGATAAAATACATTATAGCCGCCCAGTGTGCACCCGTTCGCAATAACTCCGAATTTATCAGTATTGAAAATAGTAAAGCTGCCCCAACAATACAGGCAGTATAAAAGGTAATTTTCGGCCCAAAATTCGGGAAATTTCCATTTAAAGGTACTCATAGCCTTTTGTAGTAAATAACGCCTAAAATAGCCCGTTAAAGCTGCGTTTTGGCTATGCACTGTAGAGGGTGAAATCTCACTGTTATAAATGTTGATATGATTATAATCATAAGGTGCACCTTGCCTATATATATCATTCATAGAAAAACCCTCCTTCTATATGATTTTTAATAGTTTCTAGTTCGTTGTCGGTGCATGGTATTTCAATGTTAGCATGATAGCCAATAATAAAACCGGGTATACTTGATATTGTACGCATTGCATATACAGGTGCTCCCAAATCCAGGATTGATGCTGATGTAATATGCCGAAAAATACTAATCACACTACAGGCGTTTGGTTCATCAATAATACCAGTGCCTCCAATACTGCTAGAATGTGGAGTTAATCGATTGCTAATATTATATGAGGCTGACATTGCAGATAATCCGATGCCCGCCACATTTCCCGTTAGTAAGTTAGAAACCATCGGGATCATTTGAGACGCTAAATACATAGAATCAAGGTTCATTTGTCTAACTCCAGATAATGGAATTTGTATGCCTATATTACAAGATTCACGATAATAATAACCCGCCTGTGACGATATGGTAACAATTCCACGCCCTGTAATTCCGTCAATCTTAACCATTAAGGTGTTGGTGCCTTGTCTAACGAATTCAGATGGTAAATCTATAATTCCTATTCTAGGTACATTTATAGCATAACTGCTAAAAGGTTCATAATTCAAATAGGTTCTAGGTGTTGATTGTGGATGTTTTGGAACTGTAAAATTTACAGATCTTATAATAGAAGTATCCGGTAAGTAGCCCAACGATTTAGCGTCCCAATATCCTATTTTTGTAGGAGTTCCTAGTAGTGTACCAGGAGCTAAAGGAAGCCATATTACTGATGTTATATATTCTAATGGATTAAATCTAGTTTTCCAACTTTCGTCAAATTGTGACCAGCCAGATGATACGGTTTTTAAAAACTCATCGGAGAATATAAAATCCATAAAACTTTTAAACATGTTGAAATCAGCACTATAATAAGCAGGCAATCCTGAAGCACTAACTAAACCTATAATAAATAATCCATTTTGTAGTGGTATGCCTATATCAGATAATGTCCATAAATCATTCGTAGTAGTAATATCTGTTGTAATTTTATTAGTTATCGGATAATAAGGATCTTTTATATAGTGGTTAGCTCCAGAATATGCACGCAAAACATAAATATTTTGTTTTCCTATTTCAGTCCTCCAGCTTGCCAAAGCGTCAACAGACAGCGAAGCAATCCAGCGCCCGGCGTCCCATGTCCAGTTAGAAACAAAATAATAACGATGAGTACGCCAAATATATGCGTAATTATAGGCGTATGGTTCAGAATCAAGAATTAACTCAATGTTAGGGTTTAGCATATCCGTGGGACTTAGGAAATTAATATCAAATAGTGTACCATTAGTTGGTTGTTTAGTGCTATTCTGTTTTTTAGAAAATGTATAAAGATAACATTCCAACGTTCACACCTCCTAAAAAAAGCCCCGAATAAACGGGGCTTCGGGTTAGTCCAGAAGAAGAACAATGCCATTTTCCGTGAAATCATTATAATAGCATTCGTCCCAATGCCACCATAGATTGGTATAACGGCCTGCGACATTATGCGGCGTTGCGCCCATAGCTTGATTTTTAGGCATGAACCCTATTGCTTCTTCATCGAAAATAACGCCTAGGACTTTATTAATTTTTTGTTCTACACCAGTTTCCAGCGTGCCATCCTCCGCCTTTGTATATACAGGTGTCACGTCTATGCTGTCCGGCGAATCAATGGATTGCCAGAAGTTAACCCCTTCATAGTCAACCATTTTCATACTATCGCGCTGGAACAAATCAGACAGCACCATTGTGCGCGCCTGGCTCATGAAATCGTTGAACAAGTAAACCTTTTGTTTATTTTTAGGGGTATGCCGCTTTACTTCGTCCCCTTCAATATTAACATGCCACAGCTGAGTGCGTTCCGTCAGACGATTACTGAAAACCTCAATCCTAGCATATAGCCAGCGCACAAACGCTATAAAGTTGTCAGATTTATAAATGTCATTCACTGTTAATTCTTGACCGGTTAACGTATTATATTCTGTGAGCAGATGAACAACACATGAAGGATTAGCAATATTAATGCCACCAATAAAGTTCGCAATAGTAGCCCTTGCTACGTTTTCATGCACCTGTTCAATCTGGCTGTTAATGTTAACCATAACACCATTGAAGAATTGTGCCCACTCTTCAGGATTTCTTAAAGCCATGTCAAGTTGATTGTCGTAAAAGGTTTTATGCTTGGCATATGTGTTAAAACCATAGAAATTAGTTTGAACTACGCGCGGCTTATTGACGGTGTACATGTCAATAGATTGCCCCTGCTGTAATTCAAAGGCGGGCGAATCCTCAAAATCATCATCAAGGTAATTTACTTTACGTGTATGATTGCCGAACCGTTCCGGACTTGCTCTAAGTCCTGCAAATTTAGCATTATACGGTCTAATGCTAAAAATTGTACGGGTCAATACCTGTGACATCGCGGTCAATAACTTATCATATCCAGTGCTCAAAACTGTTGTTGCCGCTGAAACAAATGACGAGGTGTCTGTAACCTTCAAATTCGTTTGACCTGTTGCCTGATGTACAATTTCATTAAAAACAGTTGCAGCTTGATTTACTGTTAGCTGATTAACACTCATTCGTGATCACTCCTCATATATTCGTTAATTGTAAAGCTATTACGCTTTACTAGGTGGGTTAATGATTGCGGCGGTTATAATATCATCAACACTCTGGTCTTTAGGATAATCACCGCCGACGGTTTGAATATTATTTGCATGAATTGCGCTAGTTAAAGATTTTAGTGTTGCGTTAATTTGGTCAAGCGCCTTTGATTCAATAGCTGAGTTATCGACAGCAGGCGCAGCAGGCGCAGCAGGCGCAGCAGGCGCAGCAGGCGCAGCAGGCGCGCTCTGCCCTTCGTTATGCTCTGCGGCAACAAGTTGTAAAATCTGGTCAGCTTTGAATCCCGCTTTACACAGTTCAACAATATCATTTACTTTCATCTTTAGAACCTCCCTTTATTTTGTTTATAATGCTTTCCAGAAAATCCTTAATATTAGGATTTAATGCGCTGAGATTTTCAATAATGCTAGTTATTTCCATAAATGCAAGGTACGCTGCCGCTATAATTGTTATTGGAATATTAATTGTAATATTTAAATAAGGCAAGCACACTTCAACAATATAGCACAATACAACGGATAGGAAAATGCCAATTTTCCGCAGCCCTCCCTTACGCATTTCGCTTGATGAATAAGTATTATTATAAAAGGCTTTTACTAATCCGGTTATAATATCTAAGATAATAAATACTATAACAACAAGAAAAGGAATGAAGCTTGCACAAGTCATTACTTCACCCCTTTCTTTGTTATGGCCCTAAACAATCAAGTTCCTAGTGTGCGTTGAACTGTACCGGCGCGCCCTTCCGAGGCCTGCACATTGGCCGGTTTGTTAGGAATACCATAAGTATATATTACTTCTAATATAACTTTTTGTCAATCAAAATATTTTTGAAATGCGATTTCACAGGCTTCATCTTCAAAGGTTATCAGATTATCCATGTAATCCATCCATAAATGTATATAGTGGCTTTTAAATCTTGCTATGCCTATGTCGTCAGTTGTGAACGTTTCAGGATTTCCTGACTTATGATGTGATATATAATAGTCGCCCTTTCTATTCGCATAAATAGTAATTTCTCCAATCGCCGCTATAGCGTTATAGCCCTTTAGAGAATGTGATTCAATTTTACTTCCTGTATTATAGTCGAATTTATTACTAATAGACATGTCATAAAAGCGGGTACCCTTGGTTTGAATATATAAGGCCTGTTCTTTTTTCTTACGGCTAATTTCAGAATAGCGCAAATCTATTAAACAGATTTTACGCTCTGGCATGAATTTAACCTCAATGCCTTTTTTCTCCATATTCATGAAATGCTTAATCAAGCCTAGCTCTAAAAATAAGCTACAGCCTATATCTTCGCTATTGCTCGCCACTATTGCAAGTAAAGGCTTTTGACCTTTAAACTCACGGTTACGGTTTATCGTTTCATAAGCATTAAAAAAAGCAGCAGCTTCGCCTTTTATTTTTTTCTCGTGTCGTTCTGGTATAAATTCATCATAAAAGAATAGTTTCATCCATTCACCGCTAAGGCCGCGCAATTTAGAAAAGGTTGTCAAGGCCCCAGCTACTCCAATAGCCTTGCCACTTGGTTTTATAACCTCGTCTTGCTCAACACCATAAAATATACCCGCTGATACCTTAGTGTTTTTTTTCATTATTATATTTATGTTGTGGTCCGCATTGTATTGATTAAATGGATTTAATTCGTCAGTTAATATAGTATCAAAGGCTAATTGTGTACGCCTTAAATATGTAAAGCCTATATTATTGGTTAGAACATAATCAAAAACTCCATACGTTTTACCAGTTCCACGTCCTCCCACTATATAAATAAAGGTAATGCCCTGCGCTTCACAGCGCTTTACAATTTCTGGAACATTCAGCCATTCGTCCGGTGTATATAACCATTCTGTTTTCATTCTTAACACTCCTGTAATGCAAAAAAAACAGCCGAACGGCTGTTTTTTCGCTCTGAATACTTTAGAAAGGTAGGTCTTGATTATTATCTTTTTTAGGCTCTAGCATGTGAAATTGAACTGCTACCACGCGCAAAATTTGCACATCTTTATATTTATCATTTTTAAGAAAGCCTTGAACGGAAATCAAGCTGCCTTTTTTGCAATACTTAGACAGCGTTTCAGCCAGCTTGTTCCAGAAAACAGTTGAAATAAAAACCGTGTCTTCTTTGTTATTCTGTACTGCAATATTGCAGGAAACTACTGGTTTCCCTACTTGCGTATTGCGAAGCTCCGGATCTGCTGTAATACGTCCAACAAAAGTAACATTGTTTAACATTGCGCACACTCCTTATAAGTTAAGTATTAAATACATAATATATTATATTTCAATCCATGTCAAGACATTTAAGCAATAAATGACAATCCTGTAATAGTCTATTATATTCGGGAATTATTCCTAGCTGATAGGTTGAATCTTTAATCACTACATTCCGCGTTATAGGTATTATACGCCCCTCTGCTTCTATTTCTTTTATCTCTGGAAAGTCATTGTATACGCTTTCAGTACCTCCCGCCTTTACAAAGGTAAAGGAAGGGCCGTCCCCACTATTTAAAAGCGCGTTTAAACCTCCATGCTCTTCTAGCTCTTCACCTCCTAGCTTTTTATTGACGCCCGAAATTGTCACACCTATTTTTTCTTTTACATCTTTAATATAAGTAAAGGCGTATTTTTTAGCACCCCAGGTTATAAACCTAGTGTAATCCTTATCAGGCGTAAACATCCCTATATAATGACGATTTCCAGCGTTATCTATTGCAGAAAATCCTTTTTCCTTTGCTATCGCTTTCTGCTTTGAGTTGTAGTCTGTAAAATCAACAGTACCTAAATATTTAACTGAATCTGTATCACAATAAATAGCATTATCTCCCGCCAGTTTCAAGCCCATTTCAAGCATTAACCTACAATAGCACGTTGTCCATACGCCCCATTGATAAGGCAGAAACGCCCTTTTATTATGTTCATCAAGTAATTCTTCCGCGCTTTTACGGTTATCAATAACAAATAAATCCAAATCTTCAATATTATTCCCTATATATTCTTGAACCGCTTCTATGCTGTCAAAAGCTTCCACATCAATATACAAATTACTTTCCTTTACTGGATCCTGTGCAGTCATGCCATATATAGAATTTAATAGCGCTTTTAATCTGCTATATTCGTATTCGTGCGCATCGTCACCCTTTAGCTCTGTTTTCTTTGTGTACCATACTTTAAGTAATTCAAGATAACAATCAGGCAAATAATCATAATTGGAATAATAACAATCTATAAATAACATATCTTTAATATCGTATTCATCAATAATAATTTTTAAATCAATATCGGTTATGGTAGTTTCAATATATTGGCCTTGTAATAATCTGCCATTATCTTCTATAGTCCCCACGCATTCCCTGCATTTCGCCTTTGCTAAATAAGGAAAGCCCCAGTATTTACTTTTTAATTTGAAATCATAAAAGGCTACACGCATGAGCAACGCCTTTCCTTTGTTTAATAAATCGGTTAATCTATCATATGAAATATACTTTTCTTCTACTGGTTTGAATGGGGACATAGGAAATTTAAAGCACGCTTGTGCCGCTGGATATGCACTTTCTAGGTCCATAGTTTTAACATTTTCAACAATATTTCCCACATAATAACGGTTTGCATGGGTATTGCCTCCCCTGAATGCTTCCCGCAATGCTTTGTAAACCTCATACCCTGGCATAATTTCCCTAAGCCATACGCGATTTACACCGCGCATTGCTTTTTTGACTTCTCTTCTAACATACCCGGTGCTAGTCAATGGTATTGTATATAAAGTATCATTGTAATTTTTCAACCGACTATACACAGCTTCAACCAATCCCAGAACGTCATTTTGACAATATAATAATTCATCGGAATCTAATGGCGTCCATGGATAACGAATAGTATTATAATCAAAATCGTATTTTTCGCTATATTTGCGGTGCTCTACATTCTCAGCCTTTGTAAATTCCAATAATGACATATTAGAAAGCCTGTAAGAACACCTAAACTCTAGCTTATTAAACATTATGCACTTTAAAATAGCGCGTTTATCTACTGCAAAAACTTCCTCGGGTTTGAAATGATATATTCCAGATAAAAACGTGAACTCATAAGATAAATTATGCACATATATTACCAGCCGTTCATTGTCTCTTAGCTGGTTGCAAATTTGGTGACATAATTTTAAAAACTCTTCCCATGTTCTCCCTATAATCGTATATTCAAGCCCGATTTGAAATTGCCACACGTACATAAAAGCTTGATACCGTGGAACAAGCTCCTTTTTTATTTTGTCATATTCTTCCTTATATTTAATTTTGCTAGTCTCTATATCAAAAGCGCACACAATGTCTTTATAATAAAACGGCTCACCCTTATAAGCATTATTCCCAACCGGGCGCTTTTGCCGTTTAATTTGCTTTAAATCAGTTGTATATTGATTGGTTAACAACATATTAATCACCTAGAGTTTCAGTTTCTCGTAGAAATTAGACCTGCTCATTCCTACCGCTTGCCTATCAAAATCCGGTAGCTCCCGAATCTCGGGTATGTGTTTTCTAAATACATTCATTCTTCTTAATAATATATGTTGCGGAATTTGCTTTGCTTGTGCCACGTTGAATAGCTCGGCTATTTGTTCACTATCATATAGCTTACTTCCATATTTTTCACGCGCATAATTCATAAACTCTATAAAATTCCAATAGTTTTCTTCCGTTATATTAGGGTAATTCCTTTTTAATGTTTTTAACATTTCAGCCTTTGCTATTTTATGTCCCCTCACTGTTGAATACTTACTAGCAACAAATTTACTTACTGCTGATAATTCATAGGCTAACCCTTTTACATCCTTCAAACTTCTAGTTGTCGGAAAACCTTGTATATTATTCTTAAATGTAGCACTTTGATTGAATTCTGTTTTTGATAATCTGTCAAGCCTTTTCATCGCTATACTTCTTAGCCTGCTATATTCCTGCCTTAATTCCTTTTCACTAAATTTCCTAACTAAGCTATATGGATTATAAACGTTGTAGTCTCCTAGCTTTAAATTGTTATTATTCAAATAAACCACCTTGCTTTCTACAATAATCAATCCATGATTCCTTGACTATATCCCTAATAACTGCGCTGCGCGTCTTATCAGTCAATAAAACAATTCTATCTAAAATTTCGAGCGTTTCACGTGAAACAGTGATTGAAATCGTTTTTGCTTTTTCCATTATATCAATTCCTTTCTTTATTAAAAAAAGCCGATTAATCGGCTTTTTCTACGTCGTTAATGCTAACCCATGAATATATTTCCTGTAAAAGTAAACGGTCTGCTTTCACTTGCATAACGGTGAAGTTAACCCCTTTATAATATTCTGGAATTAAAACACTCACGCCAGCATAATATTGAGCGCTTTTTTTTATTTTTACTATGTCACCTACTGCATAACCTGAAGCTGTCAGAATCTTTATTTTTACGGTTTGTCCTGTATATATAATATTTGGATTTGTTTTATATTCAGGATTCCAAGCTAATAATTGCGATAAAGTCGCACCATATTTAGACGCTATCCCAGAAAGTGTATCTCCTGATTTAATAGTATAAACTATAAAACCATCTTCAGCTGGCTTTTCCGTTATATGCTCTGGCATAATATTAATGTCAAAATTAACCCCGTCAATTTCTAAAATTCCCGTCTGGCAAATGTCCCATGAATAGTTATCTCTATAGTTATTGGAAGGGTCGGAAAACCATAATAAAAATTCTTTGCTATCATAGTCAAGACATTTAAAATATGATGTAATGAAATCATGATTAGTGTAAATTCCGGTTTTAATGCCTCTATTCTTGAAATAACGATGAAATTCTACAAAAAAGTCTGCAGTTACAGACGCCGTTGGATTACGACCGTATTTATCATAGTAATAATTTACAGAATCATATTCATAATCGAAAAAAACACCAATATTTATATTGGATAAATAAGGCTCTATGATTTCATAACATATTCTAGCTTCTTCAGAAACTTCAAACTCATTCGTAGCATAACTAAACCAATAAACACCAATATCAAAGCCCTTGTCAATAGCTTCAGTTATATTTCTTATGAAATAAGGATCTTCCTGTTTTTCATACATCCCATAGCCTGCGCGTATGATTGCAAATGTGTACCCATACTCTTTAATCCTAGACCAATCGACAACGCCTTGATATTTGCTAACATCTACACCCATTAATAAAGTCATTTTTGTTCCTCCTTAATATACAAGCTTTCCAGCCAATATTTTCTCACAAGTACGAACAAGATCATCATCTAATTCAACAACTTTACAATATTTTCGTAAATAAGCAATTAATATTCTGCACCGAAATTCTAGCGTTTGCCATTTATCTAGGTAATCATTACACTTAGCTTTATAGTCAATCAATTCATGTTCTACATCGCGCAATATACCTAAATTCTTTAATGGTTGATTGTTATTTTGGCAAACTGTTTCTATAAAATGTAAGACCTCGATACAATTTACACTAGTTTCCCGCAAAAAATCCATAGATTCACGTTTATTCATCGCTATCCTCCTTCTTTATTGAATCAGTGTCATCATAAGTAATTTTAAATAAGTACGGATATGATACCAAAAATAATGGCTCACCTGTTTTATAGCTCTCATTTAAAACTATTAA
>OIZG01001498.1_pt1 | contig 13673 bp, 7 predicted proteins | sample 1588561 | NCBI WGS metagenome assembly OIZG01 (sample SAMN03283267) | human gut metagenome | biome: human-associated habitat; material: feces | host: Homo sapiens | place: USA | collected 2013 | reverse complement strand
GCACAGGTCATCATGAAGCCGGACTGTGTACTGGGTCTTGCCACCGGCGGCACCCCGGTGGGCACTTATGCCCAACTGGTGGACTGGTACAACAAAGGCGATTTGGATTTCTCCGAGGTCACTACTGTCAATCTGGACGAGTACCGCGGCCTGCCCAAGGAGCATCCCCAGAGCTACTGGTATTTCATGAATGAGAACCTGTTCAGCAAGGTGAATATCGACCCGGCCAAGACCAACCTGCCGGACGGCACCAATCTGGACACCGCCGCCGAGTGTGCCCGCTACAACGGTATCATCCACAAGCTGGGCGGCATCGACCTGCAGCTGCTGGGCATCGGCCCCAATGGTCATATCGGCTTCAATGAGCCGGGCGAAGCCTTTGAGCTGGAGACCCACTGCATCGACCTTGCGCCCACTACCATCGAAGCCAACAAGCGCTTCTTTGACGGCAACGAGAACCTTGTCCCCAAACAGGCATACACCATGGGCATCAAGACCATCATGCAGGCACGCAAGGTGCTGGTGGTAGCCAACGGTAAAGCCAAGGCACAGGCCGTCAAGGACGCCGTGACCGGCCCTGTGACCCCTGCCTGCCCCGGCAGCATCCTGCAGCTGCATCCGGACTGCATCCTTGTGGCAGACGAGGAAGCACTGAGCCTGCTGTAAACTCCCAAAGCCAACTTCTTCATTTACCATAACTTTGCTTAAGATCCAACCAAAGCACAGAAAGGGCCGGACTCGTTGCACGGGTCCGGCTCTTTCTGTCATAAATAAGATTTATCTTGCAATCTTACGCAAAATGTGGCATATCCATTATACGAAACATTGTTTGAGATGCACGTTCCACCGTTCGATGCGGAATCGGGTATTGAAAGCAAATGAAGCTTTCTTAAAAAGTTACCCCCTACGGCAAGCTTACCGACCCGCAGGCAGGGCTGCTGCGGGATTTACGCTGAAAATACGCTGAAAAGAGGTCACCCCCGATCGGTGACCTCTTTTTTGCTGCCGCGAACTGTCCGGCTGCGGCAGCGGATAACAGCAATGTCCATTGCGCTTTGTTTTGCCCGGATGCGCACCCGCAGAAAGCTCTCCCTCGTCAAATTGCCCAAAATACGCCCTGAAAAGTTTACTTGACGCGATTTTAAAATCAATATATAATTGGGTTAGAAACCAATTATAGAAAAGGATGATTTCCAATGGCGCGCAGATACGACAGCAAAGAAGCAAAACGGCGGATACTGACCGCCTGTGTCCGGCTTTTTCTGGAAAAAGGCTACACGAACACCAAGGTGGCAGAAATTTTAAAGGAAGCAGATGTTTCTGCCGGGTCGTTCCAGAATATTTTCTGCACCAAGGACGGTGTGCTGACCGAGCTGATCGGCATGATGTTCAGCAGGCAGTTCGGCGCGGTAAGGCCGCTGGCGGCAAACGCCCCCTCGCCGGTGTACCTCTACGCGGTGGAAACGGCTTTGCAGCTGGCGATGACCGAGCTGAGCGAGAATCTGCGGGATATCTATGTGGAAGCGTACACCTTCCCCGCCACGGCGGAGATCATCCACCGCAGCACCACGGCCGAGCTGCAGGCGGCGTTCAGCGCGTATCTGCCCGGGTGCGCCGAGTGCGATTTCTACGAGATGGAGCTGGGCACGGCGGGCATGATGCGCGGCTACATGGCACGGCAGTGCGACCCCTACTTTACGCTGGAGCGCAAAATACGGCGTTATCTGAGCATGAGCCTGAGTGCGCTGCAGGTCCCCGCGCAGGAGCGCGAGCAGGTCATCGCTTTTGTGGCGGAGATCGATATGCTTGCCCAGGCGCGGAAGGTGGTAGATGCCGTGCTTGCATCGCTGTCCGTACAGTTTGATTTGAAAGGATAACAAGGTTTGATGACAAGGAGGGAGTAACATGAAAAAATGGCTGATCGGGTGTTTGACGGTGCTGGCAATGGTGTGCCTGATACCGGGGATCGCGTTAAACGCTAAAGCGGAAAGCTTGTACTGTCGCTACTGTGATAAGTTTACAGACTGTGAGATCCTTGGATACGAAAAATTTGATTCGAGCTTTCATACGCTCCATATAAAATGCAAGAGCTGCAGCAAGGAGAACGACATTATTGATGCAAGGTATTCGGAGCATACCGACGACGGCAAAACCCCCACCTGTACCACAGGCAAAACCTGTGCCTTATGCGGCGCGGAATACGGCATTCTCGGTCACGACTGGGGCGCGTGGAGGCCTAACGACGACGGCACGCACACCCGCAGATGCACGCGCAGAAACTGCGACGGAGTTGATACTGCAAACTGTACCGGTGGCACAGCAACCTGCAGCGCCAAAGCGGTCTGCGTGGTGTGTGGTGGGAAATACGGCGAAAGAAACCCAAATAATCATGATCTGGTGCATCACGATGCAAAAGCCCCCACCTGTACGGAAATCGGCTGGGATGCTTACGACACCTGTTCCCGCTCCGGCTGCAACTATACCACCTATGTAGAGCTGCCCGCACAGCATGATTTTGTGTACCACCAAGCAAAACCCGCCACCTGTAAGGAAAAGGGCTGGGATGCTTACAGAACCTGTTCCCGCTGCGACTATACCGATTATGTGGAGCTGCCTGCACTGAAGAACCATGATCTGAAGCAGTACGTGACAAAAGCCCCCACCTGTACGGAAATCGGCTTTGCTTTCGTTAGATGCTGGCGCTGCGACTATTACGCCAGTCAGGTGCTGCCCGCACTGAACCATGATTTGAAGCAATACGCAGCAAAAGCTCCTACCTGTACGGAAAAGGGCTGGAACGCTTACGAAACCTGCTCCCGCTCCGGCTGCGACTATACCACCTATGTGGAACTGCCTGCACAGCATGATCTGGTGCAGCACGCAGCAAAAGCCCCTACCTGCACCGACATTGGCTGGGATGCTTACGAAGCCTGCTCCCGCTGCGCCTATACCACCCGCAAAGAACTGCCCGCACAGCATGATTTGAAGCAGCACGCAGCAAAAGCCCCTACCTGCACGGAAATCGGCTGGGACGCTTACGAAACCTGTTCCCGTTGTGACTATACCACCTATGCGGAACTGCCCGCACTGAACCATGCTCTGGTGCAGCACGACGCGCAAGCCCCCACCTGTACGGAAATCGGCTGGAACGCCTACGAAGCCTGCTCCCGCTGCGACTATACCACCTATGTGGAACTGCCTGCACAGCATGATCTGGAGCAGCACGCAGCGCAAGCCCCCACCTGTACGGAAAAGGGCTGGGATGCTTACAAAACCTGCTCTCGTTGTGACTATACCACCTATGCGGAGCAGCCCGCACTGAACCATAATCTGGTGAATCACGATGCAAAAGCCCCTACCTGCACGGAAAAGGGCTGGAACGCTTACGACACCTGTTCCCGTTGTGACTATACCACCTATGCAGAGCAGCCCGCACTGAATCATGATTATCAGGCTGTTACCGTAGAGCCTACCTGTGAAACAGACGGCTATACTGTTTTTACCTGCTCCCGCTGCAAAGACAGCTACACCGCAGACCCGACCGATAAGCTGGGACACCAGTTCGGTGCATGGTCTCCGAACGAAACCGGCGCTCAGAGCGCCGATTGTCTGCGGCAGGGCTGCGCGCACACCGGCAGTACCGATTGCCGGAAGTTTACTTTCCGCACTGCGGAAGGCGAAACGCTGACCTTCTGCCCCGTGTGCGGGCAGGCAGAAAACGCCGCGCAGCTGGAAAAGATCGACGCCGCAACGGCGTGGACTATCAGCGGCAGTCTTTCTGCGGAGGATGTGACCGCACGGACGAACGGGGAATACCTGAGTGTGGCATTTGAGACTGCCGGCAGCCTGACGCAGCCCACTGGCCGGGTAAGGCTTGCGCTGCCCGCCGGACTGCTGGAAGGCAAAAAGCTTGTGCGCATTGCCCCGGACGGCACGCAGACGGAGCTGCCTTTTGAAGCAAAGAACGGCAAACTCATCTTTACGCTGGATTTTGCAAACAGCGAGCTTCCCGTAATGCTCTTCCGTCTGCTCCCCCAGACCGCCGCCCTCTGAGCGCTTTTACAGCGCACAAACGATAGACCGCAAAATGCCCGCCCACCTGTGGGAAACCACGGTGGGCGGGCATTCTTTTGTGCCTTTTTGGCATAAAAATACCCCCGGAGGATGCAGCGTTTTTTACGCTGTCTACTCTGGGGGCAGGATAGCAAGCGCTGCGCGGCAGCTCCCGGAAGCGGACACTGTCTTGCTGAAAAAGCACTTCCTAGCGCTGCTCCTCCGGCGGGCAGCAGCTCTCCCAGGGGATGAGCTTGTGCGGCACGATGATCTTTGTGGCCAGAAGGTTCGGGTTCTCGATGTGGTTGATGGTCTGGCTGGCAGCCTCCATGCCCAGCTGGTAGGGGTTGACGTCCACGGTGGTCAGCTGTGGGCTGCCCTGCCCTTTGTTGCGGAGTGCCCCTTGGCAAACCGGACGGGATTGCGCTATAATAGAGCCGTAACAGTTCCACAAAGGTGTGGTAAGGGAGGTGCGGTCATGATCCGGGTGGCGATCGTAGAGGACGACGCGGAGGTGCAGGGGGTATTGCAGGAGTATGTCCGGCGGTATACCCGGCAGTACGGGACAGAGTTTGAAGTGACGGTCTTTGCGGACGGCGTGGATATTCTGGAGGATTACCGCGCGGTCTACGACATTATTTTTCTGGATGTGGAGATGAAGCATCTGGACGGCATGACCACGGCAGAGCGCATCCGGCAGATGGATGCAGACGTCATCCTGATCTTCATCACCAATATGGCGCAGTATGCCATCCGGGGCTACTCGGTGGGAGCGCTGGACTATGTGCTGAAGCCGGTGCCCTACTTTGCCTTTTCGCAGCAGCTGCTCAAGGCCGTTGCCCGGCTGGAAAAGCGGGCAAAGCACTACCTCACCGTGCCGGTGGAGGGCGGGCTGCGCCGTCTGGACACCGCAAGCATCTATTATCTGGAAAGCGAGGGGCACCGGGTGCATTTTTATACCGATGAGGGCGATTTTTCCGCCCCCGGCGCCCTCAAGGCCTTTGAGGAAAAGCTGGCAGACTGCCCCTTTGCCCGGTGCAACAGCGGCTACCTTGTCAATCTGGCACAGGTGCGGGAGCTGCGGCAGAGCACCGTGCAGGTGGGCCCCTGCGAGCTGCAGGTCAGCCGCCCCAAGCGTAAGGCTTTTCTCGCCGCACTGACCGACTACATCGGAGGTGAAGGCTCATGACCGCGCTGCCGGATATCCCCCGGCTGTACACAGCCCTTGCCGAGTGTCTGGCGGTGCTGCTGTTCACCCCGGCGCTTGCGCCCCGCTTTTCCAGAGCGGTCACCGGGGGTATCACCCTGCTGTGGGTGGCGGTGCTGTCGGCCTTTCTGGGGCTGACGGGCGATGTGCCCGGCGGGCTCTGGATCCCCTGCATGGTAACGGCCATCGGGCTTTCCTACTTATATTTATGGGGTGTGTGGAGCATCACCCTGCTGGAAGCCGGGTATCACTGCGCCCGGGCGTTTATTCTGGCAGAGCTTGCCGCCAGCGTGGAGTGGCAGCTGCACTGCGCCCTCTGGCCAGCCCGCGGCCCATGGGAGCCCCTGTCTTTGCTGCTGCTGGCGCTGGTGTATGGGACGCTGTTCGGCATTATGTGCTATCTGCAGCACCGCCGTCCCCAGCCCGCCGGGCACTTACAGATCGGCGGCAGCGCCGCCCTGACGGCGGTCATGCTGGCGCTGACCGCCTTTGCGGTGAGCAATCTGGGCTTTTTGCCCGGCAGCGAGATCAATATGAGCATTTTTTCCATCCGCACCCTGGTGGATTTTTCCGGCGTGCTGATCTTATCTGTGCAGCACGAGCAGCTGCAGGAGAACGCTTTGCACAGCGAGCTTGCCGCCATGGACGAGGTGTTGCACCGCCAGTACGAGCAGTACAAGCGCAGCAAGGAGGGCATCAACCTCATCAATCGGCGGTACCATGAGCTGAAGATCCAGCTTGCCCGCATCCGGGAGGAGCAGGACCAGACCAAGCAGAACGCCGCCATTGCTGCCATGGAGCAGAACATCCGCCAGTACGAGGCCGAGAACAAGACCGGCAACCCGGTGCTGGATACCCTGCTCACCGCCAAGACCATGGAATGCCAGCAGGAGAATATCACCATCACCAGCGTAGCGGACGGCAGGATGCTGGGCTTTCTCACCATCCGGGAGCTGTGCACCATTGTGGGTGTGGCGCTGGATAACGCCATTGCCGCCGTGCGCGCCGAGCCGGACCCCGAAAAGCGGCTCATCAAGGTGGCGGTGTACAGTCAGGGCGGTTTTGCCATGCTGCGGTTCGAGCACTATACAGAGACTGCCCCGGCACTGGATGCGGACGGTCTGCCGCAGCAGGGGTCGGACCTGAAAAGCGTCCGCACCACCGTCGGGCAGCACGGCGGCAGCATGACGATGCACTGGGAAAACAACTGGTGCACCCTGCGGATCTTATTTCCGCTGCCCAAAAACAAATAATTTTTACGGCAGGTATCCCCTGCCGTTTTTTGTTGTCTGGCAGGGTGCACAAAGAAGTGCTGGCTTTGTTTGTGCACAAGCACAATAAAATTTGAAAACGAATTGTAATTTTTGCAGATTATGTTCTGGAAATGACAATTTACGCAGAAAATGACGCAGACGGATACTTCTATGATAAAATGAATGTATATAAAGACAGTATGCGCAAACTGTTCTAATACGAGAATATTAGAAGGAGACATCATGGAGCAAAAAAAATTAAAGATGAACAATCAAAAATTCTGTCGAATTTTATCGTTCGTCGTTGCACTTCTCATTATCATCAATGTCGCGCTGATGATTGCAAGCAACATGCTTGCTTCTACGCTTGACACCTACCTCGGAAAAGGTCATCTTGTAAAAGAATCTCCCAACGGTACAGAATCTTGGGATACATCCTATTACGACGTTAAATATCAAAATAACAAAGAATCCACCGAAGCCGCTTATGAAGTAGCCGCACAGGTCATGCAGGAAGGCACTGTCCTGCTGAAAAACAACGGCACCCTGCCCATGGCCAAGAACAGCAAGCTGAACGTCTTTGGCTGGGCTTCCACCAACCCCTGCTACGGCGGCACTGGTTCCGGTGCACTGTCCGATGCTTATCCCACCGTCACCCTGCTGGAGGGCCTGAAGAATGCCGGCTTTGAGCTGAACACCGAGCTGAGCGACTTCTACACCTCCTACCGTGCAGACCGCCCGGAGGTGGGCATGTTCTCTCAGGACTGGACCCTGCCGGAGCCGGAGGCTGCACAGTACACCGACGAGATGATGAACAACGCCAAGGCTTTCTCTGATACCGCCATGGTCGTCATCACCCGCGTGGGCGGCGAAGGTGCTGACCTGCCCACCGATGTGTCTCAGGTCACCTACGACGCAGGCCACAGCTACAACGACTTTGAGCCCGGCGACCACTACCTGCAGCTGTCCAAGACCGAGAAGGACATGATCGATCTGGTCTGCAAGAACTTTGATAAGGTCGTTGTGGTCTACAACGGCGCCAACGCCATGGAGCTGGGCTGGGTCAAGGATTACAGCCAGATCAAGAGCGTTGTCTGGTGCGCAGGCACCGGTCAGAGCGGCTTCAACGCACTGGGCTCCATCCTCTGCGGTGATGTGAACCCCTCCGGCCGTACCATTGATACCTTTGTGTACGACCTGACCCAGACCCCCACCGCGAACAACTTTGGCAACTTCACCTACACCAACATGGACGAGTTCAAGGCCAGTTCCTTTGGTGCTGATACCATCCCCGCCTTTGTCAACTATGTTGAGGGCATCTATGTGGGCTACAAGTTCTACGAGACTGCTGCCGCAGAGGGCCTCATCGACTACGACAAGACTGTGGTGTATCCCTTCGGCCGTGGCCTGAGCTACACCACCTTCACCCAGACCCTGAACAGCGTTACCGAGGCTGACGGCACCATCACTGTGGATGTCACCGTCACCAACACCGGTTCTGCCTCCGGTAAGGAAGTCGTGGAGGTCTACTATAATCCTCCGTACACCAACGGCGGCATCGAGAAGGCTTCTGCAAACCTGATCGGCTTTGCAAAGACTTCCGAGCTGGCTCCCGGTGCTTCCGAGAACGTCACCGTTACCTTCAAGGCCGAGGATATGGCCTCCTACGATACCTACGGCAAGGGCTGCTATGTGCTGGAAAAGGGCGATTACGTCATCAGCATCAACGCCGATTCCCACACCGTTCTGGACTCCAAGGTCTACAACGTGGCTTCCGACATCGTCTACGACGCTTCCAACAAGCGTGAGAGCGATGTGGAGGTCGCCGACAACAAGTTCGACTTTGCCGAGGGCAATGTGACCTACCTGTCCCGCGCCGACGGCTTTGCGAACTACGCCGAGGCTACCGCTGCTCCCGCAGACTTTGAACTGCCGGCAGAGGCTAAGGCAACCTTCTACAACAACTCCAACTGGAACCCCGAGGACTTCAACAACGCCGACGATGTGGCTCCCACCACCGGTGCCAAGAACGGCCTGAAGCTGAAGGACATGGTGGGCGTGGATTACAACGACGCCCAGTGGGATACCTTCCTCGATCAGCTGACCGTATCCGATATGGACAGCCTGATCGCTCTGGGCGGCTACCAGTCCGTTGCCGTTTCCTCTATTGGTAAGGTTCAGGCCATCGACTGCGACGGCCCCGCCTCCATCAACAACAACTTCACCCAGCAGGGCTCCATCGGCTTCCCCTCCGCTGTGATGATCGCAGCTACCTGGAACACCGATCTGGCACACGACTTCGGCACCTCCATCGGCAAGATGGCGGACGACATGGACGTTTCCGGCTGGTACGCACCGGCTATGAACATCCACCGCTCCGCTTTCGCAGGCCGTAACTTCGAGTACTACTCTGAGGACGGCGTGCTGTCCGGCGCAATGGCTGCCAATGCCATCATGGGCTCTCAGGAGCAGGGCGTCTACGCCTTCATGAAGCACTTTGCTCTGAACGATCAGGAGACCAACCGCTGCGGTATGCTCTGCACTTGGTCCAACGAGCAGGCCATCCGCGAGATCTACCTCAAGCCCTTCGAGATCTCCGTCAAGGATGCAGACTGCCACGCGGTCATGTCTTCCTTCAACTACATCGGCACCCGCTGGACTGGCGGCTGCAAGGAGCTGCTGAAGAACGTCCTGCGCGGCGAGTGGGGCTTCGTGGGCTTCGTCGAGACAGACTACTTCGGCGTCTCCGGCTACATGACTGCTGACCAGTGCGTCCGCAACGGCAACGACCTGATGCTCTGCACCACCGGCAACGACTTCAACACCGTGACCGTGCTGACCAACAGCAGCAAGCAGGCCCTGCGCGAGTCCGCAAAGAACATCCTCTACACCGTGGTCAACAGCCGTGCATACGCAGAGGAGAACCTGAACCCCGGTATGGCAAAGTGGCAGATCGTCCTGATCGGTGCCGATGTTCTGGTGGCTCTGCTGTTCGTGACGCTGGAAGTCAAGACCCTCAAGGGCTACAAAAAGCGCAAGGAAGAGGAAGTCAACGCCTGATCTAGGGCAAGACGCTCTGAACGTTTGCAGCACCTGAACTGAAACCAGACCAAAGGCCCGCTGCGTAAAAACAGCGGGCCTTTTCTGGATTTGAAAAGGCAAAGAGGAAAATGCCATGAAACACACAGATATCATCAACAGCCTGGATCTGGAACAGAAATGCGCCCTGCTGAGCGGCGGCACGGTGTTCACCACCCGGGCGCTGCCGGGCAAGGGCATCCCGGCCATTACCCTGTCGGACGGCCCCAACGGCGTGCGCAAGCAGGCGGGCGCTGCTGACCATCTGGGCCTGAACCCCAGTGTGCCCGCCACCTGCTTCCCCACCTCGGCCACCGTTGCCAACAGCTGGGACCCGGAGCTTGGCGAGGCTGTGGGCGCAGCCATGGGCGAAGAAGCAGCGGCACAGGGCGTGTCGGTGCTGCTGGGCCCCGGCCTGAACATCAAGCGCAGTCCCCTGTGCGGCCGCAACTTCGAGTATTTCTCGGAGGACCCCTACCTTGCCGGTAAGATGGCGGCGGCCTACGTCCGCGGCATCCAGAAAAACGGCATTGCCGCCTGCCCCAAGCACTTTGCCGTGAACAGTCAGGAGCTGCGCCGTATGGCCTCGGATTCCATTGTGGACGAGCGCACCCTGCGGGAGATCTACCTGACCGGCTTCGAGATGGTGGTCAAAGAGGCGCAGCCCAAGACCATCATGTCCGCCTATAACCTTGTCAACGGCACCTACGCCAACGAGAACGCCCACCTGCTCATGGATATCCTGCGCAAGGACTGGGGCTTTGACGGCGCAGTGGTCACCGACTGGGGCGGCAGCAACGACCACGCCCTCGGCGTAAAGAACGGCTCTACGCTGGAAATGCCCGCCCCCGGCGGGGACGCCATCCGAGAGCTGATGAAGGCGGTGCAGACCGGCAAGATCACCGAGACAGACGTGGACGCCCGGCTGGAGGAGCTGCTGGAACTGGTGTTTACCACCAAGGCGGCGGTGGACGCCGCACCCGGCAAGTTCGATGCCGATGCCCACCACGCGCTGGCACGCCGGGCTGCTGCCCAGAGCATCGTGCTGCTGAAGAACGAAAACAGCCTGCTGCCCCTTGCAAAAGGGGAAAAGGTGGCGGTCATCGGCGACTTTGCCCAGACGCCCCGCTATCAGGGGGCAGGTTCCAGCGCCGTCAACTCCATCAAGGTGGATTCCTTCTTGGACTGCCTTGCCGAGAGCGGCCTGAACAGCGTCGGCTACGCCAAGGGCTTTGACCGGCAGGGCAAGCCCGACGAGGCACTGAAAGCCGAGGCGGTGCTGCTGGCAAAGAACGCCAATGTGGTGCTGCTGTGCATGGGTCTGGACGAGATCAAGGAGAGCGAGGGCATCGACCGCGCCGACATGAAGCTGGCAGAGAACCAGCTGGAACTGCTGGCCGCTGTGGCGGCAGCGAACCCCAACGTGGTGGTGCTGCTGAGTGCAGGCTCCTCGCTGGAAAGCGATTGGGTCAAGGACTGCAAGGCGCTGGTCTACGGCTGTCTGGGCGGTCAGGCCGGTGCGGGCGCACTGGTCGAGGTGCTCACCGGCGCGCAGAACCCCTGCGGTAAGCTGGCTGAGACTTGGGCGCGCAGCTACGCCGACACCCCCGCAAAGGAGCATTTCGGCGGCGACGGCCCCACTGTGGAGTACCGCGAGGGTCTGTATGTGGGCTACCGCTACTACGACACCGCCGGTGTGCCCACCGCCTTCCCCTTCGGCTACGGCCTGAGCTACACCAGCTTTGCATACAGTGACCTGAAAGCAGACGAAAAGGGCGTGACCCTGACTGTCACCAACACCGGCAGCTGTGCCGGTGCCGAGGTGGTGCAGCTGTATGTGGCAAAGCCGGATGCAAAAGTTTTCCGCCCCGTCAAGGAGCTGAAGGGCTTTGCCAAGGTGCAGCTGGAAGCCGGAGAGAGCAAGACCGTCACCATCCCGCTGGACGACAAGGCGTTCCGCTACTGGAACGTTGCCACCGACCGCTGGGAGGTGGAGAGCGGCAGCTATCAGCTGCTGGTGGGCGCTTCCAGCGTCGATATCCGCTTGACTGCCGCCGTCACGGTGGCGGGCACCGGCGCACCCGACCCCTACGCGGGCAAAAATCTGGAGCATTACCGCACTGCACAGGTGCAGAAGGTGCCGGACGCGGAATTTGAGGCGCTGCTGGGCCGTCCCATCCCGGAGAACAAGGTGCACATCGACCGCAACATGACGCTGGGCGAGATGGGGCACGGACGCAGCCCCATCGGCTGGCTGGCGGCTGCCGTGCTGGGCACCCTGCTGCGCCGCAGCATCAAAAAGGGCAAGCCCGACCTGAACATCCTGTTCCAGTACAATATGCCTCTGCGGGCGCTGGCCAAAATGACCAACGGCGCCATCAGCATGGGCATGGTGGACGGCATCGTGATGGAGCTGCAGGGCTTTTGGATCATCGGTCTTGTGCGGGTGATTTTTGAGGCCGTGAAGAACCTCGTGCTGAACAGCCGCATGGAAGAGCGCTTGAAAAACAGCTGAAAGGAAGCAGGCTATGAATTTCTGGAATAACTTCGCGGCAAAGCACCCCGCCGCTGCCAAGTGGGTGCGCGAGGGCGGCCTGTTCGTCATCGTGTCCAACCTCATCACCGTGTTCAAGTACCTGCTGCTGCAATTTCTGCCCAAGGCCTTTGCAAGCCTGCCGGTGGTGGATTTCGGCTGGCCGGGCATCGACATTACCCTGTTCGGCGAGACCTTCAAGTGGAACATCCTCGGCTACGATGCCGCCCACGGCGGTCTGCCCTACTTCTGCGCCTACATGATCGCCATGGTCATCGGCGAGTGCATCAACTTCCCCATCCAGCGCAATTTTGTGTTCCGCAGCAAGGGCAATCTGGCAAAACAGATCGGCTGGTATGTGCTGGCCTTCTGCATCATCACCTGCATCGTCAACTCCATCAACTGCATCTGGGTGGCGGTGGCCGGTCTGCTGGTACCGGACTTCATCTACAACATCGGCACCACCGTGCTCAACGGCGGCATCTCCATGGTCATCTTCTTCTTTGTGAATAAGATCATCTTCCCGGAGGGCGAAAAAGCCGCCAAATAATAAGCTATTCTCCTTCATTTTCTTCTCTTCATCATAAACCAGAAGGGCTGCTCCGTTCTCCGGGGCAGCCTTTTTGGTTTGAAGGAGAGAACCCTCTCAGCCATCTTATTTTTGTTTTTCTGCACAAAATGTTCCGCGGGCAGGGTTTTCCTCTTGACAAGCGGGCAAATGTTTCGTACTATATTTAGTAGTATGGAATCAAAGACGCTGTACGCAGGTTTCAGTGTGACCCTGTACCCGTTTCAGGCAAAGCGTGCCTGTTTGATATAAAATGGAACCGTAAAGAGAAAAGCCGTATGCTTTTGCCCGTGCCGCCGGTTTTGGGTGGTGCGTATGGTTTTGGTGTCACTTTTTGCATTGAAAGCTCTTTCTATATCATTGCCCGTGTCCTGCTGCGCAGCGTCTCCTGCTTTTAATTTTGCATTGAATTGAAACAAAGGAGAGTGAACGCAATGACCGCGATCGGAGTGATCGTGGCCTTGATCGTTGCTGTTGTCGGCGTGGCTGCGGGCTATTTTATTGGTTACAACAACCGTAAAAAGACTGCCGAAGCCCAGATCGGCAGCGCCGAGGCCGAGGCTACCCGGCTGGTGAACGAGGCGATCAAGACCGCTGACCAGAAGCGCAAGGAAGCGGTTCTGGAAGCAAAGGATGAGGCTTTCCGTCTGAAAGCCGAGGTCGATGCCCAGAAGGCAGAGGCCGACAAGGAGATCAAGCAGCGCCGTGCGGAGATCAGCCGTCAGGAGAACCGCATCGACCAGAAGGAGACAGCGCTGGACCGCAAGACCGAGGCGCTGGAAAAGAAGGAAGAAGAGCTGAAAAAGCGCGCTGCCGAGGCCGAGGAGCGTCTGGCAGAGATCGATGCTCTGCGCGCCAAGGAGATGGAGCGTCTGGAAACGCTGGCCGGTCTGAGCCAGGAGGACGCCCGCGAGGTGCTGCTGCATAAGGTGGACGAGGAGCTGACCCACGAAAAGGCCGTGCGCGTTGCCGCCTACGAGA
>OIZG01001495.1_pt1 | contig 13688 bp, 10 predicted proteins | sample 1588561 | NCBI WGS metagenome assembly OIZG01 (sample SAMN03283267) | human gut metagenome | biome: human-associated habitat; material: feces | host: Homo sapiens | place: USA | collected 2013 | reverse complement strand
ATTAATAAAGTTCTTTATGTACCAACTCTTCAAACAGTAATGCATATTTTGCGACGACTGCTTCGGCGTATTTCTTCCCTTTTCCGGCACTTGCTTTTTTAGGATTGCCTATACCGGTATCTTGCGAAACGTTTTGCCAGTTTCTCGGAATCCATGCCACTTTTTCATTCAGCATTTGCGAAGCGAACTTCTTATAATTTCCATCTCCGGCTTCATCCAGGTTTACCAATTCCGGATGATAATGCATCATAACAGAAGTTTCCAATTCATCTGCATGGTCACCCGGTTCATCAAAGTACTCTTTAGCAGGGATAAAGGCAAACCATTCGCTGCTGGCTATCAGGAAGTCGGGATAGTCCAGTGACAAGTCACGTATCATACTTTTGAATGTATTGCCGCCATGTCCGTTGATAATGACCATTTTGCGGTATCCCTGGGCGTATAGAGAGGCAACTAGGTCGCTTAAAATCGCTTTTTGCGTTTCATAGCGATAATGGATGCAGAAATCCAGCTCGCGTTGTCCCGGATTCTGTGAACCGGCAGTGACGTAAGGCATGACCATGCAACGAATACCGTAATGTGTTTTTGCCAGTTTTGCAGCATCTAGTGCGATGTCGTGGCTTAGAATGCAGTCTGTCAGATAAGGCAGGTGCAGATTATGCGGTTCGGTAGCTCCCCAAGGGAGGAGGACCAAATCATATTTCAATGGTTTTACCTTGCCGTAACAGGTTACGGCAAGGTCTAGTTCTTTATCCATTATTTATAAGAATTTTTAAAGATATGCAGGATTTCTTCGTCTGTAATCGGGCGTGGGTCGAGAGTGAACAGTCCTCCCATCGTATCTCTTGCATTTTGCAGGAATTTGGGGAAATCTTCGGATTGGATACCAAATTCGCTCAGTTTGATAGAATGTACTTTACATTCTTTTTGCAGTGTAATCAATGCATCAATGAAATCGGACGGACGGTTGCTCTTTTTCTGGGTCATCATTTCAGCCATTTTCATGTAACGTTTTGTACAGTCATGCCGGAAAGTTTCGAAGTATGCCTCAGACAAGGCAATGAGTCCTGCTCCATGAGGAAGTTGTGGATAATAAGCACTCATGGCATGTTCTAATGAATGTTCGGAAGTGCAGCTTGAAGTGGCTTCTACCATGCCTGCCAAGGTGCTGGCCCAAGCAATTTTGGCACGCGCTTTCAAATTCTTTCCGTCGGCTACGGCTACTGGCAGATATTTGTAGATCAGACGGATGGCTTCTAAGGCGTAAAGATCACTGATGGGTGTTGCACAATTGGCGATAAAACCCTCTGCGGCATGGAAGAATGCATCGAACCCTTGATAGGCGGTGAGGTGCGGGGGAATGGAAACCATCAGTTCCGGGTCTACAATAGATAAGGTAGGGAAGGTCAGCTGGCAACCGAAGCCTATCTTTTCTTGAGCCGTTTCGTGGGTAATCACTGTCCATGGATCCATTTCCGTTCCGGTTCCGGCGGTGGTAGGGATGGCGATAATGGGAAGTGCTTTGGTAACAGGGCGTCCTTTACCACTACCCCCTGATACATAATCCCAGTAGTCACCGTCGTTGCAGGCCATAACAGCTATACTTTTGGCTGAGTCGATGGAACTTCCGCCTCCCAGTCCTACTACAAAGTCGCACTTTTCCTCCCGGCAGATGGCGGCTGCTTCCATGACGTGTTCTTTGATGGGGTTGGGAAGGATTTTATCGTAAACCAGTGTTTCTACATTATTCAGTCTTAATTGGGCAAGTACTCTCTCCAAATATCCATATTTCCGCATGGAAGTTCCGGATGAGATGACGACCAGTGCCTTTTTCCCCGGTAATTTTTCACTGGATAATTTCTTGATTTCTCCGCAGCCAAATACTAATTTGGTAGGGATGTATAAACTAAATACAGGATTTGCTTTCATGTTCTTTCGTATTTAAAGTTTCACTGGTAACAAATGTAGGAAAATAATAGTTTGCTTGTTTAAGTAATTTGTTAAATTTTACATACTGCCGGATTGTATTCGTTTTCTTTAATTCAGTTTGAGATAGATACGTTTTTTCGATTATACTCGAAAAAAGAAATAAACAGTGCTTTTTTTTCGATTATACTCGAAAAAAACTATCTTTGTGGGAAAAGATTCGAGTATGGACGATAAATGGAAAGCTTTAGAAAAGTATAACCTTTGGGGTGGAAATACGTATCAATTGGGACTGGAACGGAAATCTTATACCGACAAGATTGGCAATTTTGTGGGGAATAACTTGGTGAAGGTACTTATAGGACAACGTCGTTCGGGCAAAAGTTATATTCTCAGGCAAATTGCTTCAAGTCTTGTCTCGGAACGAGGAGTAAATCCGGCTAATATCCTATATATAAATAAGGAGTATCTGGAATTTGATTTTATTGATGATTATAAAGCATTGGAAAGTCTGTATCGTTTTTATCGGGAAAAGCTTAAACCGCAAGGAAAAGTATATTTGTTTTTCGATGAAATTCAAAATGTGGATGGCTGGGAAAGGTTTGTAAACTCCCATTCGCAAGACTTTGTCGAAGAGAGTGAATTGTTTATCAGCGGTTCTAACTCTAAAATGCTTTCCAGTGAACTTGCCACTCTTTTGTCGGGACGTTATGTAGAATTTCATATATTCCCCTATAGTTATGCTGAATATTTACAGTTGATGCAGCAACCTGCCGGTCGGGCTTCTTATTTGGCCTATTTACAGAAAGGCGGTTTGCCCGAATTGTACAACCTGCCCACTGTCGAGTCAGAAAAACAGTATGTCGCTTCTGTGAAAGATACGATTTTGTTGCGTGATATAGTGAAGCGTAAACCCGTTCGTGATGTAAGGTTATTGGATGATATTTTTATTTATTTGGTGAATAATGCGTCCAATCTGTTTTCCGTTCAGCATATTGTTAATTTCTTTAAATCCAAGAACCGGAAGGTGAGTTATGATACCTTATCTAATTATCTAGGTTATATAGAAGAAGCTTTTCTTGCTTATAAAACAGAACGTTACAATATAAAAGGAAAGGATGTGGTGGCAGGTAATTGCAAGTATTATCTGAATGACTTGTCCTTTAAGAATTTTCTTTATCCGGGCTTTGCTTATGGAGTCGGGTATTTGTTGGAGAATGCAGTATATTTGGAACTTCGTCGTTTAGGCTATATTGTATATACAGGTTCTTTTCGGGATAAAGAAGTTGATTTTGTTGCTATGAAGGACGATAGAGTGATTTATCTTCAAGCAACTTACATGTTGGAAACGGCACAAACCATGGAACGGGAATATGCTCCTTTGCTGACGATAGGTGATAATTATGAAAAATATGTCGTTTCCATGGATGAGGTACAATTCCCTTCCAATGAAGGGGTCAGGCATATACAGGCTTGGAATTTAAAGGAAATATTGTAGGAAATCAGTTTCTCTTTTTAACATACAGTTTTTGGTAAGAGTTGTCAAAACTCTGATGATATTGTTTGTAGTCTATTATCCAATGTTGCTCACCGCTCCCCCGGATATGTAGAGCAGGAATAGCACCGAAGAGGAGAGTATAGTGGATATTATTTGCTTATGTGCAGTTGGCGCAAACATACGATTGGCATATCAGTCTGTATATCAGTATTCCGCTTATCTTTGCAGTCGCTATCGGGCTGAGTCTGCTTTCTTATTACTATTTTGAGAAACCGGCCAACCGCTGGGTAAAACGAATTTTAAATAAACAATAATAACTAGTTCATGGAAAAACAATTATCAGAAAAACTGCCACGCGTTGAGGTGGTGGATGCTTTACGGGGATTTGCAGTCATGGCAATTCTTTTAGTGCATAGTTTGGAGCATTTCATCTTTCCGGTTTATCCGGTAGACCAGCCTGCATGGTTGAATATACTGAATGACGGGGTATTCAATGTTACATTTACTTTATTGGCTGGAAAATCGTATGCCATTTTTGCTTTGCTGTTTGGATTTACATTTTATATTCAGTCGGCTAACCAACAGCGTAAAGGAAAAGATTTTGGTTATCGTTTTCTGTGGCGTTTGCTGTTATTGGTAGCTTTTGCTACGCTGAATGCAGCTTTTTTTCCGGCAGGAGATGTGTTGTTGCTGTTCTCGGTAGTGGGAATCGTATTGTTCGTGGTGCGCAAGTGGAGTGACTGTGCCATACTTGTTACGGCTATTTTGTTTTTATTGCAGCCCGTTGAGTGGTATCATTATATAGTAGGTCTGTTTGATCCTTCTCATACTTTGCCCGATTGGGGAGTGGGGCGATGTATAAAGAAGTGGCGGAATATACCAAAGAGGGGAATTTGTGGGAGTTTTTGGGTAAGAATATGACCTTTGGTCAGAAAGCCAGTCTATATTGGGCTCTGGGAGCAGGGCGTTTTTGGCAGACTGCCGGCTTGTTTTTGATGGGATTATACATCGGACGCAAACAATTGTTTGTTACTTCCGAAAAACATACTCGTTTTTGGGTGAAGGCTCTTATCATTTCCGCTATCTCTTTTGCTCCGCTTTTCCAACTGAAAGAGTTGATTATGGCTAGTGACAGTGAACTCATTCGCCAGACTGCCGGAACTGCTTTTGATATGTGGCAAAAGTTCGCTTTTACATTTGTACTGGTTGCTTCTTTTGTATTGCTTTATCAACGGGATAGGTTCAAGAATTTTGTATCAAATCTTCGTTATTATGGTAGGATGAGTCTAACTAATTATATCACCCAATCTATTGCCGGAGCTATTATTTATTTCCCTTTCGGACTTTATCTGGCTCCGTACTGTGGATATACGTTGAGTTTGTTGGTTGGTTTTGTACTCTTTTTGTTGCAAGTACAGTTCTGCAAGTGGTGGTTGAAAGGACATAAGCAGGGACCGTTAGAGAGTCTTTGGCATAAATGGACCTGGATGTATTCCAAAAAATAAGGAACTCTGGGCAGGAGTTGCATATGCTATACGGAAGAGAGGAAAAGGCGAAAAGTAATTTGTCTTTTCCTCTCTTCCGTATAGGGACTGATTCTTGTTTCCCAAGTTTCCCGAATATCATAAAAAGGATATCAGTTCAGGATTATAATCAATTGTTTTTGCCTTCTATCTGAATTTGAATTGCTTGTCCTGTACGTTGCAGACATTCTATAAAAATAGAAAGATGATTGGTCTTTTGCATCAACTCACATATAATTTCCTTTTCTTCTGTGCACCAAGGTTCATAAGCACGTGGGAAAGTTTCACGTTGTTTATGGATATAAGGTGGAAGGACTGTTTTCTGAATGCCTAACTCTTGGACTTTTTGTTTTATACGGCAAATATCTTCTTCTGTACAATCATTAAAAGATTCTTTTGTAAAGAACCCCGGATATTTTTGGTCAATGTCAAGATTGATTGTAGGCTTAGATAGGGATTGAAAGGTTTTTTCTCTGCTTTCTAGTTCCTTTATCAGATTGTTGATGTACTCATCGGCTTGAACAGATGATACAACTATGGAACATTCGTGGCGGGAGTATTCTTTATGGCGGTTGGCGGATAACCAGTTGAAAGAACCCTCTATAAGTGTATGGTTATCAATGGCCAATGATTTATTGTGGATACCTTTTACTTCAATGAGGGTTGCGCCATTTTCTATTAATATGTTCCGTCCCTCTTCGGCACGGCTGAGCAACTGATTGGTTTTCGTATCATAATCTAGAGACGAATCGGTGTAGACTGTGACATCCACTCCTCGTTGTACCGTGTGGCGTATCAGCGGAACCAACTGGTCGTTTTCTATGGCGTGGATAGATATGAATGGAGATACAATCAGCAGACGGTGTCTTGCTTTTTCAAAAGCTTGGTGCAGAACCTGGATATGCTCTTCTGTGGTGGACAGACGAAGGGTGGGGTGGTAGGTGCACAGCGGAACTTCCTGTTGGTAAATAAAGTTGTTGGAAATCTCGTTGGATGGATCATCGAAAAGCCATTTAGCCATATTTCCTACCGGGGTGTTTTCTTCCGGATGGAAAATATTCATGTTGCCAAAAACAATGAAATGATGCTGAGCGCGCGATATCGCTACATTGAGCATATTGTATTTTCCATCACGCTCCATAAAAAGAGAATGGTCTTCGGGAGAGTTGACTGTTGAAAAAAGAACAATCGGACATTGGGCACCTTGCAGGGAATGTACTGTGCCGATGATCATATCTTTATATTTCTCATTTCCTGATATTTTTTGTATTTGATGCCGTATTTCGGCTTCTTGGGCTTTAAAAGGAGTTACTACGGCTACAATTTCATGAATAGGCTTTTTATAGGTCTTTTCCAGATTATCTTTTTCCAGTTCCAGCCAACAGACAATGGCTTCCGCTTCAGCCCGGTTGAGGCGACTTCCTGTTTTTCCAGGGCTGCTGTAACTGTTGATGTGTACATATCCTTTGGAAGGGAGGGACTTGTATTTTACTTCGTTACCTTTTTTAGGAAGTAACCTGCCGTGGTAAACATAATCATTGCAATAGGCAATAATGGAATCTACGCATCGTCTGTGTTCGGTCAGAAAAGCTCCTTTTTCACCTTTTACTGTAAAATTACAGCTTTTACGTGCCAGTTTCATTATACTTCCGGAAGAAGAAAGGAAACCATTGTTTTCTAAAAAACGGTATTTTTCCGAGGACTGGTTGGAAACAATGCCCAGATTCTTTAAATTAATGAATGAATATTCATCAGAAATGGACCATACAGGCTCTATTTGTTGAATATCACCTACTAAAATCGCTTGCTTGGCCAAACTGAAGGAGGGAACGGCAAGTTCGGGTGAAACTTGTCCGGATTCATCTACAATCAACAGATCTATTCCATTGTATAAAGGAATATCCCATTTTCCGTTCTCCGCATAGGTCATATACTTGGGTAGAGAATGGAAAGTAGAGATGAAAACAGGCATTACGCAAGCCAAACGTTTTAATCTTTGGGTATAGGCTTCTTGTGTGCGCTGCTTGCCTTCATCGCACTTGCTTAACCGGTGAATAAACTCGGCTTCCCGATAATGTATGGCATACCAGAACATTTGATACCGATAGCTGATATCCAGCCTTACTGCCATGTCTTCTGTATAAGGCAAGTTGCCATACTCAGGGTTGGAACTTATTTTTTCGTAACGTTCTTTGAATTCTTCTGTCAAAGTCCACTGTTCTATTACTTTGTCATAGGAGGGTAATGGCTCATGGAATTTGCGGATAAACTTCTGTAATATATTGTTTTCCTTCCGGTTTCCGTATTCTGTTGTTTCGGCAGCTTGGATACAGAGAATAATCTTTTTTTGGAGGGCTTGCATTTCTTTACGGAGAAATTGCCGGCATTTTGTTTCGTCTTGATAGTTTTTCTTGAAAAAGTTATTGAAGCATTGCAGATAGAATTGTTTGTACTCTTCTTGACGTTCAGGTGTATCGTATGCTGCCGGAAATCCATCCCCTTTGGGGTTGAACATCATTTTGTACTGTTGTTGCAGCTCTTTTTTCCCTGACAGATATAGGCCTAATGTATCCAGTTCGGGTAGCCAGCGGTTGGACAACCGGGGATGTGTTGTGTCATTGGTTGTTTCCGCTTTGAAATCCTTTAGGATATTGGTGATCGCCTGATTATTAGCTGAACTTGCAACTATAATTTCCGGCTCTTCCGGATTGTTTAGAATGTTATGAGCAAGTCTGTTTGCGATGACAGTTTGCAGAAAAGTGGTTTTTCCTGTTCCCGGAGGACCGTTGACGACAAAAATATCAGCACATTCCGGTGTTTTGTGTACATTGCTAGTGTTTCGCGTTGAGATATGGACAAAGGAAAGTCGCTGCTCATTTGTGCCCAGTGTTCTTGGTTGCAATATACTTTCCGGTTAGTTGGAATAGGAAGAGCGTTAGCAGATTTTGTTTGTATTAATAAATTCAACAGGGGATGTGGAGTGGTATTGTCATCTTTTAAGAGTTTGTCATATAGTGTGATTATGGGCTGTGCCATATTGCGCTCGGAGGCTTTTATGATAATGATTTCTGGATTATCATAGTAATTCATTGTGCTGAAAGTTTTGCCGGTTGCTTTCTTGAAAAGCTGCTCGCATGCTTGCCAATAGGCCTCCCATTTTGTTTCTTCAGTGTTAAAATTGGATAGTAGTTGATCTACTTTTGAAAGAGAAGCTATAGTGCGGTCATTGGCTGCATTAGGCTCCAAAAATTTACGAATAAATATTGGGATTCTGTCTGATTCGTTCTCGCATACGGTTAGTTTGCCGTCAGGCAACATGGTGGCAGTAATCAAGAAGGGATATTCCGGTCTTTCTGATTGGGAAGTCCAGCCGTTTTCAAATTCGGGCAAAAGAATACAAGGAGCAATCATTACTTTTTGTTTTTCATTGCTGTCTTCTGCTTTCCAATCAGGGAAAATAACAGGAATACTTTTGAGAGGAATGAATTTAAGTATCTTGTCATCAATGTTTAGGGTGATTCGTGGTCCTTTGAGAGCAATAGCTTTGCGCTCTGCATCTTGAAGACAAGTTTTCCAGTATTTTAGTAAGGTCTGGTCCATTTGTTTTTACGTTTGTGTGATGGAATAATTTACAAATATAAGAAAATAGGTGAAAAGAATACGGTAATTGGAGTAACATTCCTGAATTTATGATTTTTTTACATTAAGAGGGATTGGAGATGTCGGGATAATCATTATTAGCGGTAAATGAATTGGGATGAACGGAATAATGGTAATATTTAGTGGTGATGAGGCAAGAAACTTGCCTTTATGAAGCAAATGAAGCTAAAATAGACGAGAATTTATCTGTGTGGGGAGTGTGGATATACTAATTTTGCCAATAAATGAAACTTAAATCTATGATGAAAAGATTTGCAAATTTATTGGCTGTTTTTATTCTTTCTGTAAATTGTATTAGTGCCCAAAATCTAACTCGTTGGGTTAATCCGTTTATTGGAACCGGTGCTGTTCAATCCAGTCTTTCTGGGAATAATTATCCAGGAGCTACTGTCCCTTTTGGTATGGTGCAGCTGAGTCCCTATACTCGTGAAGCGCCTGATTGGGCACAAGCTTCGGGATATGATTATAATGATTCTATTATTTATGGTTTCAGTCATACACGTTTAAGCGGAACCGGTGCTTCCGATTTTATAGATATCCTTCTATTTCCTACCATGAGTGATAAAAGGAAATCGTCTTTTACTCATCAAAACGAACAGGCGCGTCCGGGGTATTATCAAGTATTATTAACGGATGAGAAGATTCAAGCGGAGTTGACGGCTTCTGTGCATGTAGGGGTACATCGCTATATCTATTCTGATGGCGGTCAGTTGAAATTATGGTTGGATTTAGATCATTCGGCAAATAAGGAGAGTTGGAACCGCCGGATAATTCAATCACAAATCCGTGTAGTTTCTCCTACAGTAGTAGAAGGATATCGTGTTATTACAGGATGGGCAAAACTGAGGAAAATATATTTCCATCTTGAATTTTCCCAACCAATCTTATCCAGTCAGTTACATGATGGCAATCGGAGGTATGAGAATACTCCTGTCATTAATGGTACAGAACTGTGTGGATTATTCTGTTTCGACAAGAAGTGGAATAATGAATTGATATGTAAAGTCGCTTTATCTTCAGTTTCCATTGAAAATGCCCGGTTGAATATGGCAGCTGAGGTTCCCGGATGGAACTTTGAACATATTGCTTTTGCTGCCGAAGCCAGCTAGGAGAAAGAATTGAAGAAAGTCATCATCCAAGGTACCGGTTTGCAGAAAAAGATTTTTTATACAGCTTTATATCACACTATGGTACAACCTAATACGATGAGCGATGTAAATGGTGAATATATGGCTGCCGATTATACGACACGTAAGGTAGCCGATAATGAAGTTCATTATTCCACTTTTTCTTTATGGGATACATTCAGAGCAGCTCATCCGCTTTATACTTTGCTGCATACCGACCGCATTCCTGATTTTATTAAAAGCATGATGAGGCAATATGACTATTATGGTTATTTGCCTGTATGGCAATTATGGGGGCAGGATAATTATTGTATGATTGGTAATCACTCCATTCCTGTCATTGTGGATGCTGTGCTGAAAGGTGTTGCAGGAGTGGATGCGGAAAAGGCTTATGAAGCGGTTCATAGCAGTTCCATCGTATCTCATCCGAACTCTCCTTTTGAAGTATGGGAGAAATATGGATACATGCCTGAGGATATTCAAACACAATCTGTTTCTATTACTTTAGAACAAGCTTTTGATGATTGGTGTGTTGCACTGTTGGCCCGGAAATTAGGGAAAGAGGAGGATTATGGGCGTTTTATGAAGCGTTCTGCTTTTTACAGGAATTTATTTAATGCAGAAACAAAATTCTTTCAACCGAAAAATAAGAAAGGAGAATGGATGGAGCCTTTCGATCCTTATAAGTATGGAGCCAATGGCGGCTACCCTTTCACTGAGGGGAATGCCTGGCAATACTTCTGGTATGTACCCCAGAATATACCTGACTTGATTTCACTGACAGGGGGAAACAAAGCTTTTACGGCAAAGTTGGATACCTTTTTCACAGTCAATCACCAAAGTGGTGAACTGAATGACAATGCTTCCGATTTTGTAGGGCAATATGCGCATGGCAATGAGCCGAGCCATCATGTGGCTTATCTGTATGCGTGTGCGGGAGAACCTTGGAAAACACAAAAATATGTGGCACATATCATGAATGAACTGTATAATGATTCCTCTTCAGGTTATGCCGGTAATGATGATTGCGGGGAAATGTCTGCCTGGTATGTGTTTGGCGCACTTGGCTTTTATCCGGTAAATCCGGTTAGCGGGAAGTATATTATCGGTACTCCTATGTTGGAGGAAGCGGTTATTCAGTTGCCTGATGGAAAGACTTTTACCATTAAGGCCCCACGCAAAGAGCACAATGAGATTTATATCCGCTCCATGAAACTGAATGGCAAGAAATATACAAAGAATTATATTACTCATCAGGATATTATGAATGGCGGAACGTTGGAGTTTGTAATGACTGCCTCACCGGGAAAATGATAACAAATGGTGAAGTATTGGAATTTGTGCCGGGAAAGATTTCTAAATGTTGAATAACTCCCTTTTATAGGTTACGATTGAAGCAAAAGAGTCTAAAAATGGCGAGTTTTTCTCTACCTAATGGGAGAGGTATATCTACTTTTGTTTCAGAAGAAACTATTAATCATGAAAAATATGAAACATTTTAAGACTTATTTAGCAGCAATGGCTTTGGCCCTTTCCGGATGCCAGAGTGCAACAGATTCCTGTGGAACTACAGAATTGTGGTATGCCCAACCGGCAAAAGTTTGGATGGAATCTTTACCTATCGGTAATGGGCGTTTGGGAGCTATGACTTATGGTGGAATAGAGGAAGAGAAACTGGCATTGAATGAATCGACAATGTGGTCCGGCCAGTACAATGAGAACCAGAACAAACCTTTCGGGCGAGAGAAAATGAACCAGCTCAGAAAGTTGTTCTTTGAGGGAAAACTATCGGAAGGAAACCGTATAGCCGGAGATAATCTTCATGGCAACCAGACTTCTTTCGGAACTCATCTTCCCATTGGAGATTTGAAGATGCAATTCATTTACCCCGAAGGTAAAGTAACCGGCTACCGCCGTTCGTTAAGCTTGGATGAGGCTATCAGCAGCGTTTCTTTCAACTCCGGCGGTGTGAACTATAAACGTGAGTATTTTGCTACAAACCCGGATAATGTTCTCGTACTCCGCTTGACCGCTGATAAGCAAAAGTCCATTACTATGAATATGGGATTGGATTTGATGCGTCAAGCCGATCTTTCTGTAGAAGATAACCAATTGGTATTTACCGGGAAAGTAGATTTTCCCTTGCATGGTCCGGGCGGAGTCTGTTTTGAAGGAAGAATAGCCGTTTTGGCTGATAATGGAGAGGTAAAGATGGAACAGTCTGGAGTAGGTATAAAAGAAGCTGATGCCGTGACTTTGATTGTTGATGTGCGTACCGATTATAAAAGTCCTGATTACAAGAAGCTTTGTGCTGATGGCGTGAAGAAGGCTATAGCTAAATCTTATGATGAATTGAAGCAGGCGCATATAAAGGATTATAACACGTTGTATAATCGTGTTTCTATTCATTTCGGGCAGGACGCTAACCGCGCGTTGCCTACGGATGTTCGTTGGAAACAAGTGAAGGAAGGCAAGACTGATACTGGTTTGGATGCCTTGTTCTTCCAGTATGGCCGTTACCTCACCATTGCCAGTTCTCGTGAAAACTCTCCATTGCCCATTGCCTTGCAGGGTTTCTTCAATGACAACAAGGCGTGCAACATGGGCTGGACCAATGACTATCATCTGGATATCAATACAGAACAGAATTATTGGGCAGCCAATGTCGGCAATCTTGCCGAATGTAATGCCCCCCTGTTTACCTATATTAAGGATTTGGCGCATCACGGTGCAAAGACTGCCGAAGTGGTCTATGGATGTAAAGGTTGGACTGCCCATACCACCGCTAATGTTTGGGGATATACTCCTGCATCCAGCACGATTATTTGGGGACTGTTTCCTATGGCAGGCTCATGGATTGCTTCTCATCTTTGGACACAATACGAATTTACACAGGACAAGCAATATCTGGCCGAAACTGCCTATCCGCTTTTGAAAGGTAATGCACAGTTCATTTTGGATTTCTTGGCAAAAGACCCGAAGAGTGGTTATCTGATGACAGGGCCGAGCATCTCACCCGAAAACTGGTTCCGTACAGTAGGCGGTGAAGAAATGGTTGCCTCCATGATGCCTGCCTGTGACCGTGAACTGGCCTACGAGATCTTGTCGAATTGTGTTCAGGCTTCAGAAATATTAGATACCGACCGCGAGTTTGCCGATAGCCTGCGTACCGCTATTGTCCAACTTCCTCCCATCCAGTTGCGTGCCAATGGCGCTATCCGCGAGTGGTTTGAAGATTTCGAAGAAGCACATCCCAACCATCGCCACACCTCTCATCTGCTGGCTTTGTATCCTTTCTCTCAGATTACTTTGGAGAAGACTCCTGAACTGGCGGAAGCTGCCCGCAAGACCATTGAAAATCGCTTGTCTGCCGAGAACTGGGAAGATACAGAGTGGAGTCGTGCTAATATGATTTGTATGTATGCCCGGTTGAAAGATGCGCAGGAAGCGTATAAGAGCGTCCAATTATTACAAGGTAAGCTTTCACGTGAAAATTTAATGACTGTATCTCCAGGTGGCATTGCTGGGGCGGAAGGTGATATTTATTCGTTTGATGGGAATCCTGCCGGTACAGCTGGTATGGCAGAAATGCTAATACAGAATCATGAGGGTTATGTAGAATTCTTACCTTGTTTGCCTATTGAATGGAAAGATGGTGGTTTTAAAGGTCTATGTTTAAAGGGAGGAGCTGAAGCGACTGCTGAGTGGACGAATGCTGTCATTAATAAAGCTTCTTTAAAAGCTACTGCTGATCAGGTTTTAAAAGTGAAAATTCCTCAAGGGAAAAAATATAGAGTGCTTTTAAATAGTAAGGAGGCAATTGCAAATCCTGATGCAAAAGGTTTGATAACGGTGGATATGAAACGTGGAGATTTGCTGGAATTGTTGTAAAAAATAGATTGCTTTGCATAGCTTGATTGAGGATTACATCTCAGTATATTGAGGTGTAGTCCT
>OIZG01001475.1_pt1 | contig 13821 bp, 5 predicted proteins | sample 1588561 | NCBI WGS metagenome assembly OIZG01 (sample SAMN03283267) | human gut metagenome | biome: human-associated habitat; material: feces | host: Homo sapiens | place: USA | collected 2013 | reverse complement strand
CGAGCCGCCGGTATACACCGACTCGTCGTACGCACCGACCGGCGCCATGCAGGCAAACCACACGCTGCGCTTAGATGCGATCTTGCGATAGGCTCCGCTGCGCACGGCGGCGATCGCGGCGGTCTCGCGGTCGGTCATATCAAACGCGTTGAACTGGAAATAGACAATGAGGTCGACGCCGGTCGGCAGCATCTCGAGCTCGCGGTCCAAGTCGAAGATCACCGCGATGCGCACGCCGTCCACGTCAAACACCGGCGGTGCCCAACGGGCATCGCCGTTCCCACCGCGCTGCAGGGCAATGCTCGAACGGGCCGGCACCACATGACCGTCCTTGAGCATCATGTAGTCGAGCAGGGGCTGGCCCTCAAACGAAACCGCCGCGGGCACGATGCAGATCATGTCGAGCTCCTGGATACGCTCGGCGACGCCGGTCAAGCCGGCAAGCATGTCGTGCTCAAAGTCGGCAGCGCCCACCAGGCCGCCGGGCAGGGCTCCCATAAAGAGCGGAGCCGGCACGCACAGCACGCGCGCACCGCGCTCGTGGGCCAGGCGCGCCTGGTCCTCGATGCGACCGCAGATACCCTCAATATCACCCAGGCGCATATCGATCTGTGCAAGTGCGAGCTTCATGGCTCAGCCCTTTCCGTCGTAAACCGTCGCTATCGCAGTAAAAGCGCCGGCCGCAAGATGCAGTCGGCGCTTGCATGTGCATATGCTAGCTATGATACCCCGAGCGGGGGCGCGCTCCTAGAACGTCGCGGACCACAGCCCGTGCAGGTTGCAATAGGCATAGACGGTACCGGTCTTGGAACCGCCGGCAAAAAACGTCGCGGGCTTCATGCCGGGCTCAAGGTAATGGACCTCCAGACGGCCCTCGGCCTCAAGGGCAATCCACTCGATATAGTGCTCGGGCACCATAGGATGCTCGGCCGAGCCCACGCGCGCACGGATCACGTGACCGTCGCGCTCGCTCTCAACGACCGGCACGTGCTTTTCGTGCGCCGCGTCCTCGGTGTTCGCGGTCAGCTCTGTGCAGCCGGCGGGGGTTGCAACGTCGTTGCCAAGGGCGGCAATGAGCTTGCCGTCGGGGTCCTTAAAGAATTTCGCCATGATGTTCTCCTTTGCTGATGTGCCGATGTTCTCGATGCTTCTTATGCCCAAAGGCAAGCGAACCATCCACGGCATCGCAAATGAACACATAACGAGCGGGGACGATGGGGCAACGTGCGCTATCCGCCCTGGCGGCCCCACCCGAGCGGGTTAGCGCCCGTCGCCGCCGAGCAGTGCCAGAACATCCTCGCGGGTAAACAGCGCCGAGGAGATGCCGTCGCCGCCGAGCACGCTGTTGACCAGGTCGCGTTTGGACTCCTGCATCTGCATGATGCGCTCCTCAATCGTGTCCTTGGCGATGAGCTTGTACACGGTCACGGTATGTTGCTGGCCAATACGGTGCGCGCGGTCGGTCGCCTGGTCCTGCGCAGCCACGTTCCACCACGGGTCGTAGTGGATGACCACGTCGGCCGCCGTCAGGTTGAGGCCCACGCCGCCCGCCTTGAGCGAGATCAGAAACACCGGCACCTCGCCCGCCTGGAACTGCGCGACCATCTTGGCGCGGCTCTCCTTAGACGATGCGCCCGTGAGCTTAAGAAAGCCGATGTCCTCCTTGGCCAGGCGCTTGCCAATGATATCGAGCATGCCCGTGAACTGGCTGAACAGCAGAATGTGGTGCCCGCCGTCGAGCGCACCGTGCACGAGCTCCATGCAAGCGTCGAGCTTGGCGCTCCCTGCCTTGTAGTCCTCGTAGTGTAGATGCGGGTCGCAGCAGATCTGGCGCAGCTTGGTGAGCTCGGCGAGCACCTTGAGCTTGTCTTTCTTAAACTCGGATGCCTCGCGATGCTGCACCTGCTGGGCGATACGGTCTTGGTTGGCCAGGTAGAGCTTGCGCTGCTCGCCGGTGAGCTGTGCCATGACGGTGTCTTCGATCTTCTCGGGCAGGTCGGCCACCACGTCTTCCTTAACGCGGCGCAGCACAAACGGCGACACGAGCGCTTGCAAGCGAGCGGCGCTGTCACCCTCGGCGTGCTCGACCGGGCTTTCGAAGCGCTTGGCAAACGACTCGCGCGAGCCAAGCAGGCCCGGCATCAAAAAGTCGAAGATGCTCCAGAGCTCGGACAAGCGGTTTTCGATGGGCGTGCCCGTCAGGGCAAAGCGCACGCCGGCAGGCAGACGCTTGGCGGCGTGCGCCACCTGCGTGAGCGGGTTTTTAATGTACTGGGCCTCGTCGAGCACCACACGGGCAAAGTCCTGCTCGGCATACTCGTCGATATCGCGCCGCATGAGGTCATACGACGTTATGACCACGTTATGCTCGTCAGCGCCGGCTATCTGCACGCGGCGCTGCGCCTTGGCGCCCACGATAGCGCACACGTCGAGCGAAGGCGCAAAGCGCTCCAGCTCGGCGGTCCAGTTATACACGAGCGACGCAGGGCACACCACGAGCGTGGGCTTGGCATCCCCCGCCTCCACGCGCGCCAGGATATGCGCGATCATCTGCAGTGTTTTGCCCAAGCCCATATCGTCGGCCAAGATACCGCCGAGGCCCAGGTGCTCGAGCGAGCCGAGCCACTGGTAGCCGTCGACCTGATAGCCGCGCAGTGTGGCCTTGAGCGAGACCGGCACCGTAAAGTCCATCTTGCCGAGCGTATCCAAGCGCTCGACGGTGCGACGGAACGCAGCGTCGCGATCGGCTTCGAGCTCGGGCGTGCGCGCAAGCATGCTGTCGACAAACAGGGTACTCGACGCGGGAAGCGACACGCCGTCGAGCAGGTCGACAGCATCGACCCCCAGGTCCTCGGCAAGACCAAACGCGGCGCGGGCACCCTCGTCCAGGCGAATGATGTCGCCCGACGTGAGACGCGCAAACGTCTGGTGACGCTTGTAGGAGTCAAGGTAGATGGCAAGGTCTGCCGCCGAAAGGCCGCTCGCGCCCAGTTCGACATCGAGCAGGTTACTCTTGACGGTCGCGCGCACCGAAAGCTTGGGCGCAGGGCGGACCGAGACCTGGCGCAGGCGGTCACTGAGCATGACCTCGCCCAGCTCGGACAGGGCAGACAGGCCCTCGGTCAGCAAGTGGAACAGGCTCTCGTCATCGCGTTCCTCAAACGCCAGGCCGCCCTCGTAAAAGTCGAAATACAGGGCCGCCGTATCCATAACGCGAAACTCTGCCATCTCGTCGCGCGGCGGCACGCCCGGGCGCCGCTCTTCGAAGGGGCTGCCCGGAGCGCCCAGGCTAAAGAGATCTGCCGACCAGTCGCCGTAGGTAACCGTAATTTTGCAGGTCACGAGCCCATCGTCGACGCCGATCGCCATGGCAAAGCTCGGCTCGGGCGCCACGGTGTCGAGCACGGCGGGAGCGGTGAGGTCAGTGTATTCGCGCAGCACGGGCAGTGCCATGCGGCAGAATTCGCCCACCTGCTCGGCAGCGATATGGACCGGCGTGCGACAGGGCAGCAGACGCGACAGAAACGGTGCGGCATGCTGGGCAAACGCCGCATCGGCGCGGCGCGCGCGGTGTGTGTCGACCAGATAGGCAACGTCACCCGAGGCAAAGCAGTACATATCGGCGGGCAGGCGCAGGTCGTAGCTGCCACCGGCCGCCGGCGCGATCTTGGCGGCAAGGAGCGGCGGTTGTTTTGCCGAGGCCTCGTCCTCCCCCACCGGCGACAACTCAACCGCTACCTCGTAGGAACGATGCGTCGTCGTTCCCCGCGACCAGGCGGGCTCAAAGGAAATGGTCCGGCCACGCAGCAAGTCCAGCATGTATACGATGTCATGCTCGGACAGCGGCAGCTGACGCTCGGCGACAAAGCCGCTACGTGCAAAATCGTACGACGCCGAACGCGAACTCGTGATGTCGCTCAGATACACAACCGTTGCCACAACAAGGTCGAGCAGGCGCACCGAAACCTCGTCGAAGGCCTCGGGCGCATGGACAAACGTGAGCTTCTTGCCGTACGAGAACGTGCCCCCGCGCACGTAGGCGGCGGCCATGCCGTCGATGTCCTTGACCACGTAGGACACCGAGCCGCAGCGGATGCGAAGCTCGAGCGCCCAGCTAAAGCGGTCGGCAAACAGCGGATTGTAGTACGGCACCAGCGAGGGCTCCAACACCGCCTTGGGGGCATCGGGGTCGACAGCGCCGGCGAGCTTGCGGCGCATGCCCGCCAACTCATCCATGCGCGCGTCCGAAAGATCGGAGAGCGCCTTCATGAGGCTCGGGCTCGTGGGGACGGGCGCCGGGAAGGGAAAGTTAGGGTTGACCGCCGGTGCGGCAGACGCGGGACGCACGGCTTGCTTGGGCGCCGCCGTAAACGTGCGAACCGGTGTGCGCAGCCCCTCAACGGGCTCAATGCCGCTGGCGTCCAGGTACGCTAGCGCCGTGGCGATGGCGTGCTTGCACATGCCAGGGTAGCGATAGGCAGCGGGGCAATCACAGTCGTAGTCGATCACCTCATGCTCGTCCATGTCGAGCGCCACGTGTGTCTTGTACAGGTCACCGCGCGAGCCGCGCACCGAGCCCTCAACCGTCACGTTTTTGGAGAAGCGCGAGCCGCTGTCCTCGATCGACAGCACGGCGCCGTTGAGCATGAGCGAACGCCCCTTCATAAAGGTGCCGCTCAGCGCCGCTTCTTTCCGGAGCGCCTGCACAAACGTCCCCTGCGCCATCACTTCCTCCAATCCACGCAGCAAATGATTTTTCTAGGACGGGGATTTAAAAATCATTCCCCATCCCAGAAAGACTGGTCCGCCGCCCTATGTCATCCAAAATGATTTTTAAATCCCCGTCCCAGAAAAATCATTTTAGATAACCGTCACGCGGCCTTGGTTACCCACAATGGCCTTGGCCTCGGCCAGCAGCGGAATCGAGCGCGCGTTGACCTTGGCAGGCACCTCGGCGCGCAGTACGCGCCCGTCCACCTGCTCGATAAAGATCTCCACGCGGTCGCCGCCCGGGTTAGCGGTGAGCACCGTGGCCAGGCGCGCCATATTGCCCTGGCTAAAGCGGCTGTTGGGCACCATGACCTCAAACACCTTGGGCTTGTTGTTCTCCTCGTTGAGCTCAAGCGGCACGATCTCCTGCGCGATGATCTGGTCGCCGCGGTCCGAGCGCTCGAGTTTGCCCTTGATGCGCACAAAGGCGTCGGACAGCTGCGCACCGGTCTCGGGATCGACCTCGCCGTACAGGTACCCCTCGGCCTCTTTATAGGTCTTGGGGAACACGACGACGGTGGCCTCGCCTTCCATGTCCTCGAGCTGCACGATGCCCATGGGGTCGCCGTTTTTGGTCACGCGCTTGGACACGCTCGAGACCATGCCGGCCCACCACAGCGCCTTGCCCTCGGGAATCTCCTGGTTGATGGTGCCGCCCGTAGGATTCTGAACTTCGTAGCCGGTGTCGATCTGCGAGAACGAGAAGTCGCGCGCTTTGCTGAGCGCATACTCAAACGGGCGCAGCGGGTGGTCCGAGACATAGATGCCCAGAACCTCCTTCTCCTGGCTCAGCTTAAGGTGGCGGTCCCATTCCTGGCCGTCCGGATCGGGCACGCTGACCTCGAAACCCGAGCCCTCAACGTCACCAAACATGTCGAAGAACGACGTCTGGCCGCTCGCGCGGTCCTTCTGGCGCTTTACCGCGGCGTCGATGATGTTCTCGGGGTTGTTCTTGTCCACAAAGTGCATCATCTGGCGACGCGGATACCCCGTGGAGTCGAAGGCGCCTGCCTTGATCAGCGATTCGATCACGCGACGGTTGGCCTGGCTCGAGTCCACGCGCTCGACAAAGTCGTGCAGCGTCTTAAACGGACCGCCCGCCTCGCGCTCGGCGATAATCGCCTGCGCCACGCCGGTGCCCACGCCGCGGATGCCGGCCAGACCAAAGCGCACGCCTTCCTTGGTAGCCGTGAACTCGGTGCCGGACTCGTTGACATCTGGCGAAAGCACGGGGATGCCGTCGTGACGGCATGCCGAGACGTAGTGCACGATCTTGTCGGTCTTGCCCGTGTAGGACGTCAGAACGGCCGCCATGTACTCGTGCGGATAGTGCGCCTTGAGCCATGCCGTCTGCATAACCAGGATGGCGTAGCCGGCGGAGTGCGACTTGTTGAAGGCGTAGGACGCGAACTCGAGAACATCGTCCCAAATCTTCTGGGCGACCTCGCGCGTGTAGTTGTTCTTGATGGCGCCGTTCATCCAGTGGTCGTAGGTGGTCTCGTCCGAGCCATCCTCCCAGTGGAGCACCGTCGACGTGAGCAGCTTGATCTTTTTCTTAGCCACGGGCTTACGGATACGCGAGTCCGATTCGCCCTTGGAGAAGCCGCACATCTCGACGGAGATGAGCATAACCTGCTCCTGGTAGACCATGGTGCCGTAGGTTTCGCCCAGGATGTCGTCCAGACGGTCGTCGTAGGAGACGGCCGGCTCCTTGCCGTTCATACGGTTGATGTAGGACGAGACCATGCCGGCGCCCAGCGGGCCCGGGCGGTATAGGGCGATCAATGCCACGACGTGCTTGTACTCGGTGGGCTTCATGTTCTTGATCGTGGCCGTCATGCCGGCGGACTCGACCTGGAAGACGCCGGCGGTGTGGCCGGAGCCCATGAGCTTAAAGATCTCGGGATCGTCAAAGGGAATCTCTTCCTCTTTGATGTCGATGCCGAAGTTCTTTTTGATGTTTGCCTTGGCCTTAGAGATAACCGTCAGCGTGCGCAGGCCCAGGAAGTCCATCTTGAGCAGGCCCATGTCGGCAACGGTATGGCCCTCGTACTGGGTAATCTCGACGCCGCCCTTGGTGTCGAGCTTGGTGGGCACGTGCTCGTTGACGGGGTCACGGCAGATCAGAACGGCGCACGCGTGCACGCCCTCGCCACGGGTGAGGCCCTCGATCGAGAGCGCCGTGTCGATGATGCGGCGGGCGTCGTCGTCCTTTTTATAGGCCTCGGCAAAATCGGGGTTAAACAGATCCTCTTTGCCGGGTTGCTTTTCGAGCACCTGCTTGAGCTTGACCTTGGGGTCGCTCGAGACCATCTTGGACAGGCGCTGGCCCATGTAGACCGGGTAGTCCAGGACGCGCGCGGCGTCGTTGATGGCCTGCTTGGCCTTGATGGTCGAGTAGGTGATGACGTGGGTGACCTTCTCGGGGCCGTAGAGCTGGCGAACGTGCTCCACGACCTCGAGGCGCCGTTCATCGTCGAAGTCCATATCGATATCGGGCATCTCGGTACGCTGCGGGGACAGGAACCTCTCGAACATCAGGCCGTTCTCGAGCGGGTCGAACGCGGTGATGTTCATGGCGTAGGCGACGATAGCGCCGGCGGCCGAGCCACGGCCGGGGCCGACGCCGATGCCGTTGTCCTTAGCCCATTGCACGTACTCGGCAACGATCAAAAAGTAGGCGGCAAAGCCCTTGTCGCAAATGACCTTGTATTCGTACTCAAAGCGCTCTTTGATGTTGACGCCGCCGATCTCGCGTGTGGCCCAGTCGTCGCCATAGTGCTGGCGCAGGCCCTTCTCGCACTCACGGCGGAACTGGCTCTCGTGCGTCTCACCGGGATCGAGCAACGGAAAGCGCGGCAGGATGATGGAGTCCCAGTCGAGCTCCACGTAGCACTTGTCGGCAATCTCGAGCGTGTTGTCGCAGGCCTCGGGGCAATACGGGAACATCGCCCGCATCTCCTCCTCGGTCTTCATGTAAAACTCCGAGCCGGTCATGCGCATGCGGTTGGGGTCGTCGACTTTGGCGTTCATGCCGATGCACATGATGACGTCCTGCACGGGCGCGTCCTCGCGGCGCAGGTAGTGGAAGTCGTTGGTCGCGATGACCTTGACGCCCACCTGTTTGGCGATGTCGATGAGCGTGCGGTCCATCTGCTCGTCGGTCAGACCGTTGTCGGTGGTGATGCCGTGTTCCTGGATCTCGATATAAAAGTCGCCGGGGTCGAAGGTGTCGCGGAAGGTCTCGGCCCATTTGATGGCACCCTCCATGTCACCGCGGTCGATGTACTTGGGGATGATGCCCGCGATACAGGCACTGGTGCAGATCATGCCCTTGGCGTGGCGGCGCAGGTTGTCGAGCGTCACGCGGGGCTTATAGTAAAAGCCCTGCACGGCGGCCTCAGAGACCGTCTGCATCAGGTTGACGTAGCCCTCCTGGTCCTTGGCCAGAAGGATCATGTGGTAGAGCTCGGGCTTGTGGTCGCGGGCGAGCGTCTCGTCCGGCGTAAAGTAGACCTCGCAGCCAAAGATGGGTTTGATGACCAGGGGCGGCTTGAGCTCGTCGATGTTGCCCTTCTCGTCCCACATGGCCATGTCCTTCACATACTGGGCATGCTCGCGCGGGTTTTCCTCGGGATCGGGCTCCACCAGCTCGTCGCGGCGGTCCTTTTCCAAGAAGGCCTTGTCGTGGCTCCAGGTTTTGTACTCGGGCGTGTTGTGGTTGACGGCGTCGCAGGCCAGCGCCAGGTCGGGCACGCCGTACATGTAGCCGTGGTCGGTGATGGCCACGGCGGGCATGCCCAGCTCAACGGCACGGTTGACCATATCCTGGATACGGGTTGCGCCGTCGAGCATGGAGAAAACAGTGTGATTGTGCAGATGGACGAATGCCATGTGATGAGCTCCGATGCGGGTTCGTGTTCTGACTGAACTATTTTACCCCACGGCACGGACAGCACCCGAACCTAGCCAAACCCACACGGCTCCTCTTGCAGTTGCGGTGAAATAGTTCCCGCTTGGGCCATCTGGGCCGCAATACAGGAACTATTCCACCGCAAGTTATCTGAGGGCTAGAGATTGTAGGTGACTACTTGGGGCTCGGCGGGATTGACGAAGAGAGTCGGATCGGCCTGTTCCACGCGGACGAACTTGACGGTCACGGCCTCAAAGCCCGCCTTGTGTAGAACATCAGCGTAGACGCGCGCCTGCAGGACGTGCTTCTCCTGCAACTGTTCCGGCGTCTCGTCCGGTGTGCCGCCCGTCTTGTAGTCGATGACCAGCGCGCGTGACGGATCGGCCGGGTTCGTCGCCAAAGCGTCGATGGCGCCCTCGGCATATGCACCGTAGCGAGCGATGTCCTCGTCCTCGCAGCCCAGCGAAAAGAACGGCACCTCGGCGCGAACGCACGGCCACGCGAGCAGGTCGGCACGAACGGCCGACTTGAGCCAGCGGTCCAGAGCAACGTCGAAGCGTTCGCGCTGCTCCGGCGTCAGGCACCACAGACGCGCCAGTGCATCGGCACGCGCGGCGGGCAGCGCATCGGCACCCATCTCGATCAGCCACTGGCAGGCGGCATGGAACGCCGAGCCCAGCGCCATGGGGTTGCCGGTAGGCTCAACGGCGGCCACGTCTGCATCCGTCATCTCGGAACCATCCGACTCCGCATCATCGCCGGCCTCGTCCATGGGCACGTGCGTCTCGGCAGCACGGTCCTCGGACTCGGCATGCAGCGCCGCTGCAATTGACGAGTAGCTGTACGAATCGCGCGCCGGATACGGGCAGATGCCCATTCGCACGCCCACCGCCTGGGGATACACGAGCTCAAACGCATCGGGCTCGGGGTCGGCAGGACCGGGAACGGCGGCGCGGGCATCTGCACCGGCGCCCTCCGGCTCCGCATCGCCGCGGACAAGCCTGCCCTCGGCATCCAGCGAAGCGTTGGCCTCAAACGCCTGCTCGCCAAAGGTAAAGTCCGCGAGCGAAATGAGCTCGTAGTCGCCCGGCTTGGAGTTGTCGAACGTCAAACGATCACTATCGAGCTGCGGCATGTCCAGAGCGTCGGTCGGCAAAATACGGCGCAGCACGTCGTAGGTCAGATCGGTCTCGACGTCGAAGGTCGGCGCCGTCACCTTGCCGCGGCTCACGCCGGCATCCATCGCCAAGATCACCAGCTCGCGCGCACGCGTCATGGCGACATAGAGCAAACGAGCCCGCTCCTCGAGCGAAAGCTGCAGGTCGTCGTTGCGCAGGCGAGCAAATGCCTCGGCGGGAGAACCCGTCGCGCAGACGTCCTCCATGAGCTCCGGCGGCAGCCACAGCGACGTGCCCTTGCCCTTAAACGCATGCTCAAACTGCTTTTTAACGTCGTCGCCCTTCACAAAGGTTCCGTCGGCGAGCTTAACGCCGTCGAAGCGTGCCGGCAGCGCCACGACCTGCGCTCCGCCCTCGACGCGACCCATCTGTGCCGCACCCGAGGACTTACGCACGCCAAAGCACTCGGCGACCGCCACGACCGGATATTCCAGACCCTTGGAGGCATGCACCGTCATGATGCGCACCGCGCCGTCGCCCTCCTCGTTGAGGGCACCCGGGGCTTCCTTGCCCGCTAGGAAGCGATCGAAGGCAAGCGCGATGGAACGCGGCGAGTTGCCGAACTCGGCCTCCGCCTCGGCCACAGCGTCGAGCGCCTTGAGCACGTTGGCGGCAATGGCCTTGCCCTCGGGGCCACGCTGCGCCAGACGCACGAACCAGCCCGAAGCGTTGACCACGTCGCGTGCGATGGCGGCGAACGAATCGCGGCCCACGCGACGAAGCGCATACCGCAGCACCTCGCGGGCGCGCGTCACGAGCGGCAAGTCTTGCAAACCCGGCACATCGGAATCGCTCATGATGCCCACGTCGATATTCCGGCGCGAGGTCTCCCCCGTCTCGCTATCGAGCTTGGTCGCCAGCGCCAAAAACTCCTGGGCGCCCAGCGCAAACATCGGCGAGGCGAGCAGCGGCATAAGGCCCTGCGCCGTATCGGCCGGATTGGCGAGCGCACAAACCAGGGCGCGCACCGTCTGCACCTCGGCAGCCTGCGCAAAGACCGAGCCGCCTGCGATAACACAGTCGAGCCCCTGGTCGCGGAAGGCCTGTGCGTAGACGTCTGCGTTGGTCATGCGGCCCAGCAGCAGCACCATGCCGCCCTGGGGCTGGCCCGCTTTAACGAGCGCTTGGAATCGCTCCGCAATCGCACGAGCTTTCGCCTGCGTTCGCTCCTGGGTGCTGCCGCCGGCAACGAGCAGCGCCTGGCGGCGCGAAGCCTTTGCTTTGAGTTTGTCCTCGCGATCGTCACTCGGCTCAAGATCCAAGAACCCCTGCATCAAACCACCGGTGTCGCCGTCAAAGACGCGCGCCACATAGCGCAGCACCTCGTCGTGGCTGCGGAAGTTGCGTACAAGCTTGACGAGCTCGCCGGCGGGGGCATCGGACGTGGCGACCGTCTCGGACGCCGTCGTCGAACCCACCTTGCGCTCCTGGCGACGGAACACCTCGACCTCGGCACCACGGAAGCGGTAGATCGACTGCTGTGCATCGCCCACGGTACACAGCGCACGCTCACCCGCGCCGGTCAGGTAACGGATCAGGTCGACCTGCATCTGGTCGGTATCCTGGAACTCGTCGATCATGACCATCTTAAAGCGGCCCTCATAGGCCGCTCGAATAGCCGGATAGTCGCGCAGCGCCTCGTACGCCATACGCAGTAGGTCGTTGTTATCGAGCGCGGACTGGCCGGCCTTCAGCGCGCGATACTCAGCCTCCACGGAACGGGCCAGGCCCACCAGCGCATCGAGCGCGGGGGCACCGCAGGCCAGCACGATATTGATAAACGCATCGGCAGCCTCGGCCTTGAGTAGCTCCACCTGCTCCTTAGAAAACGCCTTGCTCGCCCGAGGCATGCTGCACGACATCATGAGTCGCGCCACATCCTCCATGGTTTTGCCGCTCGCCTCAAACGCGTCGATGGCGTCGAGTGCCACCTGTGCCTTTTCGGTCGCGGCCTTGCTCGCACCCAACGCCGCGCGATAGGCGTCGGCAAGCGCCGAGGTGTCAGCCTGGCCGCGCGCCACGCACACATCGTCCATGCCGCTCGGCAGCTGGCTCGATAGCTCCAGCAGGTCGCGCACCAGTCCTTTAATGGTGGTACCGGCGCCAAACGGCCCACCCTCGCCCGCCATGGGATACCAAGCGTAGAGGGCCTTAAGCGAAGCGGCGAGCTCGGGGGCGGCATCGGGCGCCGTCGCGCGGGCCAGCACATGCTCAACAGCCTGGTCCATAAGCTCGTCGGTATCGGTAAGCACCGTGAACTCGGGATCGATGCCCAGCTCCAACGCATGTGCGCGCAGGATACGCGAGCACATGCCGTGAATGGTCGAGATCCACGCATCGTCGACGGTCAGGGCTTCCTCGTCCATGCCCTCGTCGATGAGCGCGCGGCGCACACGGTCACGGATCTCGGCCGCGGCGTCTTTGGTAAAGGTAATGGCGAGCACCTGGTCCAGATGCTCAACGAACGGACCGGATTCGGGCGAGAGCGCGTAGACGATGCGGCGCGTGAGGGTAAAGGTCTTGCCCGAGCCGGCACCTGCCGAGACAAACAGCGGGCGGTCGAGCGTTTTGACGACTTGCAGTTGTTGCGGCATCAAAGTCGAAAGATCCATGGTCTACACGTCCCTCCTTACAAACGTTCCTTCGTGGTTATACGAGCAGCGCGCATGCGCGGCCTGAGCCGACGTCGGGTCGACGGCGGCAACGTCGCCTGCCTCGAGCTCGTGCAGGCGCTCGGCGATGCCGGCCTCCACGCGATCGAGCAGGGCGTCGAAGTCCATGCTGCCACCCTCGCCGGGAAAGCCCTTCTTAAGGCCTGGGATGCGGCCGTCACCGCGCTCTTCCTCAAGCAACTCGGCGCTCGCCGCACCGCGCAGCGCGGGCTTGCCGCCCTTGGTCGAAAAATAGAGCGCGGCGCGGGTATCCAGATCCAGCGCCCGACGCATGGCCTGCGCGTAGATGAGTGTCTGGGTATGGGGCGGCAGCCAGCGCGGGTCGTCGATGGGGGCCTCGCCCGACTCCTCGTCGCGCACCGTGGGGTCGGCGAGCTTAAACTCCTCGACACCCGAACGATGCTTATAGTCGATTACCACGGCGCGATTCTCGGCATCCACGTCCACGCGGTCGATGCGCCCGCCAAGCGGCCAACCGGCATACTCAACTTTAAGGTCGTTAAAGGCAAACTCCAGGTAGCACGGAGCAAAAGGAGTCAGCGCCTCGGCTTCATAGGCAAGCACGCCCTCCAGCTGCGGCAAAATCTCGGCCACTTGGCGCTCCTCCACTGGAGAGAGCGGCACCAGCGGGCCCTCGGTACCGCGCTTGCCGGAACCTTCCTTCTCCTCTTCTGAAACCGCCTCAGATCCGGTCTCTGCCCCGGTATTTTCTGCCTCAGTGGATTCTGCCTCTGAATGTTCCGTTTCCTCTGGAACCTCCTGAGAAGCTGCCTTGGAAGAAGCGGAAGGAGCCGCGTTATCGCCGGATGCGCCGCAGCCGGTGAGAGAACCAGCCAGCACAGCGCCGGCCAGCAGAAGAGCAAATTTATGGTTCAGTTTCATGATGATATACCTCGAAGTATCTATTTTACAGAAAAGATTATAACACGCAATGGCCCGAATTCAAAGCAGGCCGAAAAAGAAATTGCCCGAAAAGGCACTCCTTTCCGGGCAATCATAAACTTATGCTCAGCCGTTCAGGGAATCGACAGCGGCCTTGGTGTGTGCGACGTAGAGCTGCTGGATGTCAGCGACCTCGCCCAGACCGGCGATCTGGCAATCCACAGAATCGAATTCGCCGGAGGCCTCGAACTGGCTCTTCCAGGAATCCTCGTCGTCGCCAGCCATATCGTTGTTGGCGTGGTCACCTGCAACGACCATCAGGGGACGCAGGACGACCTTGGTGTAACCGGCGGCCTTGACAGCCTCGATGACGTTCTCGCAGGCAGTCTCCTCCGGCTCGCCCTCG
>OIZG01001418.1_pt1 | contig 14392 bp, 17 predicted proteins | sample 1588561 | NCBI WGS metagenome assembly OIZG01 (sample SAMN03283267) | human gut metagenome | biome: human-associated habitat; material: feces | host: Homo sapiens | place: USA | collected 2013 | reverse complement strand
AAGAACAAAGAGAATCTGTATATGATTGGAGACAGATTGGACTTGGAATCTTTGGTCTTGCCGATTTGCTTATTAAACTGGGAATTAAATATGGTAGTCCAGAAGCCATTGATTTATGTGACATGATTGGACATACTATGGCAGATATGGCGATTAAAACATCTGCTGTGTTAGCAAAAGAATATGGTGTATATCCTAAATATAAACCAGAAGCGGTAGAACAATCAGCGTTTTATAGTAAAAATGCATTAGGAGAAACAAAAGAATTAGTAGAATCATTTGGACTTAGGAACTCTCAGTTACTTACAATTGCACCAACTGGATCTCTTTCAACTATGATTGGTGTATCTGGTGGTATTGAACCTATTTTTGCAAACTACTATACAAGAAAAACAGAGTCTCTTAAAGGTCATGATGAATATTATAAAGTCTATACTCCAATTGTAAAAGAATATATGGAAAAACATGGATTAAAAGATGATTCTGAATTACCAGATTACTTTGTAACAGCTCAGACACTTGATTATAAGAACAGAATTTATATGCAAAGTATTTGGCAGTCGCACATTGATGCATCTATCAGTTCTACTGTTAATGTTCCAAATGATTTTACGGTTGAACAGGTGGAAGGATTATACATGACTGCATGGGATGCTGGATTAAAAGGTGTGACTATCTTTAGAGATGGATGTAAACGTGCAGGTATTTTGACAACTTCATCAACAAAAGAAAATGATGCAATAGAAGAAACCAAACCACTTCCAAGAGGATATATTGTTGTTGCGGATGACAATGTAATTGGGCTAAAACGTAAGATTATGTCTGGTTGCGGAAGTTTACATGTTGTAGCAATGTTTGATCCTATTAGTGGAGAATTGCTTGAAACTTATATTTCAAAAGGTTCTACAGGTGGTTGTCAATCAAACTTAGCTGCTGTATCTCGACTTATTTCATTAAGTGCTAGAGCAGGTGTTGACGTATATACGATTGCAGATCAATTAAAAAGTTGTCCTGCTTGCCCTTCTTATGTAGGTAGAACAATGACAAAACATGATACAAGTAAAGGTAAGTGTTGTCCAGATGCGGTAGCTAATGCATTAATTGAAATGTACAAAGAAATGCAAGAGAGTATTTCCGATGGTGATAAAGATATCTCTGTGAAGTCACAGACAATTAAGAAAAACATTGAAAGCAAAGAACTTACAGTTAATGTTGACATTAAAAATCCTTGTCCTGTGTGTGGGGAAGAACTTACGTTTGAAGGTGGATGTAATGTCTGCAAAAACTGTGGATGGAGTAAATGTGATTAAATAAAAATAACTATGGGAGTCTTAATTGACTCCCGTACAAAAGGAGAAAATCTTATGGTAGAACCAAAAACATATCGTGTAAAACAATCAGTCAAAGATAGAGATTTTGTATCTAATAATTTCAGAGTAACCACAACTCAGTATATACTGAACAAACCATTGTATACAGAAGAAATTATTCTTAATCTTACCGTAGATAAAGAAGATTACTTCGTATCAACAAATGTACGATATGCAAATGGAACATTATTCGCACCATTCTATAATCCAGATGATAGAGGTAATAATAAACTCTACAAAAAAGTAGTAAAAGCGTATAACAAATTCATGAGTAATATGAAAGATATTTTTGAGGAAGTATCAGAGAATGAAGACTATTAATAAGGGAGATACCGTATATTATACACGAGTATTTCCAGAAACAGGTACATACGATTTGTGCGATTTAGTGATAAGAACTGTTATGGATAATTGGTTCTGCGGTGTAGACAAGAAAGACAAACGTGCATATTTACTAGGGTTCAATGAGATAGATGAAAATGTCTTTGATAATCGTTCAATTGCTCTTAAAAGAATACACAATGCAGAACAAAAATATCCGCAAATAAACGGAGAAACATATTATGAGGAATATTAAAAATAACGTTGATTTAGAATGGAATGTATTTGTGTCTGATATAAATAAAAGACAAATGAAAGTATTTAATATCTTTAATCATATAAGTTACAAACAAGAAATTCTTGAATTATTGAATCACAAAGATAATTATACACAAGAAGGATTTAGAGAAAATAGTAAAATCATCAACTATGCATTGCTATTGGTGTAAATGCGAGTGGGAGATTTTAATAGCTCCTTTGATTGGTGATTTTGATAAGGAATCTGTAAAAATAGACGTGTATATGCAGTTAGAAATGAATTGGAATCACTACATAAAATATTTATGGGAGATATAAATGAAGAAATTAACTTACGTTACTGAAAAAGGGGATATATTGTTTCACCCAGACGGTTATCCATCTGATAAAGGACTTACAATTAAGCAGCTTGCCAAAAATAAAAAATGGAAAACTCTTAATAAAATTGCTCGCCAATTAGCAAATTATGAACAATCTGACAATATTAAACAATCAATAAAATTAAGTAATGATATAACACTTTATTATATTGATTTTAGATGGTCGAAATGTCATAAAGGGATAGAACACGATGGATATAGTGATGAATGTAACCATTGTAACGACTATGGTTGTAGTAGTAAAAAAGAATACTATATAGACACAATTAACCTTATTGATCATTTGGATTATATTTCTAAAAAGGATATTGGTAAAAAATACTTTTTTACATATGAAGAAGCTCAATCTAAGCTAAAGGAGTTGTAAAATGCTTAAGTATTATAAATCAAGAACAGAAGTTTTCATTAATAAAATACGTCCATTTCTTATCAAGTTATATAAAGATGAAATATCAGAAATAATTCCAGATACACCATCCATCAAAGCCGATTGGGATAATATATTGAATATATACGAGAAACTAGGTTTATATTTACCATATGGACTTCGTAAAACAAGAAAAGGATTAAAGTTTTATTATCATGATTATTTCTCAATTAAGCAATGGAAAGAAGAATTAAACATAGAAATTAAAACCACATGGACAGAATACAAACCTACAATTAATGAACTTTTAAACTTTCGTGATGGTGATAAAGCTATTCAATATCTCGTTGAGCGTGGGCTTAACACACATTATTAATAAAATAATTATAACAAATTACATACACAAAGGAGATTAGCAATATGGCAAAGAGAGTTGCAAAATTTGAGAAAGTTACATACGGACAGTTTGAAAAAGATTGGCTTGATACATTTGATATTCCTGAATTAGATACATCAACCAGACGTGAGATTGAGAGTATTTACGGAGCAATTACACTACCCAAAAGAGCAACAAAAGGTAGCGCAGGATATGACTTTGTAAGTCCTCTGACATTCACTTTAAAGCCTGGTGAAACCATTAAAATTCCTACTGGAATCAGATGTGGAATGAATACTGATTGGGTGTTAATGCTGTATCCTAGAAGTGGATTAGGATTCAAATTTAAAGTTAGACTTTGTAACACCGTTGGAGTTGTGGATAGCGATTTTTATTATAGTGATAATGAAGGTCATATCTTTGTTAAACTCTCAAATGAAGGAAATAAAGAGATTAAAATTCTTAGGGGAAATTCATTTTGTCAAGGCTTATTCATGGAATATGGAATCACAGAAGATGATAAAGTAGAAACTTCTCGTAATGGTGGATTTGGCAGTACGGACAAGAATAAAGGGTGATGTAATATAGAAGCAAAAGAATCAAATAATATAATCAGTGATGAAAATGGTGCATTGATTATTATAAATATCTTATATGAACAAGGCATTATTAATAAAAGAACTTATGATAATATTTTGAAAAAGTATAAGATTACATAATATAGAAAAATACTGTTGAAAATAAGGCTTATTTTATATATAATAGTATATAAAATAGGCTTTATTTTTGAAAGGAGATAACATGGATAATTATATAACGTCCCTCGATAGAAATAGACCAAGAAATATTGCTTTTTATGGACGTGTTTCAACTGAACATGAAGCACAATTATCAGCATTACAAAACCAAATGCAATGGTATGACGATCAATTAAAGTTCCACCCCAATTGGAATTTAGTTGAAAAGTATATTGATGAAGGAATAACAGGTACTCAAGCAAAGAAACGTCCAGGATTTTTAAGGATGATTGAAGACTCTAAAAAAGGGAAATTTGATTTAATAGTAACAAGAGAGGTATGTAGATTTGCTAGAAATACAGTAGACACTTTGGTATATACCAGAGAACTCAAAAGCAAATATAATATAGAAGTATATTTTGTAGATGATAATATTTGGACTATGGATGGTGATGGGGAATTACGACTTACATTGATGGCTACATTAGCACAAGAAGAAAGCCGAAAGACTTCTGATCGTGTTAAAGCAGGACAAAAAATCAGTAGAGAAAATGGCTCATTGTATGGTAATGGAAATATCTTAGGATATGATCGTGTTGGAATTACCTATGTAATTAACGAAGAACAGGCTGAAACAGTTAGAATGATTTATGATATGTATTTAGATGGTCTTGGATCAATGAAAATCGCTAAGTCATTATCTGTTCAGCAACGTAAGAATGCAAGTGGAGATATAAAATGGTCTGCTGAACGTGTAATGAGAATATTAAAAAAATCAACATATACAGGTGTGCTTGCTTATGGTCAATCACATAGTAATAACTATCTTGAGCAAAAGAGAATTAATAATCTTGATAGAGACAGTTATATGTATCAGAAAGTAAACATTCCTGTTATTATACCACAAAATAAATGGGATGATGTGCAAAAAATAATCGCTAGACGTACAAAATCTGTAGGCGATAAATTATCTGGTAAAAAAGACGTAAAAGAATTTTGGAGTAAAAAACTTCTATGTAATTGTGGTAGTTCTTTTAGAAGGAATAAATGGAGAACCAATAAGACTGGTGAAGCAGTATATGGATATCAATGCCAAAGACAGCTTAATTATGGAAGTAAACAATTTCGTGAAAAGAACGGATTAGATACGGATGGATATTGTGGAATTAGAATGGTTGCAGATTGGAAACTTGATATGATGGCAAAAATGGTTATAGAACATATTTGGAAGAATAAAGGTGAATCTGTTATATTAGCATTAAAAATGATATCTGAAAACTATGAAGAAGATGTAAAACCAAATAAAAAGAATATCAAGGAAACAGAATTAAAAATAGAAAAACTACAAAAACGATTACAGAACTTAATAGAAATGAGAGCAGATGGTGAAATATCAAAAGAAGAGTTTGCTGAATCAAAAAATACGATCACTGAACAGATTTCTATATTAAATTCTGAATTAACAATTGACGAAGTTGAATCAGATGAACCAGAATCAATTGAAAAAAAGATAGAAGTTATAAAACAAGCCATGAATGAGGTTATAGATTTTTCACAACCTAAGTTGCCAAAATATATCATTGATAAATTCATTTCAAGAGTTCTTGTTCTTGATAACAATAAATTTAGATGGTATATTAGTTTAGGAAATGATTATGATAAGAACTCAGACATATATTTAGACACACAAGTAGAAGGACGCAAAAATAATTATTCTGCTCAGATATTAAGTAATGATGATAGCCTATCTTCTGTCCATAGCAGCACAGGCAGCTATCGCAGAAACAAAGGCGAAATAATTAACTTAAATTTCGTTATTACTTATAAAATGGCACAAGATTACAGAAAGTCTATTGGTAAATACTTACGTAAGAATCAATGGTCTGACGCAATCATTGATGTCGCAGTAGAACTATAAAGAGTTCTATTAATGTCCAAACGATATATAATACCTCATGGTGTGAGAAATCATACCGTGGGGTATTATTTTATTTACAATTTACAGACGTAAAAAATAGGACAGAAGAGTATCATTACTCAACTGTCCTAAATTATTTTTATTCTCTTGACTTGCAGAACAAATGTTTGTATAATGTAAGCATGGAGGTAAGATGCTATGAACACAAATCAATTAAAATATGAAAATAATAATACAAAAAATCTTATTAATGAAGTTTATCGTATAAATCCAAATATAAAGTTTACTACATTTGGGAACGTGATATCTGAAAAAGAAGCCATGATGTTATATCGTGCCGTTTTAAAAAATTGTAACAATAAGAATACAAATCTTGTTTATATTCCAGTAATCAGTATGTAAGCGTAAAAAATAGGGTAACCAGAAATTAATCTGATTACCCTATAATTATTTATTCTTCTAATTTATCGTGATCAAACCCAACACTCATTAATTTTTTATATTTATCATTTACAAATTCCATAGAAGATGTTACTCGACCATTCTCCATATGATTTTCTTCAAGTATCTGTTCATACTTAACATATGTATCAATAACATGATCATACTGTTCTTTGCTGCATCTACGATGATTCATAATCGCACTTGCAAAATCTAACATTTCCCAACGCATATCATCAATTTCTTTATTGATAAATAGTTGTTTTAATTCTGCCATTTGTTTACTCAAATTCTCTTGATTCTCTTGAAGATTATTACGAATTTCAATACTTTGTCCATGATACGTTTCTTGATTATCAAGAAATGTTGTCTTGACTTTTTCTAATTCGCTTTCTAATGTGTCTAGTCGTTCATTTACGGCGTTTTCTCTTAATTCCTTACCAGACTTCAAGTCAAGTGATTCAAGCGTTCCTTTCCATAATTTAGTACCTTCTACGATCAATAGAAGAACTAATACTACACAGAGGATAATTGTAAATATCCCCTGTGAATTTATCTCATTTAATGTACTAATCATCTCATATCCCTCAATCCTTTCCGCAAAAAGCTAAAATTATTTCTTCTTAATGTACTGAGCAGATACATAACCTGTGTACTTACCTGCAATTCTAACTTGATACCATTTATTTCCAGATGTATCTTTTTTGGCTTTTAACACATCTACTAAGTTCCCTCTTTTAAGAATTGGATAAGATGATAATTTACCATAATTTGTTCCTGCGCCAGTACGCACATTTAACTCAGATGCGGTTACTTCTCCGACAAATGGATATTTAGGTTTACTTGTAGAAGCACTAGGTTTTGTAACAACTGCATTAGGATCTTTGATGTTGGTTTTTTCAACATATCCTACAAATTTATCTGCAATTTTCACTTGATAACGTGTTCCAGACACACCAATTACATCTACTAAATTATCTTTATTTAGCTTTGGATATGTAGATAATTTTGATGTTCCTGTAGGATTTGCAAATACATCTGTGCCATCTTTTGTGGCTGCACCTACCCATTTTTTGTAGGTTGATGTGGATGGTTTTGAAGTAGAAGATGAGTTCATAATTGATTTAACGATAGAGTAATCTGGACGACAGAATTTAGTGCCTGGAAGATTTGAATTATTATAACTTTTGGAACATACCGATCCTCCATTGGCTATTATCGTGCTTCCATTATTTGTATTTCCTTCAATTGTGTAGAACTTATCACCCTCAACTTTAGTAACAATACCAGTATGAGCAAATGTTCCATTGCGATAGAAGATTACAATGTCTCCACGCTGAGGATTAGCATATTTTGTAAATCTTGCGCCAAGAGTAGGGCAATAAACATATGGGAAATCATTCTCATGTTTAAGTAATTTTTTCGCAGTTTCAAGTCCAAAAGTCTTATACATACACCACGATACCCATACAGCACACCAAGCAGATCCATTCCATGACGGCTTTAAATCTCTCCAATATTTTGTATAGTTACCATCCCCAACATTTGCTGTTTTATCATCAAGTTGTGCATTAGATTTCTTTTCCATATATCCAATTTCCGCCTGAGCAGTAGCAATAAGAGCATTAATTGCTTTTTCTGTTGTCATATTATCACTTCCTTGTAGGGTATTATTTGAGTTGTTATTAGATATGTTTTTGTTACTGATTTTTTCTTTTAGCCAACCATATACTTTTTGTTGTCTTGTCTTATAAGCACCAACTTGATTACCTGTATCAGTTTTGCAAGCTGCATATAAATGATCTAATGTATATGGCTTTTGCGTTTTCTTTAAGATACGTGTACAAGCAGATTGACCACCTTGATGAATAAAGTTTGCACACATAAAAAGAGCATCCACATCAGATACACCTTGTTTCTGAGCGAATGCGATATGAGATTCCATTTGTTTTTGAATGCGATTATTCTGCACTTTAATTCCATCAGGAGAACTGATAATTGCTTGAATTGCTTTAGCTTTTGCAGAACCTCTAGCAGGACTATAACCTGTCCATGATGCACGTTGTAAATCTGATTCAATTCCTGCATTATCGTACTTTCTGAAAGTTGTTGGATAAGTATTTAAAATTTCTTGTAATAATCCTTTTGCTAAACTTCCATACTCTTGAAAAGCACCAATTGTACATGATGTTTCATTAGAACAATTAGCATAAGCAGGAGTATAATCATCATATCTAGCTTGACCATATATTTGACCACCAGTTTCTACAGCGGCGATAATTTTAATTAAAATATTCATTTGTGACTGTGTATATTTAGCCATAAAATCACCTCATTTTCATAAAAATAGAGAGCCTTGCTATAACACAAGACTCCCTCTAAATTTGAGCATAAAAATAAGAGGTATCTCACCTCTTCGACAAAAGTTTATACATTCTTTTTATTCATGCTTCAACAATTACATCATCATAACCATCTGTAATGAGAATAGTATCTACATCTTCCTTCCAGTTCTTATACAGTTTAGTTTTCACAAAATACGCTCTGTATTTCTTCTGACCTGCTTCAATACTTTTGTCTGCTTCTTTCATAATCATACGTGCAATAAATGTTGTCATATCTTTCATATCCTTTCTATGTCCTTTCTATTAATAGAGTTATATAATTACGCACCCATAAGGGTAGGTAATACATCAGTTAAGATACTATCTACAGTAGTAGACAGTTCTGCATTCATTGCTTCAAGTTCTGCAATACGTTCTTTGTCAGTCTTTTCAACTGCTTTTTCATAATTGAGATATTTTTCTGGATTGGCTTTGATATCATCAATATCCAGAACACCAATATCTTCAATGATTTCATTGTAGTCATATTCATACATAGTTATAGAAACAGATTCTCTATCATTAACATGATTTTCTGTAACTTCTGTTTCATTTAGACAGACGTATGCGTATACCTTATCTTTTTCAACAACCTTAACAGAAGGCTGCTTTTCCATAAAGCGAGATTTTGTCATATTCTTTCACCACTTTCTTAGAGATTTTCATAATATCTTTTACATGATATTTTTGAATTACTTTTACTGAGTTACTATTTTTTAACAATCCCCAGTAGGAGATTATTTTTCTTGCATGAGATTCTAAAACTTTTTGATGAGTCTTTATTCGTTTCCATATTCGTATAGCTATTCTGCGAATTCTTTTAAATACTCGTCTACGAATAGTAATATGAGTTCTATAAATACGGAATCCCATCATATCAATAAATGATCCATCACATTTTCTATCAACAAATGACATTTTCTGTACAAACCATGATTCTTTTATTTTTAGACCAAGAGATTTGCAATATTTAATAACTTCCTTGACTGCTTTATGCATGTCTTTAGCTGATGTTCCAATCATTAATATGTCGTCCATATAGAACAATCTATGATATACAAGACAAATAGAAGACTTAGTTCCATCTTTATGTCTTCTTACTTTGTGTAGATGTCCTATAAAGTGATATATTTGGGATAGATACAGATTACAGAGGTATTGAGAAAGAAAAGAGCCAATAGATAAGCCTTGTTCAAAGCTATTAACAAGTTCTTTGATAAGCCACATTAACATATCGTTTTTAATATGTTTTTCTAAGAATTGAATTAACTTATCCTGTGGAATGGATGGATAACATTTACGAATGTCCAGTTTAGCAAAATATTTAAGAGATTTATTACGCATCCATCTTTGTATTATACGAGAGCCTTTTAAGCATCCTCTATCTTTGATAGAAGCATATTGATGAACGCCTATGCGACATAATAATGGTTTAAGTCCTTCAATTGCAATATAATCATATATTTGTTGTTTTACATGTTGGATTCCTATATTACGGATTTTATGAGAAGAAGGATCAATCTTTTCTTTGTACCAGATTGGTGGAAATGATATAGATTTGCTGATAAGTTCTGAACGAATTACAGTTATTAGAATTTCAACAAATGGTCTTATTGCTTTTCTACCGTACCGATAATAGATGTTGTATATTTGACATTTTCTTAATCCAGAAATATCGGATAATAATTCCAGTGTATCGTTACGTTTATATTTGTCTGCTAGACAACGATATGTTGCATTTGAAATTAAATCACGATTTGTAATGTCGATATTTTTACAGTATTTCTTCGTGCATAATACCTCCTGTTTTATTTTTTTGTATATAAAATAAATATTAGATAGTATATTTTATCAATCCATATATCGTATACACGATTATATTTAAAAGGCTTTTCGTCAATACTACTAAGCCCAACTATATTAGAATATAGTTCCTCCTATGTTAGCGAGGTTGGTTTATGAAAATAATTTTAACCATCAGGTTACGTTAATCTTTCGATTAAATACTTTTTTACAAGTACGAAACACACTACTAAAGAATAAATATTTTAAATATATTCCGCACCGAGATTGTACCAATTATCCCAAGAAATCCTGCTCCTGGCATTGAGGTATGCAGTACCAGCATTAGACCTATCCCTAAGATTACCGCCCGTAGTGTAAGACCGTTTAATACTTATTTTACATACTTAAAGCTTCTTCAATAGATTTACCTCTATTCAATCTGGCTTCTAAAGTTTTTGTTTTCAAATTATATAAACTAGCCCATTCTGGAAGAGTCATGGTCTTACCATCATATGTATACGATTTTGATTGATTTTTTCTTATGTACTCTTTCTTTGTCATCCATATACAATTATCTGGATTAAATCCTTTATCTAATTCTATACGACATAAAAATAAATTATCTTCATATCCATGAGACATCGCCCAATCATAGAAATTCATAAAGTTTTGTTTCCATTCATTGCAAACATTCTCCCTAGCAATAAGAGATAACCATTTATTATGAATTTTTGTGCCAGTCATTCCATGAATAGTACTATCTTGTTTTGCTTTTTCTTTTCTATAGCAACCGCATGACTGTGTATAACATCTATTGAGATTATGTGTACTCACGCTAACTAATTCTGGATTACCGCAACTACATTGACATAACCATCTAACTTCTTTATTAATTGAGAAATCCCTACCAATGACAGTAAGCCGACCAAATTGTTTACCAGTCAAATCTTCTGGTGGGGCAGTATTCCCAAATGTGCCACCATTCTGAATATTATATCCATAGTTAGAATTTTGCGTTTTAAAAGTTTGAATTAATATTTTTTCAATTCTATCAGCACTTTCCTTAGAAAGATCTTCGAATAAAATCTCATGCTCAAAATTATCCCATTCATATTTCTGAATAGCATTCCAAAAATATGCACATGCATGATACCGACATCCATCCTTACCAGATCTGATTTTTAATGTATGACAAGTTTGACCAATGTATTTTTATTATTTATTTTGTTGGTATGACAATAAACAATATATTTTGCTTCATTATGTTCTTCCAAATGGTTTCCTCCTAAATTTGTACAATAAAATAAGAGTGCTTTCACACTCTTGATTAATTCTCTGTTTAAGGTTTTAATAATGCGTTTGTTGCAATCTCATCTGCTAATTCGTTGTATGTTATTCCACAATGGGATTTTACCTTTACAAAACCTATTTGAATTTGTTTTGAGTATAGTAACATAGTGTTTACATAATCCTTAGTATATTCTTGATTTGCATTCCATTCTCTTGTGAGCCATTTAAGTATTCCTTCATAATCATAAAATATAGTGATTTTTTGAAGATTTTTTTCGATAGCTTTCTTAACAACAAATTTTACAGCTTCACATTCAGCACCGACATTATGAAGTTTTATGATTTGTTGGTGAGATTGTGTTTTCCAACGAAATACTTTATCATAAGTTTCTTTATTGTCTTGAGTAAATAAAACAATGCCATATCCACCTTTATTTTTATTTTGCGAATATGCACCGTCTGTAAATGCAATAGCTTGATATTGATTCAAACCATTAATCATTTTATCTACAGAATCGTTAAATATATTTACTCGTTCTTGTGACCATATTTCTTTGATAAGTAGTTACCTTCTTTCTTTTTTATTAAGAGGGGAGAAGTCCCCTCTTTTTTCTCTTCACTTGCTTCGCAAGTTCGTTCAAAAATTCACCCCTTGGACAACCTGTTTTTAATCGGCACCGAGAACGAACCAATCAACCCAAGAAATCCAGCCCCTGGCATGGAGGAAAGCAGAACCAGCATTAGACCAAACCCCAAGAGTACCGCCCATCAGATATTCTCTTGTGCCAGAAGTGCTTGTACCACCTGCGTATAACATATCAGCCCAACCTTGGGAATTTGAAGAACCTTTTGCAGATGGGAACCATCCACCAGTATTAACATCAACTGAAATGTCACCAATCCAATAATCAGATCCTTTTCCATCTGAATTAGCAGGAATTGTACCAATGCATGTATATTTACTTCTAATTGTTGCGTCAGAAGAACTATGAGCAAGACTTTTTGGAGCAATATATACTTTCTTGCTATAATCGCTTTGGAAATCCATAACTGTATCAGATGCAACCATATATCCACCTACAGCATACTCACGACCCTGTACTCTATATGGATGTTTTCCATCAGTGTTAGAAACATAACTTCCATCATGTCTACCAATAACTTTATCCGTAGTTCCAGACCACCAATGCATAGATGAGAGAGTAATGGATGCATTTACCGTATCGGATAACTTAACAGGAGTAGTATTAAATCCTGTTTCAATGTCAAGATATACAGCTTTATTATTCTCATCAAGTGTTTCAATACGCAACACTTTTACATCATCGGCATATTTGTGCATATTCTTTACTCCACGATCAATATTTACTGTATTAGTATCAGTTTTTAATTCTCCATATCCAACTGATACATAAGAACCAACAAGAATATTTTGTGCCTGTGCATTTGTAACAGGGAAGTATGTATGTGCATCCGCAGATTGAATAGAAGCAGAGTATTGGAAATTATATGATGTACAACCTTGGAATAGACTCTGACTATTTTTTGTAGCACCTTTAATAATGTTAAAAAGAATCTGGAATGTATTTCTTTCTGCACCAGCTCCCCAATGTCCTTTACCTTTCTTCTGATAATTTGTAATCATATTATTATGACATTGCCATTTCTCAGGTTTTAGTCCAGGTTGACTTCTAAGTAATCCATCAAAAGCAACACCCGATACATAAGCAGAACCGATACAATATGGAAGAACTGTACCATCAGTACGTTTACATTCTGTCCACGGTTTTAATCCATACTTCTCATTTGGCATATCAGAAATAGTAACAAGATCATACTCTGGATTAGACGCATCCCAGTTCCAGTAGAAGCTCATCTGCATAGCACCTACATCAACTGCACCTGTAGTAGCATAGTTATCATCATATTCTGTAGCAACAGGATAAGCAGTACCATCATCATTACGCTTGTAATTACAATGCACCCACTCAAACATAGGATGATTACCATTGAGATAGTCGTCTTTTCCTTCTGTGGTGTCTGTAGATGGAACAAATTCAAGTCCTGCATTGTCTAGGAGTTTTTCACCTGTAGAAGTAGGATTAGTATCAAATTTCCAAATTTTTGTCTGATAAACTTTACCTGTACGCTGTAAATTATAGTAATTTTTTACTGTATCAATATGTGGTGTTTTCTGCTTAACATCAACAAAAGTTTGCACAGAGATATAAGTGGATAAATCCTCACCTGCTTTACGAATATCTTCAAGAGCTTTTTCACGCTCTGTTTTGATATAATCATTCCATTCTTTTTCAGTTCCGCTAAAAGTTCCTAATCTAACGGCAGTCTGATAAGCAGATTCTCCAATTAATCCTGCAATTGGATTAAATTGTTTTGTTTTTGGATCACGAATCTTAGCTGATCCTAAATTCATTTTTATCATTTATAAATACCTCCTAAATTGCGGTAATTAAAATTTTCAATATTTTAGTTGTAAAATTAAAAATAGATGCTAAAATAGCATCCAAATATTTCCATATTTACCAAATTTTTTACAATGAAATGTGCCTTTCAATTAGGTATAATTTCCCTATCCAGAAAGGAGGTGGTAAATATGGCATTATATGAGATTAAAGATTACATTAAGTTACTCTGTATAAGGATTGATCACATCGAAAGTTATGTGGTAGACGAGTTAAATACATCTGATGAACAAAAGATTAATGAGTTCATCAAAATGTATAAACATCGAAAAGGTCTAAAGA
>OIZG01001416.1_pt1 | contig 14417 bp, 9 predicted proteins | sample 1588561 | NCBI WGS metagenome assembly OIZG01 (sample SAMN03283267) | human gut metagenome | biome: human-associated habitat; material: feces | host: Homo sapiens | place: USA | collected 2013 | reverse complement strand
CGGGCAACCTCGGCCTGCGAAAAGCCAAGGTTGTGCGGACCAAACGCCACGTCCTGCGCCACGGTTTCGGCAAACAGCTGACGCTCGGGATATTGAAACACCACGCCGACCTTGGCCTTAACCGCGGCGGCGTCTTTCTTGTTTGACAGATCGAGCCCCAGCGCGCGAACGGATCCCTCCTGAGGGCGAATCAAACCGTTGAGATGCTGGACCAGCGTCGACTTACCCGAACCGGTATGACCTGCCAAGCCCAGGAACTCGCCGCGACGCACCGTCAGCGATACATCGCGCAGCGCCCACGGGCTGCTGGGGTCGTTTCCCCAGAGAGCCTGTTTGCTCGATTTGCCCGCAGTGGCCGAGCGCTTATGCCAGCGGCGGCGCTCGCGCGGACTGAGCGAATAACTGTACGAAACATGGGATAGCTCGATGACGGGCTCCGACGCGTTCCCCTCGTTGCCAACCGGAACAGTGCCGTCAGCGATTTCCCACTGGGATACGGAAGACTGCCCCGCGATGTCTGCTCCACTTCGCTCGGTATAGACCTGCGCAACCTTGGTAACCATATCCGCCTCGCGCACCTGCGCGTGAACGGGCACACCCTTCGCACGAAGTGCCCTACCTAGACAGCACGACGCCGGCATATCCAAGTTGAGCTGCGCAAGTTCGTCCGCCCGCGTCAAGATTTCCTCGGGCTTACCGAGCATGGCAACTCGTCCCGTCTGAAACACGGCGACACGATCGGCCTCGGCAGCCTCTTCCATAAAGTGCGTAATCATCACGATGGTCATGCCGCGATCGTGGAGTGCGCGGCACGCTTTCATAAGGCCCTTGCGTCCGCGCGGATCGAGCATCGAGGAAGCCTCGTCCAATATGAGCACGCGCGGTTCCATGGCGAGCACGCCGGCAAGCGCCACGCGCTGCTTTTGACCGCCCGAAAGCGCGTGGGTCTCATGGCGCTCAAAGCCCACCAGGCCCACACCCTTCAGCGCCTCGCGCACGCGCTGCGCAATTTGCGCCGATGGCACGCCTAGGTTTTCGGGACCAAACGCAACATCATCTTCGACAAGCGTTGCCACCAGCTGATCATCGGGATTCTGGAATACCATGCCCGCGGTCGAACGAATGTCGTAGACCAGCTCGGGGTCGGACGCATCCATGCCGTTGATGCGTACCGTGCCCGCATCGGGCTGCAGCAGCGCATTCAGATGCTTGGCAAGCGTCGACTTACCCGACCCATTGCCACCGAGGATGCAGAAAAACTCGCCGTCCTTAATGCTCAGATCGATGCCGTCAAGCGCCTGGGCGGCACCGTCATAGCTAAAGGAAACGCCCCGACACTCAATCATGCGCGGCCTTTGACCTGGTCCTTCTTGGGCGTAATAAGGTTAGAAACCGCCTTGTACACGGCAAGCGTCAGCACCGAGTTAAGCACGGTCTTGATGAGGTTGAACGGCAGCACGGCGGGAAGCATGAGCGGGGCAATCACATCGACCGAGCCATACCAGAACCATACGCCAATGGTAAGGTTTGCGACCATAGACAGCGCCGTAGCGGCAACAACGCCGAGCACCAGGCCGATCACAGCGCCTTTATAGGTATGCATCTTCTGATAGACGATGGCCACGGGCAGAATATAGCCCAGCGTAGCCACCAGGTTCATAAGCGCGCCGACCCAGTCACCCGTAGTAAGCGCATGGATAGCAATCGCCATGGCGGCAACAGCAGTACCGGCACCGGGACCATACGCAAATCCGCACACCATCGCCGGCACCAGCGACGGGTCATACGTCAAAAACGGCGCCGAGGGAAGGATGGGCAGCTGCACATACATAAACAGGGCGCCCAAGGCACACATCAGCGCCATAGTAACGAGCTGTTTGGTGCTCCACCTATTCGTGTTCTCAAAATGGATATGCTGCGACTGTTCAGACATAAGATCACCTGCCTCTTTCATCCGGACTCTAACCGTTGGTACTGGGATCTCACCAGTTCAGCCGGCATGCGAACCAACACACGCTCGGGTCGCGGACTCATCGGCTCGGCCGCAGACGCCTCGCCTGCGCCACGGCACCCCTTTGGCACCGCCCGATTTACCGCCAGTGGGGAATTCCACCCCGCCCTGAAACAGCAATTGCAAGTGTAGCACGAGCAGATGCTCGCGCAAGTATGCCGAGGGTAATTAAAACTGGCAGCTTAGTGTTCGAAATATTGAAACAGCTCACAGAACGCGCAACTGAGGGGCGACGCGGCCGAGGCGAGCGAAGAGTGAGTCTCAGCGTTCTTGCAAACGAAAGCGGCGATGTGCCTACCCCGCCCGCATCCAGTCCACTGCATTCACGATTTTGATCCCCGTCTTTGTTGTTCCCAACCCAACGCGGTCCAGCGTGATAATCACCTTAGGGAAAGAATCGCGAATCGCTTCGAGCGGCTCAACTTCACGCGCATACGTCTCTTCTGCAAGAATGGTCTGGCTAACCTGCACGTACACCGTTTCATCGTGCCTACGCGCAACAAAATCAACCTCCCCGGCAAGCAACGTTCCCACGGCAACGCTGTAGCCGCGCCGCACAAGCTCCATATGAACCGCGCCTTCGAGCGCATAGCCGGTATCGCGCGCCCGAAAATCTCTAGCCAACCCCGTAAGGCCACTGTCCACCGCGTAGAACTTCCTCTGCGGAGCGAGCACCTTCTTGCCCGCAAGGCCCTCTTGCATACAGGGGTACACCAAATACGCCTTTGCCAACGCATCGAGGTATCCGTCTACCGTAGAAGGCGATACTTTCAGCCCGCTAGCAGCGAGCGCCGAAGCGACCTTCCTTGTCGAAAACAAATTGCCACCCATCATGAGCACGTAACGAGCCAACCTATCGAGGGCGACCATATCGCGAACCGCACAACGCAGGGCCACGTCTTTCAACAGCACGCTATCGTATATCCCTCGAAGCTCACGACGCCAAAATTCCTCTCCTTCTGGAACATAGAAGAGCCCCGGCATGCCACCGTAGCGCAGATAATACGCAAATGCCTCGTCAACAGAATCAAGCGCGCCCCTGCGCGCCTTCCAGAACTCAAGGTACTCCGCAAAAGACAAGGGGTGTACGTCGAGCGTGGTGCATCTGCCAGCTAGCAGCGTAGCCAACTCCCGCGACAGCACATCTGCATTGGAGCCCGTGACATAAACATCCACACCCGGCTGCGCCCGCAGCTTGCGCACGACCTTCTCCCAGCCGTCCACCTCTTGAATTTCGTCGAGAAAAACGTACACAGGCAGATTGGAATCAGCAAGCGCGTAGAACCTCGTAAAGTCATCCAACAGCGTTTCGGCCGTGACGTCCAAACCAACAGCCAAGCTATCTAACTTTCGGCAGAACACATTACGATCTTCGACCCCACCATCTAGCAGGCTTTTTCGATATATGTCTAGAAGGGTCGATTTTCCACACCGCCGGACACCTTGAAGTACCTTGACCGAAGGGGTGCCCTTATACGACTCGAGGAGCTTTTGATACCGAGGACGCTCGATATACAGGTTGTCGAATGTCATATCTTGCTCCTGAGTGTTAAGTATATTTACTACTTTCAGTCATTCTAACACGATTGTGAAGTATAGTTCTCATTCTGCTATTCGGCACTCTCTGCAAACACCGGCGCTTAGTGTCCGAAATATCGAAACAGCTCAGTCGAACGTGCCCACGTTGACCATGCCGGGCGCGTCCTGGCCGGCGAGGATGTCGTCGAGCGCAGGCGCTAGCGCAGGTGTCGCCCGCGATAGGCGGGGGTATCAGCGTCGGAATCGGGGGAAGCCGAAGGGGCTGAAGCAGAGGAGACGGAACGGGCCACATGCCCGGAGGCTCCCACGGTCCACCCGTTTCCGCCATCGCCAGCAGCCGCGTCGGCGCCCAGCGTCACCGCAGCCGCCACGGCCGCACGCTGAGCCGCGCGGCGCTTCTTGCGCATGTGCCCGGCCACGAAAAGGCCAATCACAATGGCCAGCAGCGCGCCCAAAACGCCCAGGCCCACGGCGGTAGTGTTGATACCCTGTGCGTCCTCGGGCACCGGGACCTCGTCGGGAATATCCGCGCGCACGCCCGAGACGAGCAGGCGGTGCGAGTTCACGCCGTAGGGCGTGCAGGTCATGAGCGTCACGCGGTCCTCGCCGGCGGTCACGCGCAGCTTGGAATCGTCGTCGGGCTCAATCACGTCGATGCGGTCGATTTTGTAACCCAGTTCCTCGCCCATCACCTCGATGTAAAACGAGTCGCCCACCTGCAGTTCGTCCAGGCGCGTGAACAGGAGCGAGCCCGGCACGCCACGGTGTCCGGTGAGCACGGCATGCGTGCTCTCGCCACCCACGGGCAGCGACGTTCCGTACAGGTGGCCGGCGCCCGCGGCGAGCACCTCGGTGGAGGTGCCATGGTACACAGGCAGGTTCACATCGATCTTGGGGATACGCACCGAGCACATAATGCCCGAACCCGCGTCGAGCAGGCCCTGGTAGGCGGTGTCTTGCGAGGCGATGGAATCCTCAGAGCCAGAGGCGGTGGAAGCGCCGGAGGTGCTACCGAACGGGTCCACGACCTCGCCGATGACGTCCTGACCGCCGGCAGCCAGCTGCTCGTTGTAGGCGCGGGCGGCCGCGAGGGCCTCCTCGGCCTGCGGGTAGGGCCAGCCGTCCACGGTGCTTTGCGCAGCGGTAACGGCGGCCGTTTGCTCAGCCTGGGACATAGCGCGCAGGACGAGTGGCGTGGCCACGATGGCAAAGCCGGCGGCAAAGCACAGAAGGGAAAGCAGGCGCAGGACGAGGGGCGGTTTACGCCGGCTGGGGGAAGCCGGGTTCGAACCGCCGCTCGGCGTGCGCATCGTCGATACGGGCCTGATTGCCTTCATGTGGTTCACCTCCAGGGGTGTGGGTGCGAGGGCACGGTTAAAGCACCGCGCCCCGCCGCGGGTCCAAGCGCGACGGGGTGCGGCGAAAGGAGAATATGAGGACGCAGCGCGCGGGCGCTGATAGGAGATGACGATCGCCCGCTCGCCGCGTCATCAATCTAGGGAATTAAGCGCGCATACGTGCACTCAGGGCGAAGGCGGCGCCAGCAGCCATGAGCAGCACGCCCACGGTGATGAAAACCTTGATGCCCAGGTCACCAGTCATAGGCAGCTCGGTGAGATTCTTGGCGTTCTTGACGTTGGCCTGAGAGGGGGTGTCGGTGTCGAAGGCGATGCGTGCGTCGGTGTTGGCGGCCTTCGTGTACGCCACGGACGCTACCGTCGTGCTGGCGTTATCAAACTTCGGGTCGATGGTGAACTTGAAATCGGGAAGGCCGATGCTGGTGTAGCCATCAGGCGCCTTGATCTCGTAGACGTGATACGTGCCAGCAGGCAGACCCTTCATGGAGATATTGCCGGCGCCATTAGTGCTGAAAGCTGCGTTTCCACCGACGGTCGGCTTACCCTCGGTGAGGTCGGCGTTCGTCGCATCAGACCACATTCCGTTGGCGTCAACCTTCATGAATGTCTCAGTATTGTTCGCATCCACGCGGGCAATCGCGAACTGAGCACCAGAAAGCGACTCGTTGCCAGCCATGTTGGTCTTGTGGATGCTGAAATCGTAGGTGTACACGCGAACGGTGGGGCCCGGAACCTGATGCTTTTCACCGCTCGGGGTACGAGAGTATGCAAGCTCAACGGTGTTGGGATTACCAACGCCAGCGATAACGGCATCGGAGTCGACAACAGCGGTCAGGGTAACGGTAACCGTAGCACCAGAGTCAATGTTGTCGTTCGAGTTCACGTAGTGAGCAAGGTCAACCGTGGTGACGGTGGCGTCATCCTTCTTACAGTTGTCTAGGGGATCGGTCTGATTCTTGAGCTGCGTCAGGACGTAGCCGTTGTTATCGGTAGCATCATCAGTCTTAAGCTCGGAGTTGCCAACCATAACCTTGGTAACTGTAACGTCCTTCAGGCCGTGAGCAGCGGTATCGATAAGCTGCAGCACGCGGGAGCCGTCGTTGTAACCGGTGTAGTTCGGGATTTTGGTGGTAAGGGTATAGGTGATCTTGTCGCCGATACGAGCGTCCGCCTTGGTCTTGGAATCGGTATTAGCCTCGTTGACGTTGGTGATCTCCTTGCTGATGAAAGGCTCGTTGGCCTTAAGGGTCACGGTGCCTAGGTTCGCAGTAGCGCCAGCGTAGTCAGGAGCACCCTGACCAGTCAGGTTAACGAGCTTGGTAGCGAGCAGCATCGGGATGGATTGAGACTCGATAGCATTCGCGTTAGCGGTGTCCTTCGGATCGGCGGTCGTGTCCACCAGGAACCAGAAACCCTGCTTGCACTCATTCACGCCGGTCGTCGCAGTACCGCTCTTGAAATCCGTCTTGTGATTGTCAGCCACGGAGGTGGTCAGGGTCTTTGCGGAAAGCTTAGTCGCGAATTTACGGAGAGCAGAGGAACTGTTCATCCACAGCGTCTCAGTGTTTTCGAAAGTAGCTTTCTCATCATCCTTGAACACCTTGTCGATAAGGTAGCCCATAGGGTTTGCCTCGGTACCATCCACCTTACCGTTGTAGTTATTGTCAGCTTCGTACTCGGTCTTAACGTTTTTGCCGTCCACGGTCATCTCACTCATGACTTCGACAATAACGTCAACGAATTCGTCAGTGGTATCGATCTCGAAGTTGATAGAGGTATTCTCACCCGTACCGGCAACGGTAACGTTCTTCAGGGTGGCGAGCCTCCAGCCCTCGAACGTATGGTCATATGATGCGGAATCGTTGTTGATGATGGTGATGGTACCCTCCGTCGGCTGTGCGGGACCCGCAGCCTTGGCCGTGGACGCGCCGCCCATTAGGCCGGTTACGGCGATCGCTACGGCGGCGGCGCCGGCGATCAGCTTTTGTACGAATCGGTTCATGATTCCCCTTTCAGAAATGACCCCGACATTTAAAAACATCTATCTACCGGCGCCATCGGACGAATCGTCCTGGTGGCGCTTTGTAGCAAACCAATACGCTCCCGCAGCGATGCCGCCCAGAAGCATGAGACCGGCGCCCACGAGGAGCATGGAGTTCTCGGTCCAACCCGCGCCGGTAAGCGGGAGGTCCGTGAGGACTTTCACGTTGGTGAAGGTGGAGGCGGGAATGTCCTTAGGCGCATCGACGGTGCCGATGACCTTATTAACGGTGTTGCCCATGTCGTCCTTCACCTGCGTGACCGTGGTGGAGGTGGTGAGGCCAGTGTACTTGCCAGTGGTCTCACCCATGACAGCCTTCACCGTGACGGCAATCTGGTACTCAGCTTTGGAGTAGCGGAGTTTGTCAATGGCATCGGAGGTAGGCGCGACCTCCTTCACCGTGTAGGTGTAGGTCTTGGCGTAGTCACCCGCCTTACCGTGGGTATCGGACAGGTGCGACTTGTTGAACGTCATGGCGCCAAAGGTCGCCGTGGCGTCGTTGAGCTTAGTGGAGCCTGAGGGAACAACGGAAATAGTCGTCGGTTCGGGCTTAGGTGCGTTACCCTTATTTTCCCCTGTAGCCGCGATGCTGAATTTGAACGCAACGTACTTACCGCTGGAATCCTTCGGCCAATCCGTATTGCGAACAGATTTGGTCACCGGGACCGTCACGGACGTGGTGGTGAGAGAATCGGAAATGTACGCGTTGCCGCCCTCGTCGAAAGTCGGCTTTTTGTCCTCGGTCCACGTGATGGAGCCGTCCGTGCTGGACACCGTGAACTTGTAATCCTTCGGGTTCTTCTCGTAACCAAACGGAGCCTGGGTCTCAACAAGCGTGTACGTGCCCGGCTGCAGGCCCTCGAGCGTGAACTTGCCAGGCGCGGTGTCGGTGTCTGCCCACGTGGTATCGCTCGAAGTCGACTGGTCGCTCACCCGGTCGCTCACGGTCCAGGACTTCTCCTCGGTCGAGTCATCGGCACCCAGTTTCGCAAGCTTCCACTCGGAACCTTTCAACGGCGTTTTCGAGGAATCGTCCTCCGCCACCTTGGTCCAAGACACCGTACCGGTGATCTTGGCGTTGGGGATGGCGCTCTGCGGCTTGGAATTCTCGTTGCCGCTGGTGTCCACGTTGCCCACAAGGTTGAGTTCATCGCCCGTGTGGAACATCTTCGAGGTATAGATCTCATTGGAAAGCTCGTAGCCCTCCGGCGCCTTAGTCTCGCGAATGTAGTACGTGAAGTAGTCTTTGTTATCAGGGTTGCCAATATTGGCCTTCTGGTTCAGGTAGTTGAACTGAATGGTGCCAACGGTAGGATCGAAGTCATTCATACCGTTATCCACAATGGAGACGATGCTGTTCTGCTTGTTCTTCGCATCATTCTCGCTCGCGTAAATCGCCCACTCAGAACCTGCGAGCGGCGTGGTGCGGTCCGCAGCATCCACCTTGCTCCATGCAATGGAGGAACCGTCCGGTGTATACGACCCGGACCACGGGAAATTGTGACGCTCCTGGTCCATATCGATGACGGAAGCCGAGTCACCCTCAGTGAATTTTCCCGCGACCGTGGGGTTGTACATCTGGAAGTCCTCGCCAACATAAACGCGTCCGTTGGTGGTCACGTGATCCTCGAAGCTGCCGTTGGGAACAACTATGCTGCCCAACATGGCGGCTGCCGGGTCGTCGTCGGTCCACTTCCCGTCTGCGTTAGAATTAAGCTCTTTATTGCCCTCAAGGGCCATACCGCCTCGGATGGTGACTTGCTTGGCCGTTGCGAAATTCCACATGATGCTCTGGGCGGCAGTGGAGTACAGAGACCGAGTATTGCCGTCGCCATCCTCCTCGTACCCGCGGGAGATTTCCTTACCATTCCACCAGAAACGCCAACCAGTGTTGAACTCGACCGGGGTCGCAGAGTGGCCCTTTTCATCGACGATATTGACGACCACGGAAGCGCCCTCGGGTATGTTCTCGAAGCTGAAGTCCACGCCACGGTAGGTCGTGTCGCCAATGGAGTTGGTAAGATCCGACGCCTTCAGGTTAAAGACTTGAAGCGGAGAACCGTTGCCGCTTTCGTTCGCATTGCCGGTAAACGTGATGAGCTTCTCGTTGTTGACAAGTTTCACCTGGGCGGAAGCGTTGTTGCCGTTTACATCGGTGTAATTCGTCTTGCGAGTAAAAGTCTTAGTGGAGTTATCGAACTTGAGACCGTACGTGGGTCTGTTATCCGAGTTGTTGTACTTTTTAATGGTGTAGTTGTCCGCCGTCTTGGCAACATCGACCGTGTAACTCCCGGTAGCAGCAAGCTTTGCAAGGGGCGTGGATATCTTCGCCTTTACTTCGGACTCCAGGAAATTGGTGTAATTCTTACCGTTGACATCAGTCAAACCAGCATTTTTATTGAACAGATTGCTATCCTTAGGGGTCTCGCCCTCGTGCCAATTGCCCTGCGTTGTCACCACGGATTGGCGTCGATCGTTATCTTTCCAGTATGTGATGGGACCTGCGATCTGCGCGGTGTAGGCAAAGCCGGAAGGAGTCGCGCCCTCAGAAGATTTCTGCTGTCCGACCCAAGCGCCTTTGTTCCAAGCGCCAACGGTAGTCGTACTCGGCGAGTCCCCGTTGTAACCAACACTCATATTGGTGATCTCACTGTTGATTCCGGCCACCGCAAGCACAGTGCTGCCGACGACAGGACGGAACTGGGAACCAAAACCGACGGTGCCAAAGCGAAAACCAGCGCCAGACCCATTATAGGGCCAGCTCTCTTTGAGTGGATTCATGGCAAGCTTGCCACGGACCACGGTAAGGCCCTCCGCCTCAACGGCATATGAACCGGTGGGGGCGTTTTCCGCACCAAGAATGCTAGGGTTGCTCGGCTTACCACCGATGTACATGTCGCGGCCGACGAAGGTGGCCACGCCGGGATCGGGGGTGGAGACATCGATATTCGTACCGATACCGATAGACGTGGGCTTGTAGATGCCCTTGCCCACAGTGGTAGCCGCGCTCGCAGAGGTGGCGGCGCTATTCTGGTTTTCGGCATCCTCGTTGGTGTTACCTACAGCAGCGGAGTCACTTGAGGAACCCCCCCCCATTACAGTTTCCTCAGCAGAAACTGTCTGGGTGTCGTTGGCGATGGCCTGCGAGATCGGGGGCATAACGAGCGACAGCACCAGGCTCAAAACGGAAGCTCCGCACAAAACACCTGCCAGCACACGATGTGCCGCTTTATTGTTCTGCTTAGATTTATCTGAATTTGCCGTCATCGATGCCTCCTCCCCCAAGAGACCGCGATCTCGCTCTTTCACGAATTAGTATAGAGCGCGCAAGATATACATATTATTACTCATTGTTTAAACAACGAAAAGCCCGATTCTATCGATTTCTTTTCTCAGTATCTTTTTCTTGACATTTGTTCAAACTATGCAGTGTTATTCGATTTTTCAGTTTTGGAAAACCGCAGGTAGCGTTGTTGGCAAATATAGATAAATGACACTCTGTTGTTTTTTGCACAACGTTTTGTTTTAACCCACTCAATCTGCGAACGGTCGATATTTGGCTGTGAGTGGTCGCTCGTTTACCTGCAAGGATACCCTACAAACTAGATAGTCAATTCCCATACAGCCAATGTTAACGCCAACATGTCCATATATCTATTCAAGAAACTGCCGCTTGTTCCCCGCGTCGATTCGCCTCGGGACAAATACCACCACAAAGGTGCCTGTCCCCTTCGTGGTAGTTTTGTCCAACGCGCGATGGTCCCTCTGCATAAAGGAATGGCTCCGACTTTTTCAATCGGAGCCATTACGGCGCGGAATGGATTGCGCGCATCCTCGCCGGGCATTTGGGACGAGCCGCTGGGTGAGCAAATCTATTTGGCACAAAATAGGGACGTAAAAATGATTGTCGGAACATTTTTAAGGACGAACTTGCTCCCACTCGCAGCCTGAAGCCTTAATCTGCACGAGCATATCTTCTTCCGCGGCCTTCCCCCTCTTGCCTTAGGTAGCCCTTGCCCACAAGGGAGTTCAGCTGACGCACCGTCTTCGTCTTCTCGTATCCGGTCACCTCCGACACGGTCGAGCGCGACACGAGCCTGTTCTCCGGAATGGCATCGAGCACCAGCCGTTCCTCGTCCGTCAGCGCGCATCGTCTATCGACGAAGGGGAGTTTGACGGAGATGTAGCCGTCGCCCACCTCGAAACTCGGTGAAGACCCGGTGCCCTCGTACGCACGCCTTATACGGCGCACGCCCGTCCCAAACTTCTCAATGAGCCCCGCGCGGAACATGCTCTCGGCAAGCACTGGGTTCCTGAGCAGGGAGAAACGACCCTCGAGGTACGCTTCTTTCGTCATTCCCGGAACCAACCCTCCCGGCGAGACGATCTCCGCATCGTCATCTGAAAGCGAGATCCTTACGCATGCGTCCACATCCCAGGTGCGATGCGCGAGGGCATTCGCAATGGCCTCGCGGAAGGCTTTTTTCGGAATCCTTTCCACCGACACCCTGTCTGCGCCCTCAATGGCCTCGTACTCGCAATACCTTTCGAAAAACGCTATCGCGCGGTCGAACTGAGCGATCACAGAAACGCCCTTTACGGTTTCCCTATCAAGAATAGTATCGTGGTCCGCCCCGAACTTAGCCATGTCAATTCCTGAGAACGCATTCTCGTCGGCGAGCAACGCCGCAGCATTGGTAAACGCGTCTCCGTCGAGCAGGCCGAGTGTCCTCATGACGTCGTTCGTCAGGGCATTGACGCCCAAAGCACTTGACAGCCTCTTTCCCAAAACGGTGAATTCAAGGTCGCCAGAACGGGCGGGCAGCGCATCGAAGCTGAGGTTCTGCCCTTCCAGTATGAGACGTTTCAGCTCCACGCCGTCCACCTCAACCGTTGCGGAGTCCGACCTTCTGTAGGCCTTACCGCCGCTCAAATAGGGTTTATCAAGCCCCTCCTCTACCGAAAGCTCGACCGTTCTTCCATTTTCTCCTATCTCTAGAAGAAACGACGGACGCGGCGAAATCGAGTCGTTGATCCTGTTCTCGATGTCTAGGCATGCCTGCTTAGGGTTATCGAGCCCCACCACAGTGCCATCGTCGTCAACACCGAACACTATGCGGCCGCCGTTGAAATTGGCGAACGCGCTCACCGTCTTCAAAAAGCCCCTGTTGATTTCGGATTTATATTCCAGGTCATCAGTTTCTCTCTGCATAGCCGCTCCTATCCCTAAATCGTTGCAACGATTGTACAACGATTATCAAATCGTTGTAGATACGACGCAACGACTACGGAGCGTTTTGCCTTTGCTGCGCAAGGTCACCGAGAATCTGTAATATAGCCAGCCGAAATAAACGAGGACCACAGATCAGCCAGGGTTTTCATTGAATATCCCTTTTGCCTTTATATACACAAAAAGCGCCCCCTCTGGGCGCTTCTGAGAGACTCCCCCTGGGATGTACCCCAAGGGAGCCTATGGACCTCAGGGGCCGCAGTGAACCGTTCGCAGCCGGGCCGTCAAAGGCCTCGTTACTTAAGCTCAGGCCAGAAATCCTTGTTGACCTCGATCATGTCGTCAAGAATCTCCTTGGCCACCTTCATGGACGGGACCGTCTTGTTGAGCGTGAACGCCTTGAGCGCCTGATACATGTTGGGCAGATACTCCGGGAAGAGCTCCATGATCTCGTAGACGCCCTTCCAGACGTAGTACCAGCTGCCCTTCGTATGGCGGTTCTGCTTGCTCTCATCCTCATTATCCGAATTGAACTTCACTTCGCTAAAGCCTGATAGGACTCCCCCCACGCCCACATGGAGTCCATGATGGGCCTCAGGCTCTGCCCCAGCTCCGTGAGGGAGTACTCGACGCGGGGCGGGACCTCCGCGTAGACCCTCCTGACAACGAGCCCCGCGTCCTCCATGCTGCGCAGGTTCGTTGTGAGGACCTTCTGCGAGACGCCCCCGACGCTACGCTGGAGGGCCTTGAACCTCATCGAACCGTTCAGGAGCAGATCCCGCATTATGAGCAGCTTCCACTTGCTGCCGATCAGAGACACGCAGGTCTCCACCGGGCAGGCGGGAAGGTCGCTTCTCTTGGGAAGCTCGTCGTTTCGGTGCTCGGTATAGCCGATTTCATCGTCGCTCATTGCATATCACCTGTTCATATATGGTTACTTTTAAGTACCTACCGCACTTTATAGTGCCTACTTCTTATTTGGCACCACGCATTTTACCATGAAGCCAAGCAAGCGGCGAGAAGGGCCGCAGACCCACAGGGAAAGGAATGGAAATGAGCAACATCCAGAAAGCACTCGACCTCATCGGCACGTTTGCCACCGGAGACACCGAGCTGGCGGCGAGCCTCCTCGACGAGGGCTACATTCAGCACAACCTCGCCTACGGCACGGGCCGCGACGCGTTCGTCGGCTCTGTGGAGTACCTGGCCTCCGCCCCCGCCAAGACGACGGTGACAAACATCCGCGCGTTCGAGGACGGCGACAAGGTGTTCCTGCAGACCGTCTACAACTTCGCGGGGGCCGGCGAGCAGGTGGCCTTCGACATCTTCCGCTTCAACGAGGAGGGTCTCATCGCCGAGCACTGGGACAACCTCGCCGAAGTCGCCGGACCGAACCCCTCCGGCCGCACGCAGAGCGACGGCGTCACCGAGGCCACCGACCTCGACAGGACCGAGGAGAACCGGGCCCTCGTCGAGGCGTTCCTCGTGGACGTCATGCAGGGGAAGCACCCCGAGAAGACTCCGGAGTACTTCGCGGGCGACGCCTACCTCCAGCACAACACCGGCATCGCCGACGGGCTCTCCGGCCTGGGCGCTGCGCTCGAGACGCTCGCCGCTGCGGGCATCCAGATGGTCTACGACAAGACTCACCAAGTCCTCGCGCAGGGCAACTTCGTCCTGGGCGTGAGCGAGGGCACCTTCGGCGGCAAGCCCACGTCGTACTACGACCTCTGGCGCGTGGAGGACGGCAAGATCGCCGAGCACTGGGACGTCATGGAGACCATCGCCGACCCGTCCGATTGGCAGAACGAGAACGGCAAGTTCTAGAGAAACAGTAGAACAGAGAACGCTGCGGAGCATGCGCCGCCGTCTGCCCGCAAGGCTGCATCGCACGCGCCGAAGACGGGACGTTCAGGATCGACCAGGGGTCGTGCCTGCGCTGTGGGCTGTGCGAAGAGGCGTGCCCGCACGGCACGATACGGAGGATAGGAGGATGAAGCGGATGGAAGACCTCGCCTACTGTGTCCGCTATCTTGCGGAGGAGCGCTTCGGGGCAAAGAAAGCCCGCGAAACGGCATCGTCGCTGGAGGGCGACGAGCGGGCCCTCTTCGAAGCCTACCGTGCCCTCGTCAACGTGCGCGAGCCGATGCCGGCGGCCGACGAGTTCCTCGCCGCGCAGGACCGCATGCTCCAGGCCCGCATCGCCGAGATGGGAATCGTCGATGCGAGGACGCTTCC
>OIZG01001399.1_pt1 | contig 14528 bp, 10 predicted proteins | sample 1588561 | NCBI WGS metagenome assembly OIZG01 (sample SAMN03283267) | human gut metagenome | biome: human-associated habitat; material: feces | host: Homo sapiens | place: USA | collected 2013 | reverse complement strand
GTCATACTTCATCAGCGGCGAAAATGGCAAGCTCCGCATACTCGTTTTCTGTTAGCGGGGAAATTTTCTGTAAGGTGCGTTCTGCAAAGGGGCGCATATCCTCGTCCATGAACGGCAGCGCAGCCGTCATATTTTCCATAAGCTGTGCTTTGCTTCCCTCATGGTAAATACTCAACAGGTTCATTTCTTCAACGGTCAGTCTAATCATGCTCATACCTCCAATTCGTGATGTTTTGATTTTGCTGTCTTTTTCGGGACTTTTGGGGATTTTTCTGTTTGTAACTGCGCCCGGACAGAGGGAGGGGACTGTTTCATCTCTTTATTCCTCTCGCTTTTATCTATCAGCGCATAAACTCCATGCCTGCCCTCCAACGTAGATAAGGAAAGGCTTTTGTAAGGGAGCATGGAAAGCAGCCGTTCCATATCCTTATCCGTTGCCAGTGGAACAAAGTAGGGAGAAAGTTCTACCGCACAATGGGTCTTTTCGGGGCTGTCCGGTTCTCCAAGCCCTTTTACATTTTCCACAATCCGGCGGGCTTCTGTTTCAATCTGTCTATCATGCAGGGCGGCGATATGTAACTGAAAATCCCTCTGCGTATGCGGTGTTCGTTTTTTCTGCTGTTCCCTCAAAAGGCTTTTTAAGGCTTCCGGGTCGTTTGGCTGTGCTTCAAAACGTATAAACTTTCCAAGTTGCGGGTCAGTGTCCCCGTCAAAATATTGTCCGGCAGGCTTTGTCAGCTCCCCATGCTCATAAATCAGCGTGTAGTTGTCGGCAGGGATTGATTTTTCGATTACTTCCCGGAAATGCTGCAAATAATCCAGTTCATAAAGATTGCCCTTGATTTTTTCCTGCTCTGTGCCTGTCAGTTCCACCGCATAGGCAAGGATAGTATCGCGGGTCTGTTCCCCGTAAAACCGCCATGTATTATGCTGCCTTGTGTCCTTTAGAAAAACGTCCCGTTCCCGGAAGCAGCACGTCCCGGACGGGCGGGAAAACCACAAAAGCCGTCTGTCCTCCGGGATAGGGCTTACCGCCGCTTTCTGCAAAATCTGTTTGTCTATGTCAAAATCGCTCTGATAAAAAGCGGTGTTCTGTTTCATTATGGCTTCAAGGGAAGCGATAACGTCCACATTTTCAAATTTTTGTAACTTCATAGGTCAGCTCCTTTCCAAATCCTGTGTTTTCTGTCTTGCCTGTTTCTTCGGTGCCTGTTCTTTCGCTGCTTTAAGCTGCGCCCGGATAGAGGACTTTTCCTGTTTGGCAGGCTTGCCGCGTCCCTTATCGGTTTTCAATGCTTCGGCGTATTCTGCAAGGGAAATCTGTTCCCCGGCTTTTGCCTTTTCCTCCAGTTCCGCAGCGGTCGGGGTGTTGTTTATCTGCCCGTCAATCATGTTGTAATTCTGCTCGGTGGTCTGTTCGGCAGCTTTCAGATAATTTTCCGGCTGCAAAAACTCCGGCACGTCCTTATAACCGAAGCTGTCTACATAGTGGGCGGTGTCCTGCCCGTTCTGATGAAGTACCACCACGTCGGAAACGGAAAGGCTGTGTCCCTTAAAATCTTTCGGGTGGTCGATATTGAAGCGGGTGTAAATATCTTCAAGGGAAGTCCCCGGCGTAAGTTCTGCGGAATAGACAAGCGCATAGTTTTTCGCGTCTACCCGGTGTCCTGTGGCAGTCAGACGGTCATAAGGTTCAAAACGCAAGTCCCTTGTTTCGTCCCCGCCTTTTATCTGATAAATGGAAAAGGTGTCTTTGTCCTGTGGGGCTTCCTGTTCCGGCTGCTCCTGTGTGGGTTGTTCCTGTGCAGCTACCTTTTGCGCCCGGATATGCGCCCGTTGTAACTCGGTAGGCTTTTCCCCGGTAAGGGGTGCAATCGCTTTCACATAATCAGCCGCATAGTAGGCGTTACTGGTAAGCTGCCGCTGCCATGCCCCTGCTTTTGGCGACCAACGGAAGCCGTTGCTTTTTAAGGCTTCCCGCGTGGCTTCGTCCGGCTTATCCTCAAAGAAGATTTGCAGTCGGTTCGCTTCGGTGTTTGCTTCCACCTTGCCGCCGTCAAATTCCCAACCGACAAAACCGATTTCTTTTTGCTGTGAAAGGGATTTGATACGGTCTTTCACGCGCCGGATTTCTGCGCTGTTGTTGGATAACGCCCAAGTCGCAAAGGGCTTGTCCTCCAAATGCCAACTGCTCGCCATGTCTGCTTTCAGTTTTTCCAGTTCCTCCGGCGGTAAATGCGGGCAGCCGTCAAGGGTCTTATGCTTACGGTAATAGGCGTTTACGGCTTTCATGGTTTCCTGTGATTTTTCAAGGCTTTCCAGTTTCTTTTCTAACTTCTGTACTGCCTGCGGGTCGTCTGCACTGATACCGCCCATGCCGGTACTGCGGATTTTATCAAGAAGTCCTTGTATGTCCTGCCATTCCCGGTAATTGCTGTCGCGGGCTGCGTTCTGCTTTTCTTTCTTCCTTGTGGGGAAGTTAGAGCCGCCCGCAATCAGGATAGAGGGAACACGCGCGTCAATCTCATAGCCTTTGTTCATGTTCGCTGCCAGTTTCCGGGCGTAGGTGTCAAGCAGGCTGTCGATTTTCTCATGGTACATCGGGTCTACCCGCTGTTTCTGCCTTTCTGCAAGCTGTACGGCTTCATCTACATAGTGCCTGTATTCAGCCGTCGCGCTGCCTTGCTTATAATCGGAAAAACTGTTTGCGTCCTTTGCACGTTTGGCGGCAGCTTCGTTGATTGTGTAATAAGGTGCGGCGGGTGCAGCTTGTTCCGGCTGTGGTGCTTCGCTGCTTGCGCCTGTATCAGCTTCCGGCTCGGTCTGTGCTTCTTTTTCCTGTACCGGGGCTGTTTCTTCGGGAAGCTCCGGCGCGGCTGCTTCTGCTTCGGGCTGTTTGGCGGCTTCCTGTGCGGGCTGTGCCTGTTCGGTGGTCTGTTCCTTATCCTGTGCCTTTTGGATTTCTGCAAAATGCCCGTCTATGGTATCAATCAGACTTGCGGCGGTGCTGCGGATTGTTTCAAGAGAGCCTTTCAGTTCTGCAAGTTCTTTTCCGCTGCTCCACCCGGCGATATATCCAAAAGAATAGTCCGACGTATCAAGCCCGTAATGTTGGCAGACAGCATAGGCGACGCTTTCTGCCTGTACCTCGCGGGTGCGGCGGTCGGGGCGTTCCGGCATAGCAAGGGCAGTATCATGCAGCGTGGCGTGGGCGATTTCATGGATTGCGGTCTTGATATTCTGCAATTCGTCCATGCCCTCGTTGATGATGATACGCTTTTCCTCATAATTGCAGCGTCCTTTTACGCCGCCGCTTAGTGCTTCAAATTCCATAGCAAACGGGGAAGTCTTTTCAAGGGCAGCGAAAAAATCCTTGTATTGTTCCACGTTGCCCGTCAGCTCATAGGTAAGGGCAGGAAGCTCCTTTCCCTCGGTCTGTGAAATATCAAAGACAGATACCACACGAAAAGCGGGTATCTTGATTTCCTTTTCCTCGGTAACAGGTTTCCCGTCCTTGTAGAAAACAGGTTTTTGGGTGTCCGGGTCGATTTTTTCCACCTGTTTCTTAACGGTAAACGGGGACGGCGCAAGTATCTTGATAGCTTTTTCTCCGGGCTTTACATGGCGGTCAAATTCCTTTTCCCATTGTTTATAGCCTTTCACAAGATTGCCGCCCTGCATGGCGATAAGGATTGTATTGTTAAGGCTGTAATCATGGAATTTAGACATAGTACGCAGATAGTCGGCGTAACGGTCGCTTTCATAAATCCCCAAAATGCCCTGTTCCAGTCGGTCGGTAATCTCTTTCATTTTGTTGGCGGGCTTTTCGGAAGATAGGATAATCGGGAGAACCGGGGGCTGCTCTGTGGCAGTGGTCGGTATGGCTGCGGCAGCGTCAAGGTCTGCCTGTTCCTTTTCCTGTACTGGCGGCTGCGGTGTTACCCGATATTCCTCCGGCACGTCCCGTCCGTCATACCACTGTGTAAAGGTGTTGCGGTTGTTGTAGATATATCCCTGCTCGGTAAATCTGCCCCCGTCATTGATAGCAGCGTCCCGCCCGTATTCCTCATACATGAAATATTTTTTTGCTTCTTCGGGCAGCTCCAACTCGTCCAGTTCTTCAATCAGATAATACCCGTAATCTTCCTCACTCTGTACGGACGGATAAAGCCAGTAACAATCAAGGTTTTGTGCAAGATTGATAATGTCCTGCAAGTCCCTTGTATGGTCGCCGTATTCCATAGCTGCAACAAATTTTTCCCGGTCGTCGTCAAACTGCATTTTCAAAAGTTCGCCCAAATAGTTCAGCTCGTCAAGGCTTTCAAGCTCGGTCAATTTTCCTGCCAGTCCCGCAATAGAGGACTGGTATTCTGTGATGTGCAGCTCCCCGTAGTTTTTGCCGTCTATCCCGATACGGTCAAAGACTTCTTTCAAATGCTCGGCAGTCGTGGGGAATGATACCCATTCGCCCGCAGGTCTGCCCTCGGTGTACTTTCCAAGATTAGAAAGATACCCGCTTAAAATCGTTTCTTCCATGCGCTCACTCCTTTCTTTCTCAATCATGCGGTGCATAAGCTCGTAGTCCTCCATGCTCATGCTCCCGTCAAATAGATAGGGGTCGGGTTCTTCGCCGTCCCGGTAGGCTTTTTCAGAGAATGGAAGCCCCGCAGCGTGGGCGGCGGCTCTTGCTTCCTCGATAAGCTCCGGCGGCAGCCTGTCGTCGTGGACTTCGATAAATTCCCCGATATTGCTATATCCGTTTTCGTAGTGGTGGCGCACCCCGGCGGTCAGTTCGTCAAGGCTCATATCCTCGCCAAGATAGCCGGAATAATAGCCGTTTACCACAACGGCGGCAGGGTCAGCCTGTTTGATTTCTTCCATGCGGCTTCTGTCCTCCGGGTAGAGAATATCGCCCATTTCAAGGTGGAAATATTCGGCGTTCCAAGAACGTCCCGTTTTCCAAAACGCCACCCAAGCGATACCGTCCCTTAATTCTTCTTGATAGTCCTTTACGGTGTCCCGTAAACTTGCCATGTGTAACCTCCTTTCTGCGGTTTCAGAGGGTAAAACCCTCCATAAAACAGAGGGTTTGGGAAACTTCCCAACAAGCAAAAATCCCCGCCGTTCTCGGTAGAGAAAGCAGGGATTTTACGGAAAAGGGTACTCTTTTCCTATGCTTGCTATTCAGTTATTTTTTCTTTGGAAGTTCCACCCGGTAGTTGACATATTTCCCGCCCGTATCAGCCAATACGATAGTTCCGTCGTAGGTTTTGCCCGTCTTTGGGGAATAGAGCTTTTTCACATTTACCTTGCCGGATTGTAAGAGTGCAGCGGCAATTTTGGGGGTAAAGGTTACTTTTCGTTCTTCAAAGAAACGGTCATTTTTCCACATGGTAAAGATACATTCTTTATTGCTACAATAGTAGTTTTTCTTTCCCTCATAGACAGGAGAACCGCAGCGGGGGCAGCTTCCCAACGCTTCCCGTTCCGGCTTGAACATCTGCGCTTTATCATCAGAAAGAAACGGATAGGTCTTTACCAGTTCCCGCGCCATATCCTCGATACCCTCCATAAATGCGGCGGGGTCTGCCTTGTCTTTTGCAATCTGCGTCAGATTGTTTTCCCATTCTGCGGTAAGCTGCGGGCTTGTCAAGGTGTCCGGCAGGACGCACACAAGGTTGATACCGTCCTTTGTGGGAAGTAGCTGCTTGCCTTTTCGCTCCACAAAGCCGCCCTTTACCAGTTTTTCAATGACGGCGGCGCGGGTGGCGGGAGTTCCAAGCCCTTTGCGTTCTGCGTCCGGGTCGGTGTCCTCACTTCCGGCGCGCTCCATAGCAGAGAGCAGCGACGCTTCGTTGTGAGGTTTTGGCGGTGTTGTGTCATGCTCCGTTACCGTTGCCGCTGGATTTTCAAAGGTCTGTCCCTCGGTAAACGGCGGTAGGGTCTTTTCTGTGTCGCTGTCTGCGTCGTCCGTTTCGGGCTTGTTCTTTAAGGCTGTCCTGTATTTTCGGTCAATCTCTTTCCACCCGTCGGACAATACAGTTTTTCCCCTTGCGGTAAAGGACTGTCCGGCACACTCAAAAACTGCCGTAACTGCTTCAAAGGTATGCGGTGCTGCGGTCGCCATGAGTAGACGCGCCCCGGCAAGGGTAAGGATATTCCTTTCGCTTTCTGGCAGCGCGGCAAGGTCGGTCTTTGCAAGCTCCATAGTCGGGATAATAGCATGGTGGTCTGATACCTTTTTACTGTTCAGCACCTTTCCAAGCTCCGGCGTGAAGTCTTTTCCCGCCATAAAAGGAAATTTCCCACAAAGCAGCTTGATAATGCCCGCCGCTGTGTTGCCCATGTCGTCAGTCAGATAGCTGCTGTCTGTTCTCGGATAAGTAAGAAGTCTTTTTTCATACAGGGCTTGTGCAAGGTCAAGGGTCTGCTTTGCAGTATAACCGAACAGGCGGTTTGCTTCCCTCTGTAAAGAAGTAAGGTCAAAGAGCTTCGGCGGGGCTGCGGTCTTTTTCTCTTTCACAAGGGAAGTGCAGGCTGCCCGCGACGCTTCGCAAGCAGCTTTCAGCCTGTCAGCTTCGGAACGGTCAGACAGTTTTTCACTTGCAGCTTCCACGTCGGATAAGACAAGGCGTACATGGTAGTATTTTTCTTTCTTAAATGTGGTAATCGCTGCGTCCCGGTCAACAAGCATTTTTAAGGTCGGGGTCTGTACGCGCCCCACGTTCAAGGTATGATTGTAAAGGACAGAGAAAAGGCGGGTGGCATTGATACCAATTAACCAGTCAGCCTTTGCCCTGCATAATGCGGAAGCAAAGAGCGCGTCATATTCCTCGCCGTTCTTCAGACGGGAAAAGCCCTCTTTGATTGCACTGTCCTCCATAGAAGAAATCCAAAGGCGGCGCATAGGTTTCTTGCAGCCTGCCATTTCATAGACAAAACGGAAAATGAGTTCTCCCTCGCGCCCTGCGTCTGTAGGATAGTTCTCGGAGGTGACTTTTCTGACTTTGTTACTCGATGGCATCCAATGGGCCGATAAAGCGGTAGAAAATCTGGATTTTCTGGACGTATTCGCCATCGACCTTTTCCGCTTTGGATACCAGAATCTTGTCAATCAGCTGATGCAGAATCTTATAGTTCAGTTCGGTGATGCCAGCGTACTTGCTGACTTCATCAATAAAATCCTGAATCTTGTCCAGCTGATCGTGTTCAGCACGGCCTTCCCGCTCGTACTGCTCAATCTTTTCGGTCAGTTCAGCCTGTTCTTTGTCGTAGCGATCTGCAAGCATTTGAAAACGTTTCTCCGGGAGAAGTCCCTTTGATACGTCCTCATAAAGTTTTGCATACAGGTCTTCGATTTCTGCGATTCGTGCTTTACACTGCTTCAAATCCCGTTTGTGCTGCGCCCGGTCAGAGGACACCCGGAGGTGCATCTGATTTGCAATCTTCTTCACAAGGGCTTCCCGATTGCTCACAGCGGCCTTTGCGTGTGCCTGAATGTCCGCAAAGACAGCTTCATGCAGAACACGTGCTTCCAAATTATGAGAGTCACAGGCTTTCGCACCATATTTCCGATAAGTGCTGCAACAATAAAAGGTCTGATCCAGAACACTGTTACGTTTGCGCCTGTGCTCGACCTTGACTAACATCGTTCTGCCGCAGTCTGCACAGCGGACGATGCCCTTGAAGATATTGTCGTAGTCGGTCTTATCGCACATAAAGCAGCCGGAACGGCTGTAAAGGATTCGCTGCACGTTCTCCCAACGGTCTTGTGGGATGATTGCTTCATGTGTATTCGGAACGATAGCGCGTTCTTCAAACGGAATATAACGCCGCTTTTTGGATTTCATGGACACGGTGGGCTTGGCTTCGTAGATGATGTGTCCGGCGTAGACTGGGCTGTGCAGAACCTGACTGATATAGGCACTGTCCCAATCATACATCTTTTCATCATCAATAAAGCGGCCAAACATCTCTTTCTTGTAGTAACACGGCTTCAGAACTTTTTCATCGTGGAGCCGCTTGGCGATGCGGTGAAGCCCCAGCCCTTCCTCTGCCATTGAATAGATATACTCAACAACGGGGGCGGTGTTCGGGTCGATCACAAGGTGATTGTGGTCGGCAGGGTCTTTCTGGTAGCCAAACGGTGCGCCGCTTGAGATATACTTTCCGCTTTTCTTGCGTGTCCGAAGGGCACTCTTGATTTTTCGGGAAGTGTCTTTGGCGTACATTTCATTGATGATGTTTCGGAACGGGGCAATATCCATCTGGGATTGCTCGTTGGAATCATAACCATCATTGATTGCAATATAGCGGACACCGTGCTCAGGAAAGAAGATTTCCATATACGTTCCGGTTTCGATGTGGTTGCGTCCAAGTCGGGACTGGTCTTCTTGTGTCAAGTAGGGACTAAAAAATTTTTGAGAATTAACAAGCCGTTCATAGGTGGACAACCACCCGTGAACGGCTTGCGTTTTCTCTATGCTCTTGTGCCGTTCTTTGTGCGACGCTTCTTATACGCTGCCGCAAATGCCTCCATCATCGGAGTGACCGGAAGCTCGTTGTCAGGCTTGGACAGATACTCGAACCGTATGCCATTCTCTCTGAACTTTCGCTCAAACCTCAAGAAAGAGGAAGTGTCCCGGCTGATCCGTGAGGTGTCACGGGTAAGGATCGTGCCGATGCCCTGACGCTTGGCTTCATTCAGCAGAAAGGTCATGATGCCTTCCGTATGGACGCCGGAGATGCCGTCTGCCGCCACCGCAGCAGCAACTTCATAGTCCTTGTCCTTCGCATAGCGTTCCAGCTCTTCCCGCTGATTTGCCGCTGCAAGCTGATCCGCACAGGCAACGCGGATATAAAGAAATACTTTCATTTGGCTTCTCCTTCTGATGTAGTGAGGAAGTCCTTGAACTTCCAGACGATTTCTATGTTGTCAAGATCGTAAATGTAGACCGCAGAAATGAATGCGTGGGTCAGCTCATAGGTCAGAGCTTTGCAGTCGGCGTACTGTTCGCAGACCGCATCCAGCTTTTCATCTGAACAGGCGGTCTCGGAGTCAAGCTCCTTCATCCGTTCGTGACTGCGCTGGATTACTCCATCGTTTTCAGCAATTTTCGCGTCCGTTGCCGCCTTTTGCTGAATATATGCTTCCTTCGTGATACTTCCGGCTGCGTACTTTTCGTAGAGCCTCAGCTTCGACGCCTTGTGCTGCTCGTTCTGCTTTTGGAGAGTACGGATTTTCTCAGCACATTCCTTGATGGCAGATTTCCGCAGATCACCGACCTCTCGATTTTGGACTGATTCCTTCTGTGCCAAAGCAAGAAACTGAGTAAGGGCATGGAAGACAACCTTCTCAATATCCATTTCCGGAAAGCTCCTGCCAACCGGACAGTCTGTGTTTCCGCTGTTGACCGAGTGAATGCACTGGAAGTACCGAATGCCAGCCTTGTTCTTTCGGCGTGTCATAGCACGTTTACAGTTACCGCAGCGGACGAGTCCCTTGAGCGGATAGTCATGCTGCTTGCGCGTGGGATTCCGTCCTCCGCCTCGAATGACCTTCTGAGCAAGCTCAAAGTCTTCCTTGCTGATAATCGCTTCATGCGTTCCTTCTACGATAATCGGCTCATTGACAACACGCTTTTTTGAGCCGACACCGCAGGACTTCATTTTGCGGCTGACCAGTGTTCCGGTGTAAACAAGGTTTTTGAGGATGTTATAGACCATCACGGTTTCCCAACTGATTTTCTCGCTCATGTTACTGAACTTCTTCTTGTCGGGATGCTTGCTCTTGAAGTATTGCCCCGGCGTCGGGATGCCGTCATCATTCAGGCTGCGGGCGATCTGAGAGGTGTTGCTGCCTTCCAGCGCCTCGCGGAAAATACGACGGATCACATCAGCCGCCTCCGGGTCTACGGCAAGTTTGTTCCGAATGGTGGGATGCAGGACGTAGCCGTATGGGGCGTAGCCACCGACATACTTGCCCTGCTTCATCATCTGGATTTTTGCCGATGTGGTCTTTACGGAAAGGTCTTTGCTGTATGCGGCGTAGATGATGCTGCGCATAACCACTTCCAGACCGCCCGTTGTGCCTTTGTAATCGTCACTGTCATAGCCGTCGTTGATGGAAATAAAGCGGACGCCCATGAATGGAAAAGTGCATTCCAGATAGTTTCCCGTTTCAATGTAGTCACGAGAAAAGCGTGAAAAGTCTTTGACGCAGATCAGGTTAATCTCGCCGCGCTTGACCTTCTCCATCATCTGCGTGAACTGAGGACGGTGAAAGTTCGTGCCGGTATAACCGTCATCCGCAAACTCAGACCGCTGACAGTGAGACAGCTCCGGATGATTGTCAAGAAAGCGATTGATGAGCATACGCTGGTTGCCGATGCTGTCACTTTCCGCCTTGCTGCCATAGCCGGTATCTTCATCAGCCATTGAGAGGCGGATGTAGATGCCGATGTTGTATTCCTTGCTCATTTACATCGCCTCCTGTACTTCTTTGATACTCTGAACGGTCAGAGCATAAATATCGCCGTATTTCATGACCAGCTCGATTGAGCCGTCCTCATGGACTTTCACAAGCTCTACGGACTCGTCAACTAACTCATGAGAGAGCATCGTTGCACCGCTGACGGATTTCATCAGCGTGAGCCACTTGTTGTCCTCGGACATTGCCTCGGCAAACTTTACCTTCCGCTGAACCGCTTCATCCAACCGCCGGGAAAGGTCGGCATACTGCTCATCGTAGGCTTTCTTGGCAAAGACGTATTCCTCTTCATCGAGAATGCCTTCTGTGAAGTCCTCATAGAGCCGAGTACGCTTCTTGGAGATGCCGCTGAGTTTCAGATTCAGGCTTGTGATGAGCGCATTCTGCTGATCGCGGATGCTGCGTTCGCCTTCACTGTTTCTCAGTTTGGCAAGCAGCTTGTCGTAATTGAGAGCCGCCTTGACTTGAAGCTGGATCGCCGCAAGCACATCGGCTTCGAGCTTATCCTGCCGCGTATAGTGCGGCGTACAGAGGTTGCCGCGCTTGACGGATGAACTGCACTCATAGAAGGCGTACCATGCGCCGTCCTTGCGCTTGTCAACGCGCTTGCGATGGAAATAGAGCTTCCTGCCGCAGTCTGCGCAGACGATTTTGTCTTCAAAGAGATTGATCAGCGTAGCGCGGATTTCCTCCGTGCGCTCCATCTTCTCAACCCTTGTCTTTGCAGCAGCGTTCCGCATTTCTCGTACCTTCTGGAAGTCCTCACGGGAGATAATCGCCTCGTGCGTATTGGGAAAGACGATCCATTCCTCGCGGTCGATATGCTGATTCTTGACGCCCTTGTAGATGGCGTTCAGCGTCCGTCCGAGAACGGTATCTCCGACGTAATGGGGATTATCCAGAATGGTAGTGAGTGAGGACTTATTCCAAATCTTCTTTGCCGTAACATTGCCTGTGCGGACGCCGACCTGATACTTTTGAAACTCCGGATTGGGTGCGTTCATTGCATCAAGCCGGTCTGCAATCGCAGGAAGGGACAGTCCTTCAATCTTCCATTGGAAAATCTTCCGGACAATCGGCGCGGTTTCCTCATCGAAGACCATATTGCTGTGTTCTTCATCCCAGCGATAACCATACGGGAGATTGCGCTTCTTGAACTCTCCACTTTCCATCTGTGCCTTGAGCGCGGTAGAAACCTTGCGGGAGATGTCCTTCGAGTAGAGTGTGTTGATCATGTTTTGCAGAGGGATAATGAGGCTTTCGCCGGAGCCGTCCGTATCAAAGTTGTCGTAGTTCTCTTTGATGGCGATAAACCGAAGCCCGATCTGCGGAAAGACCCGTTCCAGATAGGTTCCAGCCTCGATGTAGTCACGCCCGAACCGGCTGAGATCACGAACTACAAGGCACTTGATCTTGCCGGTGCGGATGTCGTTCATCAGCCGGTTGAACTCCGGTCTATCAAAAACCGTTCCTGTTCGTCCGTTGTCCACATAGGTATCTATCAGATTCAGGTAGGGACGCTCTGCAATGTAGGACTTGCAAATCTCAATCTGATTTGCGATGACATCCACCTTTTCGGACTTGCCGCTGTTTTCAACGGAAAGACGGGCATAGATGGCTGTTGAGAAGACCTCGGAAGAAACAGATTCGATAACCGGCTCTTCAACTGCAATTTGCTTTCTGCTTTTTCTTGCCATTTGCTCATCCCTCCTTTATACGGCAATATCCAGTTCGTCGGCATAGCCGAGAACGTATTCAATCGTCTGCTGGTATTCATCCCTATATTTGAAGACGATTTCGATTGCATGGTTTTCGTGAATCAGAATGCGGTCAACAAGGGACATCAGCACACGGCGGTTCAGTTCTTCGACGTTTTCATACTGCTTGAAAAGCGTTACCCAGTTCCGTTCAGTCGTGCCGGTTGTCACCGTCTGCTTCATTTCTTTTTTGACCCGCAGAAGTGCCTCCTGTTTGTCCTCAATGATTTTGGTGTAGCTGCTGCGGAACTCGAAGTATTCCGATTTATCAATGACGCCGCCGATGAAGTTCTCGTAAAGCCCCAGCTTGAGCTTTTGGTACCGTTCAATCTCTTCCTCGATTTTGGCGATCTGAGCTTCGTAATTGAAAGCCTTACGGCTCTGAGACGGAAGCCGTTCTATCATCGCAAGCGCGTGTTCCAGATTGATGACAAGCTCGATCTGGTCATGAATAGCACGGAAGACCTTCTCTTCAACCTCTTTTGCGGCGATGCTGTGCGAGCTGCACGTCCGGCTGTGCTTATTGGTAGAACAGACGTAGTAGATATACTTTTTCGCCTTCGACGGGACGGTCTTGCGGATCATTGGCTGCTGACAGTCTCCGCAGAACAGGAAGCCGGAAAACAGATGCGCTTCGTCCTGATCGGGCGAACAGCGCATATCCCGCTGCATCATGACCTTGACTGCCATGAAGTCCTCGTAGGACACAAGAGCTTCATGCGCATTTTCTACCTTGACCCACTCGGATTCATCCTTGCTTTTCACAACGCGGACTTTGTAGTTGGGAGTGCCGCGCTTGCCTTGCGCCAGAACGCCGATATAAACCTCGTTGGTGAGAATACGCTGGACGGCTTTGTATGTCCATTTTGCGGTATCGCTGGTTTTGAAGACGGTATCAAACTTCACACCGGCGGAATGCTTGTATTCCATTGGGGACAGGACGCCCATCTGGTTCAGACGCTTTGCAATACGTCCGATGGAGAAGCCGTCCTTGTACATGGAAAAGATCATCTGCACATATTCGCTGACCGCTTCATCCACGATGAGCTGGTTTTTGTTCTCCGGCGATTTCATGTAGCCGTAAGGCGCGAACGAGCCGACGAACTCACCGCTCTTCTGCTTGACTTCCAGACTGCTTCGGATTTTCATGGAGATGTCCTTGCAGTAAGAATCGTTAATCAGGTTTTTGAACGGGATAACAAAGGAGTCGGACTGCGGATCACCGGTCAGACTGTCATACGCATCATTGATTGCGATGAAGCGAATGCCGAGCTGCGGGAAAATCTTTTCAATGTAGCGTCCGCCGTCGATGTAGTTTCTTGAGAAGCGGCTGAGATCCTTGACCACGATGCAGTCAAGCGCACCCTTGCGGATTGCCTCTTCCAGCTTTTTGAACTGAGGACGATTGAAGGAAACGCCGCTGTAACCGTCATCCACAAACGGCTCACAGACAAGCTCTAAATCATCGTGCCTTGCAATGTAGTCCTCGCAGATGGCTCTCTGGCTGGCGATGGAGTTGCTTTCTACTTTGTCTCCATCCTCACGGGACAGGCGGCAGTAGATCGCCGTGCGGTAAACCTTGTCTGGCATAAAAATAACCTCCGTTTTTCTGTTTGGTGTGGTACATCAAATCAGAAAGACGAAGGCTTGCTTCAACTCTTATGAGAGGAACACGAAAACGCCACATGACCATCTAGGCAAGCGGCTTAATCCGTATTCTTCTTTTTTTGACCGATTTCATTATACCACAGGCTCAATCGCTTGTCCATAGAACCGGGTGAAAAGATTCAGACTGTTCATAAATCAAAGACCTCTCAGATAGTGTTCCAGACAATCTTCCATTGTCGTGTCCGTCGCGGCGAAGCTGATCTTCACCACAGTTTTCCCGTCCAGATAACAGTAGGGATTTCTGATCTGCTTGATGAACTCCCTCAGCCTGTCCTCGCACGGTGCCGCAGGATCAAGCCGGATGCTGCTTCTCTGAACGAGTGTGCTTCGGTCAACCGTTTTCGGGCTGACGCTTTTCATTGTTTCAATGCCCATCATATTCTAAGCACCTCCTGTTTCGTGGAAATATTCAGGACAAAAGGATATGGCAGAGCATCTTGTGAAGACACTCTGCCACATAGTTTTCATCCTGAAACTATATAGTAAGTTTCTTTTGGGTTTGTTTCATTGTCCGGCATATTTGCAGCTCGCGCCCCTGCCAGAAGAACTTTGCAGTTCCGGGAATGCTGCGGACTACCAATGGTCAATCGGTATCATGGGACTCTCACCCCTCC
>OIZG01001389.1_pt1 | contig 14642 bp, 15 predicted proteins | sample 1588561 | NCBI WGS metagenome assembly OIZG01 (sample SAMN03283267) | human gut metagenome | biome: human-associated habitat; material: feces | host: Homo sapiens | place: USA | collected 2013 | reverse complement strand
ATCCCTCTTAGTGCTTTATATAAGTATAACACCTTACTTAGGTCTTTTAGGCTGATGTAATATGCTTCTTTAAAAGTTTAAGTGTTCCTTTGTTTTATTATTTATATTTAACTGTTGATAACCTCCTTTAATTGAATCCTTGATATGCATAATAACAATATTATCTATTAATTCAGCAATCTTTTTATCAATCATTATGCAATTTATCTTCCTAAGTGAATTTATCATTTTATTCTCTCACATACAATAGTCCATGCAAAAAAAGGACATATTATGCAAAAAAAGGACAAAAATTACCTGCATAAGACAGATATTTAATTCTGACTTACGCAGGCTGTATTAAAGTATATACTCCTGTAACTCATTTTCTACTATTTCTTTTATATTTTCTGCTATACTCTTTGCTTTTTTTTCATCCATCTGTATATTCTGCGCCACCCGGAGTATATCCTCTATTCCTGGATTGCGGCCATTACCATCAATCATTGTAGCATGCTCTCCACCAATAGAATTACTATATGTCAGATCATATGCTGGAGATAACTTCCATGCTTTCTCGTCTATATTATATATATATGAAAAATTCTTAGAATGGTCATCTCTGTTATGTGCATATACATTAAAGCACATAAGTCTGTACATTTTCTCAACTTCCTCGTAACTCTTTGTAAGAATGAATGTAAGTTTCATTAACTGGTTATAATCAAGATTCGGTATTCTGTGAGAAGTTTCCAGCAGGCCACTCACAGATATCATATGAACTTTTCTGCCATTCTGTCTGTCAAAGCGTCTTACTGCAAAATACCCTGAGCCAAAATTAGAACTCAATAACCTTGTTTCAGGCATATCTATTCCACATTTTCGTGCACATTGTGAATACTCATATTCCTGTTTTCCAATATCTTTAACATCATAAGATGATGGAAACTTCACTATCCATTCCTCTCCATCTATCTCATAATACACTTTAGGACGTGCTCCACCCGATGAACCTCCCATTTTGAATATCTCATCAAGATTATCAGAATTATTAGTTTCAAATATTCTTTCGCACTCTACAGCTATCTCATCAAGAGTCATCTTTTCATCTGTTTTTAGGAATTGATTTTCTGGATAATATTCCAATGCTCCCATACCACCTGCTCCAACTATAGCAAGTCGGTTTATTGAATTAACTTCATATGGATTTATCTTGTTTTTTACGAGCAGTCGGTCAACAAGCAATCTGCCCCACCCATCAGGCAGACTATCTGCAAACACTCCATACAGTCCCCCAAACGGCTCATATGACTTTGGCACGAACACCTTCTTTTCCAGCGGCAGTGAAAAGGGGCTTATCGAATATCCATTCATAAGCCATTCATCTGTATATTCAAATGCACACAGATATTTATCTGCAACTGCAAGAGTTCCAACCTTGTTTCCATCAATCACAACATCCAGTTTATTTACGCTGACCATCTATAACCTCCTGAATAGACGAATACCCCTTCTTAGCAAACAATCCTTCGAAATCATCCTGACATCCAAGTACGAAAGCAATCTTAATAAGCGAATCAAGCGCTATGTTACCTGTCTGTTCAAATCGTTTTAATGAACCAAGGCTCACATCTGCACGCCTGCTAAGCTCAGCCTGTGTTAACTTCTGCTCCTTTCTTCTTGCCCTCATTCTTTTAACAATATCATTATTGACATCCTTAGGTGTTTTTATTAAATCTAAAATATTATTCATAGCTAATATTTTAGCCGTTTAACAGTTTTTTGTCAATTTTAGCTAATATATTAGTCATTTTCTTATAACGATAGCGCAGAAATAACACAAATAAATAATGTAAATTTAACGCAAAATTAACGCAAAAAACTCTCCGACATTCTTATAAAATATCGAAGAGTTTCTAACTTTATTATTAATTCATATCTTTACACATCATGATTCTTTACACCACGAAGTCTGGCCATAGCTCTTGCCAGTGATGCCGTTGATACGTGGTATTCCATAATACTCTGTTTCTGTGCAAGCTGTTCCTTCGCTCTTTCAAGCGCTGCCTCAGCTCTGAACTTATCTATTTCTTCAGGTCTTTCAGCTGAATACACTATTATGTCAACTTTATTGTGTTCAACTTTAAGAAGTCCTGTCGAAACTATAGCTTCCTGCCATGTTGTTTCTCCTGGAACCCTGAATCTTAATTCTCCAGTTTCAACACTACATGTCATAGGCTCATGGTTAGCCATAATAGCCATCTCACCGTCAAAACCATCAAATATAAGAATCTCACATGGTCCATCATAGAATACCTTATCACAGGCTATTAATTTCAATGAAAATGTATTCAACCCATACCTCCTTGTTTTTACGAAGTAAAAATGCGAGCCCTCTGGCGAGCCTAAGGTTTTACCTCCTTGTTTTTTACGAAGTAAAAAATGCGGGATTTATTTCAATGTTTCTGCCTTAGCCTTAACATCCTCAATAGTACCTACATTAAAGAAAGCTGCTTCTGGATATTCATCCATCTGACCATCAAGTATAGCTTTGAAGCCCTTAACAGTATCCTCGACAGGAACATACTTACCAGGAGTACCTGTAAAGTTCTCAGCTACATGGAATGGCTGTGATAAGAATCTCTGAATCTTTCTTGCTCTGTATACAGTAAGCTTATCATCCTCTGAAAGCTCTTCCATACCAAGAATTGCAATAATATCCTGAAGCTCCTTGTACTTCTGAAGCACCTCCTGAACACGTCTTGCAACAGTATAATGTTCCTCACCTACTACATCAGGTTCAAGGATTCTTGATGTTGACTCAAGTGGGTCAACAGCAGGATATATACCCTGTTCAACAATCTTTCTTGAAAGAACCGTTGTTGCATCCAGATGTGAGAATGTTGTTGCAGGAGCTGGGTCAGTAAGGTCATCAGCAGGTACATATACAGCCTGTACTGATGTGATAGAACCCTTTGTTGTTGAAGCGATTCTCTCCTGAAGTTCACCTAAATCAGTTGCAAGAGTTGGCTGATAACCAACGGCTGATGGCATACGTCCAAGAAGTGCTGAAACCTCTGAACCTGCCTGTACAAAACGGAATATGTTATCAATGAATAAAAGCACATCCTGTTTCTTAACATCTCTGAAATACTCAGCCATAGTAAGTCCTGTCTCTGCAACTCTCATTCTTGCTCCAGGTGGTTCATTCATCTGACCAAATACCAGGGCTGTCTTATCAAGTACTCCTGATTCCTTCATTTCAGTCCATAAGTCGTTACCTTCACGGCTACGCTCTCCTACACCTGTAAATATAGAATAACCACCGCTTTCAGCAGCTATATTTCTTATAAGTTCCTGAATAAGGACTGTCTTACCAACACCAGCACCACCGAACAGACCTATCTTACCACCCTTTGCATATGGTGCAAGTAAGTCGATTACCTTGATACCAGTCTGTAACATCTCTACTACAGGACTCTGTTCTGCGAATGATGGAGGATCTCTGTGAATACTCCAGTGCTCCTCACCATCCAGTTTAGTTCCATCATCAAGGGTATCACCAAGAACGTTAAAAAGTCGTCCAAGAGTCTTTTCGCCAACAGGAACTGATATACCACTTCCTGTTGCTGTGACTTCCATATCCTTACAAAGGCCTTCACTTGCTGCAAGCATAATGCATCGAACAACATTATTACCTATATGCTGTGAAACCTCCATAACCTTCTTTTTACCGTCCTGTATTACATAAAGTGCATCCTTGATAGCTGGAAGATAATTACCTTCAAATTCAACGTCTACTACAGGTCCTGAAACCTGTACTATCTTTCCTTTCATCTCTTCCACGTGAATTACACCTCTTTCTGCCTAGTCTGAAGCCCTTTTTTATCCTGCCTGGGCTTTTTTCTTCATCTTTTTCTTCTTAAGAGCCTTTGCACCACCAATAACCTCAGTTATCTCCTGTGTTATGGCTGCCTGTCTTACACGGTTATACTCTATAGACAGCTCTTTAAGCATAGCTTCTGCATTATCTGTAGCTGCCTGCATGGCAACCATACGGGCATTCTCCTCTGTTGCAAAGCCTTCAACAAGAGCTCCATACACGAAACCTGTAACATAATTATATGCAAGATCATTAAGAACAACCTTTGGAGATGGATAGATAACGAAATAATCATCATTACCTTCAAAATCCTCAAGTGTACCGTTACTCTTTCCCTGTCTGGCATTAGCTGCTAACTCTTCCTTGATGAATTCGTTAGTCTTAAGAGGAAGAAGCTGCTCAACCTGAACCTCTTCCTTCATGCCATGCTCCATCTTGGTATACACGATATACACCTCATCCATCTCTTCCTTCTTATAACGTTCTACTATATCCTCCGTTATAACTCTGGCTCTATGGACTGATGGATTATTTGCAGAGAATCTGAAAGAATCCTCCACATTATAACCAAGTGAGTTAAAGTAAGCTCTGCCTGTTTCTCCGATGGCAAATATCGTATACTGTTTTGCATCGTCACACAATCTCTTTGCTTCCTTTAAAACATTATGGTTATAAGCTCCTGCCATACCCTTATCACCACTTATGACAATAAATGCTTTTTTCTTGACACTCTCATGCTTATCTACATTTCTGTTATCAAAGAAAAGATGCTGCATAGTAGGAAAATGAAATAATATACTTCTTATCTGATCCTGTAATCCATAAAAATAAGGTTCGGTATTCTCAAGCTTCTGCTTAGCCTTTCTAAGCTTAACTGAGGACATCATATACATGGCTTTGGTGATCTTCATCGTATCATGAATACTACTTATTCTGGCCTGAATTTCTTTAGTATTCGCCATAGCAATCCCCCTTATCTTTCACTCTTGAACTCATTAGCTGCTGCTATAATAGCTTCCTTCGTCTCATCTGTAAGATCCTTAGTTGATTCAATAGTATTAACTATCTCTGAATGCTGGCTATGGAAGAACTCAAGCATATCTGCCCTGAAGCCCTTGATCTTAGAAAGCTCAATATCACTGAATACATGTGCATTAGCTGATACAAGTATAATAACCTGCTCTGCCATACTAAATGGATGACTCATAGGCTGTTTAAGAAGCTCCATAAGTGCACGTCCATGCTGTAACTGCTTCATAGTACCCTCATCAAGATCTGATGAGAACTGTGTAAACACTTCCATCTCACGATACTGCGCAAGATCGATACGGATACTTCCTGCTGCCTTCTTCATAGCCTTAGTCTGTGCTGCACCACCAACACGGGATACAGAAAGACCTACGTTAACGGCTGGTCTCTGACCAGAGAAGAACAGCTCACTTTCAAGGAATATCTGACCATCTGTAATAGATATTACATTGGTTGGAATATATGCTGAAAGGTCACCTGCCTGTGTTTCAATAATAGGAAGTGCTGTTATAGAACCTCCACCTGCTTCTGGTGAAAGACGGCTTGATCTTTCAAGAAGTCTTGAATGCAGATAGAATACATCACCTGGATAAGCCTCACGTCCTGGTGAACGCTCAAGCAGAAGTGATATAGCTCTGTAAGCAACCGCATGCTTAGAAAGGTCATCATATATAATAAGAACATCCTTTCCGTTATGCATGAAATACTCTGCCATGGCTGTACCTGCATAAGGTGCTATATACTGAAGTGGTGCTGGATCTGCTGCTGTTGCTGATACAATAGTTGTATAATCCATGGCACCTGCTGTTTTTAATGTATTAACAAGCTTAGCAATAGTAGATGCTTTCTGTCCTATAGCTACATATATACAGATAACATCCTTACCCTTCTGGTTTATGATAGTATCTGTTGCGATAGCTGTCTTACCAGTCTGCCTGTCACCTATGATAAGCTCTCTTTGTCCACGTCCTATAGGGAACATGGAATCTATAGAAAGAAGACCTGTTTCCATAGGAACGGATACTGACTTACGTTCAGTTATGCCAGGAGCCTCGCACTCTACTGGTCTGTAACCATCTGCCTGGATATCACCCTTATCATCTATAGGTGATCCAAGTGCATCAACTATTCTTCCAAGGAAGCCCTCACCAACTGGAACACCAGCCATCTTGCCTGTACGTGCAACCTTGCTGCCTTCCTTAACTGTCACATCACTACCAAAAAGGATAACTCCGACCTCATCACGTCTTACATCCTGAACCATACCTTTTACACCGCTGTCGAATACAACGATTTCACCGTAAAATGCGTGGTCAATGCCGTCAACATTGGCGATACCATCACCAACCCAGTTAACAACACCTATTTCCTTATCCTTAACTGCAAGCTCGAAATCCTTGATATTAGCCTCAAGTATTGAAAGTATACCTTCCTCACTTGCTGTAGTCTTACCAGCACTTACAGCCTTTGCTATGCTGCTCTTTAACTGGTCAATACGTGCTTTTTCACTCCAGTCATACTCCTTAGAGCCGACCTTCAGCACGAAACCACTCTTTATAGATGAATCCTGTACCATCTCTAACTTAATATCAGGATTGTGGAATTCTTTTGCTATAAAGCTTTTGATTCCTGCAAGCTGTTCATCAGATGGTGCCTCAACATAAGTAAGTACTGCTGTACTTTCTTTCTGTTCAGGAGTCATCTCAAGCTCCTTTAAAGCCTTACATACTTCATCAAATAAATTTATATCATCGTTATCACATAAAAGCTGTAAGAAATTTCTCACATTCTTAGAGAATACCTTCTGAATCACAAGATGTTTTTTCTCAAGTGATACTGTTGGGTCACTAAGTTCTTCCTTAACCTGTGGTACAACATCGAATATATCCTTAATAGTGGATAACTCTTCGTGCGACATACCTGTTTTATGTAATTCTGATGCATAATCAATCGCTGTCTGTATCACTATTTATCACCTGCTTTATTCAAAAATGTGTCATAAAGTGCAGCATTTGTATCTTTACTGTTGCTTGCTACAACCTTAGCAGCAGCATCAACAACCATATCTGCAATTTCTTTTTCTGCCTTCTTTAATATCTGTTCCTTCTGGCTTATAGCTTCTGCCTCAGCATCATCCTTAATCTGTGATGCTGTCTTATGGGCATCTGCAACTATACGCTGATATTCTTCATCAGCAGTCTTTCTTGCTTCAGAAACAACCTTTTTCTTCTCATTCTCTGCATCGCTTAACACAGCCTGATACTTTGTCTTAAGCTCCTCAGCCTCACTCTGCTTAGCAGCAGCCTCGCCAAACTGTCTGTCAGCTTCCTCCTGCCTTTTAGCAATAATCTTCTGAACTGGCTTGTATAAGAATATTCTCATAAGCACGAAGAGAATTAAAAGGTTAATAATTGTAAATAAAACATTCCAAACATCTAACTGGAGCATCTTATTTTCCTGCCTTTCTTCGTAGTCTATTCTTTGTTATCTGTATGCTTATATTCTACCTGATATACTTTATGTACAATTATTTTATGTATATTCATACATCATAATGCAGATACATTTTTATTATGTACCCGGATAATACCGGATATAAACACACGATACCATCATGCCTTTATGCTTAATCCATGCGGATTAGCCAAGCATAACGATAATCATAAGGGCGATAACGAAACCATAAATAGCAGTAGCCTCTGCCAACGCACTACCAAGAATAAGTGTCTTTGTAATCTTGCCTTCTGCCTCTGGCTGTCTTGCAACAGCTTCTGAAGCCCTGCCAGTTGCTATACCAATACCAATACCTGCACCAAATGAACCTAATACGGCGATACCTGCGCCAATAGCTATGATTGTTCCACTCATAATCTAATCTCCTTTTTCTTTCTTAAGTTTCAAGATTCTTTTCTAATAATATCTTCTGCTGGCTGCACAAGCCTTATCAGACTTTATCCTGCATATAACTGTGCCATATATATACGCTATATGCACTACTCTGTAATCTCATCAATATATAATGATGTAAGGAATACAAAAACATATGCCTGTAACAGACCATCAAATATATCAAAATACAGACTGAATACAACCGGAAGACCTACCGGAAGTATCATCTTAAGAAGCTCCATAATAACGAAAGCTCCTAATACATTACCAAAAAGTCGCATACAAAGCGAAAGTGGCTTTGTTACTACTTCAAGAATGTTTATAGGTGTTACTATTGCAACCGGTTCAACAAAGCCGTGTAACCAGCGTTTAACACCTTTGTGATAGATACCAGCTGCTTCAATAAGTATAATACTCATAAGTGCCAGTGCTACCGTGACTCTTAAGTCCTTAGTTGGGGACTTAAAGCCAAACAGTCCGATGATATTGGAAACGCCAATATACAACATAACTGTTGTGAGATAAGGCACATATTTCCTGCCTTTTTCGCCAACCATTCCCTGAACCATATTCATAAGACCTGTTACTATACTTTCTGCAACAGCCTGCCTCTTACTTATATGATCCACTTTAAGGTTTCGGGTAAGTATAAATGCAACTATAACCAGCACAGCCATAATGATCCATGTGACCACAACTGCCTCTGAAACTGGTATTCCACCCAAAACAGGAATCGTAAAGACGGTCTCACATTGAAGTTCTTCAATAAGCTTCTGTGCTAAATCATTCAAAAAACCATCTCCTTATCCTTTCGTTTTCATACTGCGGATTGTATACCCATTTTTTGTAAATGTAAAGCCAAATAATTTATTTTTTAACAATGATTTTTATAAACATTTTAAAATATATACAATTTCTTGTATCTCATTTAGTACAATTTTAATTATTGCTTAATTTTATTCAGCTAATTTTATATAATCCTCCGATTAAAAAGTCATGGTACATTTCCATTTATTATAGATAAACACTGGCTTTTCTTTGTTTTTTTCTATTTTATTTCCTGTTAGAATTCTTTTAGACATTTAAGGTGCAAGTAAATGACTATTGGTCATTTTCACAGTTTTAATAATACTAATTTTGTATTTATGCAATTATACCAATATAAAATTTATATACAAGTATAACATTTTAATATATTTTATATGTTAAAGCCTTGGGAAGTGAATACAAAATACAAGTAAAATACAATGTTATACAACAAATTGTATAAATATTAATATTTTATTAACAAACTATTTATTTTTATATGCCTATATTTTTTATGTGCCTATTTATTTTTATATATCTATATTTTTTTGTCACATTTTTCTTCATGTAATTGTATTATCTATACACAGCATATTACAATAATACATATGCTTGTGTTAATATTAGCAATATCCAGATAACAGCAGGGGGAAACAGCATGGGATATAAAAACAACACAAAAGAATATGAACGTATTCTTAAGATGTACAGTAATGACGTCTACAGAATGGCGCTTCTTAAAACCAAAAACGTCAGTGAGGCAGAAGATATATTTCAAAATGTATTCATCAAATTATACACATATGATAAGACATTTGAATCAGATATACACATAAAGGCCTGGCTGCTTAAAGTAACTGTGAATGAATGTATCAATACTATTAAAAGTTCATGGAATTCAAAGGTTATTAAAAGTGTCAATGATAATTGTGAATACGGTGATAATTCTTCTATTGTAAGCTCAGATAACGCAGTAAATAATTCTTCGGGGTATACAAACAATTCTTACGAACCACTAAACAGCAGCTCTTATAAGGATTTTGATATAGATTCGATGTATGTATGGGAAACTGTTGCTGCCCTTCCGCAAAAGTACCGCGATGTAATATATCTTTTCTATCATGAGCAGTACTCAACTGAAGAAATATCAGATATTCTTGGTATATCTACTGTAAATGTAAGAACACGTCTAAAAAGAGCAAGGGAAATCTTAAGAAAAGAGGTGAACGATTATGAATTTTAAAGATGCCTTCGATAAAGACTGCAGCAAAATAAATGTAAGCGACGAGCTTATAAACCGGACTCTTATGGCTGCAATGACAGATGATGATAACTCACATACTATGGATAACCGCACGCCTTATGGCACTGGCAGAGCCGGTTTAAAACATACAGGAAAAGCGTCTTCGCACAAAGGCTTAAGCTATATAATAACCGCTGTTGCTATTGCCGCTGCTGTTACATTATGCATTATATCTTATAATATATTATTACCATCACTAAATAGCAGTCATAGCAGTCCATCATCATCAACTCTTAAAGTATATGCTGGTGAGAACAATGAAGAACTTGGAAAAGGGGGCTTGTCACTTGCATACAGCAGGAATTCTGCTGACCATGCCAGCAACATACAGGCATGGGGACCACAGGGACATAACCAGACCATGGTGTTATACTTTGATCTCAACCTGCAGCTGACCGACAGCACATCACAAATCAGACGGATAACTTTATCCTCATCTGATGAAAACACACATTTACTTACACGCGAACCTGTTCCTGATGAGATTATCGAAAATAACTATAACATATCTGAGGAATATGGCATGCAGCATTCTCTTTTCAGACCATCTGCTGATTTTGGATATCATACATTCAGCTTATTTAACTCAAAAGAAAAGTTTCTTTATATAGACCATGCAAACGGATATTCCGCTGATTATAATGACTTTGAACACCTTTATATAAGTTTCCGTCTTTATAACCAGTCCTCTCTTAAAACACAGTTAACCCTTACTGTTGAGTATGAAGATGGCACAACCATTTCAAGAGATTATGAAGCTACTGCTTATGCTTCTGAATTATATATGTTTATAAGGGAATTAAGATAAATATCATCATAAATATTCATTAAAACATTTATTAAAATATTCGTTAAAATACTTGTTTAAGTACTTGTTTAATACTCGTTTAAATACTTGTTTAATACTCGTTTAAATATTATCTTTTGTTTTAATATTTTTATCCATATGATAGAATATAGCTAAGATGTACATTTAAGTTGCATCTTAGCTCTTTTTATTATAAAGCGCATTCTGCGCAGAAAGCAGGTATTTTATGGCATTACATGTAATGGATGAAGCTAATCGTTGTCTTCAGTGCAAGGTTCCGCAGTGTCAGAAGGGCTGTCCTATAAACACTAACATTCCTCTGGCTATCAGACTTCTTAAAGAAAACAAGCTTGATGAAGCTGGTAAAATGTTGTTTGAAAACAACCCTCTTACGACTGTATGCAGTCTTGTCTGCAACCATGAAAACCAGTGCGAGGGGCACTGTGTACTTGGGCGTAAAGGAGCTCCAGTTCATTTTTCTACTATAGAGAATTACATATCCACAACTTATGCTAACAAGATGACAGAAGGTCCTAAACCTTCCAATGGTAAACGTGTTGCTATTATCGGCTCAGGTCCAGCCGGAATCACTATCGCTATTATACTTGCACGATATGGATATCAGGTAACTATATTTGAGGGAAAAGATAAGATTGGTGGTGTCTTAAGATACGGAATCCCTGAGTTCAGACTTCCTAAATCAGTGCTTGATGATATAGAATACCGCCATCTTGAACTTAAAGGTATTAAGGTACGTCCAAATACAACTATTGGAGGTGCCATAACTATCGAGGATCTCTTCCGTGACGGATATAAGGCAATATTCGTAGGTACAGGTGTATGGAATCCTAATACTCTACATATCAAAGGTGAAACCTTTGGCAACGTTCATTTTGGCATTAACTACTTAAACAACCCTGACAGCTATAAGCTTGGTAAACGTGTTATTGTAATCGGTGCCGGTAATGCTGCCATGGATGTAGCAAGAACTGCCATAAGAAAAGGCGTACGTTACCTCACATGCTTCTCTATAACTAAAGAGGTTGCTGCAAGCCAGTATGAATACAGCTATGCCAAGCTTGAAGGTGTTGAATTTGAATATAATAAACGTCCTGTTGAGATTAAAGATAATGGAGTTATATTCCGTGATATCATAGAGAATGAAGATGGTTCTTTCACTGATGTAGAAGGAACAGACAAGCTGTATGAATCTGACAGTGTTATCATCTCTATAAGCCAGGGCCCTATGACAAGACTTGTTAATACAACTAAAGGTCTTAACGCCAACAAACGTGGACTTCTAGAAGCTGATGAAACCGGTCATACATCCCGACCAGGCATATTCGCATCAGGTGATGTTGTAAATGGTGCAAGAACCGTTGTTGAAGCTGTTGCACATAGTAAAATCGTAGCTGAATCCATGCATGCTTATATGCAGTCGCTGGATGAGGCATAGGTATACTCTGTTGGCTTGAGTGTGTAACTCAAGCCCATTTTGTCTCCCTACTAAAATGAAATTATGACCCTATTTGGCATTTGTTCTTATCTGGGTCATATTTGAGCTGGATAATGGGATTGATTTTGTGACCCTATTTGCTTTTTTCCCTATTTGGGTCATATTTGAACTGAATGTGGGGATTGATTCTGTGACCCTATTCGCTTTTTTCCCTATCTGGGTCATATTTGAACTGAATGTGGGGATTGATTTTGTGACCCTATTCGCTTTTTTTCTTATCTGGGTCATATTTTTACTAGAAGATAGGATTAATTTTGTGACCCTATTTGCTTTTTTCCCTATCTGGGTCATATTTGTGCTGGATGATGGGATTGAATTTATGACCATGTTTGTAACAAAGACAAACAGGGTCATAGATTACAATAATGTATTCAGTTTCATAAATCTAAATTTGGAAAAAACCAATAAATAATGAGTCCTCTAAACACACATCGCACCTATCACACCAATCATTTCACCTCTTATACAGCGTTAAGAATGTCCGGCGGACCCCACCATCACACCTATCATTTCACCTGTGTAACCACTCCACTATCATCTACATTTGCATTAATACTAACTTTGTTAAGCAGGCTGAATATTCTGTCTTTGTCTGAATCCTCAGTACATATTTGAGTTACACAGCCTGAAAGCGTTCCATCCTGTACTGCTGGAACTACTGATACATCTACTTTTCCCTCTGTATCATCATCACCACTTATCCTTATATTAACAAGCATAGTGTCAACATTGTATTCATCAAACCAGAAATTTCCAAGGCTATAGAATATTGGCTTATCTTCATAATACTCTATTCCCTGAAGGCAGTGGCTATGGCCACCTATTATTACGTCTGCACCAGCATCTATATAATCTCTCGCTGTTGATCTCTGAACCTCTTCAAGAACTGTTGTATGCTCTGTTCCCCAGTGAACAACCGCTATTACATAGTCGGCATTTTCTTTTGCTTCTTTAATAGTCTGTATGAACAGCTCTGTATCATAACATCTAAGAATTCCTGGTGTAGAATCAGTTGCCTGTGGTGTCATCTTATATTTTTCTGCCCTTGAAGCTGCCACTATCGCTATCTTTTTACCATCAACTGTTGCATAATATGGCTTCATGGCCTCATCAAGATTCTTACCGGCTCCTACATAAGGTATTCCAGCAGCTTCAAGTGCTGCAAATGTATCATTCATGGCATCGGCACCATAATCATATACATGATTATTGGCAAGCTGTGCAACATCTACGCCTAGCAAATTAAGCACCTTCGCTCTTTCTGGTTTAGCTCTGAAAGTCCACATTTTATTAGGCAATGGCTGCCCTCTGTCACTATAACAGAACTCATTATTTACAAGCGTTATATCTGCTGCCTTCATATATTTTATGAGTTCAGGCGATATACACTTTGTTATATCACCATCATTTTTATCCAGTTCCTTTGTTGTCGGCTCACCCTCAGCAAGATTAATATCCCCTGTAAATGTCAATGTTATATCATAAGGATGCACATCTCTTGTTGTTACTTCCTCTGTTACAGCTTCACTGCTGCTGTTTGCATTATCAATATCTGCCGCTGTCTCTGATGATTTTCCACATCCTGTAAGCAAGAGCGTACCTGACATTGTTATGCATGCCAACATTGCTATATTCTTTTTAATATTTCTTTTAATATTTTTTCTCACTGCACTCTTTAGTTTACTGACATAATTATGTTTTATCATACAATAACTCCATTCAACATTTACTTATTCTATCTATCATCAATAGTTCTATAATAAGATGTAAAATATTATTTAACAAAAGCTGTAATATGAATCCAATGTTCATTCATATCACAGCTTGTCTGTACCATGTGTACATATAGTATCACCATATAACATCTTTATTATCTTTATTATTTTATGATCTTATTTTATAATCCTATTACTTTGCTATTTTATAGTCTTATTATGATGTCCTGGTCAAAAAACACCGACTCTGATACCTACGGATTGTTTATTGCTACGCACTTCTACAATCCTACCCAATATTCTCATGATTCTGTTCCAATAAATTCTTAGCCTTTTCAAAAGAATCCATATGAACAAGAATGTCACACTTCGCATTCTTATCATTGTTAAGGAATCTTAATAGGCCTGTATGAAACTTCCATCTCTCAAAATATGAAATATTATTCTTTCTAAGCACCTTCTCTATCTTTTTGCATTCATCCTTAGAAACATCCGAACGAATAACTCTCTCCATTGTAGAAACTTCACTCATAACCCGACACCTCTCATCATCTTCACCTTTATACTTTTAGATTTTATCACATCAATTCTAAAAAATCCACTTAAAATAATTAGGTAAATTATGATAGATACAATCATTTTATAATATCTTTTATCATTTATATGACTTTTGATTAATTATCGTATTTAATTATTGTAAAATATTTTATACG
>OIZG01001340.1_pt1 | contig 15110 bp, 11 predicted proteins | sample 1588561 | NCBI WGS metagenome assembly OIZG01 (sample SAMN03283267) | human gut metagenome | biome: human-associated habitat; material: feces | host: Homo sapiens | place: USA | collected 2013 | reverse complement strand
GTGCCTGCGGCATCCGTGGTGGCCGAGGCCATGGTGCGTCTGACTTTGGCGAAGTACGCGCTGGATAAGTTCGGTGGAGACAGTGTTGCCGAAACACGGCGCAACCTTGAGTCGTATCTCGCCTCGTGGCCGGAGCACATGCGCTGAACGAAGGGCGTATGGTTTCGTGACGACTGCCGCGGAACCATCAGCAACTGTACTCACCAATCGTCGAGAGGATTCGTAGATTATGACCGCACGCCCCCGCGCCGTCATCATCGGCATGATGGGAGCCGGCAAAACACGTGTCGGTAAGGAAGTGGCGCATATGTTGCGTCTGCCGTTCGCCGATGCCGATGTGGAGATCGAACGTGAAGTGGGCATGAAGATTCCCTCCTACTTCGAGGAATACGGTGAGCCGGCATTCCGCGAGGTCGAGGCCGATCTCATCGCCGATATGCTTGAGGATTTCGACGGTATCTTTTCGCTGGGCGGTGGCGCTCCCATGACGCCATCCACCCAGCATGCCCTCGCCTCCTACATCGACCATGGCGGTCGTGTGGTCTACCTTGATGCCGATCCGGCGGAAGCCATGGAACGCGCGAACCGTGGGGGAGGCCGGCCCATGCTCAATGGCAACGCCAACTCCCGTTGGAAAAAACTGTTCAAGCAGCGTGACCCAGTATTCCGCGAGGTCGCCAACGTTCATGTCCATACCCGGGGGCTTACGCCTCAGGGCGCAGCGAAGAAAGTGATTGATATGGTATCTGAGCGAGCAGTGCATGTTACCGGAGCGGCAATTGAGCCGTATGATGTGGTCATTGGCGAAGGTGCCATGAACCATCTGGTCGACGTGCTGGGACCCAAACCCGCCAAAATCGCGCTTATCCACACTCAGCCGGTGCAGCGACACTCCGATCGTGCCCGCGCCCTGTTGCGTCAGGGCGGCTATGAGGTTTCCGACATCGTGATTCCGGATGCCGAACCCGGCAAGACCATTACCGTGGCCAACGGCATTTGGGAACGCCTTGGCAACGAAGGTTTCACCCGATCCGATGCCGTGGTGGGGCTTGGCGGCGGTGCCGCAACCGATTTGGCCGGTTTCGTGGCTGCCACGTGGATGCGCGGCGTGCGCTATGTAAACTGCCCGACCTCGCTGCTGGCCATGGTCGATGCCTCCACCGGTGGCAAAACCGGCATCAACACCCCGCAGGGCAAGAACCTCGTCGGCTCGTTCTACACGCCTGCCGGTGTGCTGGCCGACACCAAGACGCTGGCTACGCTGCCCAATGACATCTTCATCGAGGGGCTCGGCGAAGTCGCCAAATCCGGTTTCATCCGCGACCCCGAAATCCTGCATATCCTCGAAGACCACGCAGCTGAACTGCGCGCTTTCGACGGCTCTACATTCCTCGGCTCGCCGCTCGAAGACGTGGTTGCCGAGCTCATTGAGCGCACGGTAAAGGTCAAGGCCTACCACGTCTCCTCCGATTTGAAGGAGAAGGGTCTGCGTGAATTCCTCAACTACGGGCACACGATGGGCCATGCCATCGAAAAGCTCGAGCATTTCCGCTGGAGGCATGGCAATGCGGTGGCCGTCGGTATGGTGTATGCCGCCGAGCTGGCCCATCTGATCGGTTACATCGATCAGGATCTGGTTGACTATCACCGCTCGTTGCTTGCTTCGATGGGTCTGCCGACGTCGTGGAATGGCGGCTCGTTCGACGACGTGCTCGCATTGATGCATCGCGACAAGAAGGCCCGCGGCAATGAGCTGCGCTTCGTGGTCCTCGACGAGATTGGTCACGTCGTACACCTCGACAACCCGCCCGCCGAAGCCGTGGAAGAAGCATTCCGTCGTATCCAGCAGTAATTGAACGGCCGTAGGCCGTGCCGTTCGCCATCCCCTCAGAAAAAAGTACTTGGCTCCCCTCTAACGGAGGTACCCCGGAGTCGGATTTACCTTCTACCTCCCTCTGATGAGGGAGGTGCCCCGAAGGGGCGGAGGGAGAGAAGCACAAACAAAAGGAGTCCCAATGACCAAAGTCATCGTTGTCAATGGCCCTAACCTCGGACGTCTCGGCGTCCGCCAGCCCGACGTCTACGGTCGTCAAGACCTCGACACCCTGCGCAAGCTCTGCACCGAATGGGGCAAGGACCTCGGCCTCGAAGTCGAGGTGCGCCAGACCGACGACGAAGCCGAAATGGTGCACTGGATGCACCAAGCCGCCGACGAGAAAACCCCGGTGGTCATGAACCCCGCCGCCTTCACGCACTATTCGTATGCTCTCGCCGACGCCGCGCACATGGTCATTGACGAGAACCTGCCGCTTATGGAAGTCCATATTTCCAACCCGTCCGCCCGCGACGAGTTCCGCAAGCGTTCCGTAATCAGCCCTGTGGCCACCGGCACCATCACCGGCATGGGTTTCTACGGCTACAAGCTCGCGCTCGATGCTGTGGCGCACTTGCTGAGCGAATAGAACCAAGCCCTCCAGCCAATCCCGGGTAGCAGTCGACGTTGAGCCCGGGATTCCTGTTCCGACGAATCGGACCCGAATCCTCGTCCGGGCGCGCCTTATGGACCCGAAGTACGCCGTGTATTCGACCATATGCTGGCCAAGGCAGGACGAGACGGGCTGCCTACGCGCGACTACACCGGCCACGTCATGGAAGTCGTTTATCCACAGGAGAACGTGGAGACCGACCGTGACATCGCCTTCGTCGACCACCTCGACGTAGTCCCCGCCGACGACGGTTGGACGCACGATGCCTTCGATCCGCAGGTTATTGGCGATATTGTTATCGGTCGCGGCTCATTGGACAATAAAGGCGTCGCGCTGACCAGCTATTTCCTACTCCGTTTCTTCAAGGAACACGACCACCGTTTCCGCCACCGCGTACGTATACTGTTCGGCGGCTCCGAAGAGATCGCGCTCAACGACATCAAATGGTTCGTCGCCAACATCGGCGCGCCGTACCAGGCCATCGTCACCGATGGTCCCTTCCCGGTGAACAATATCCAAAAAGGGCTGCTCGATGTGGATGTCGAACTGCCGGTCGGGCCGCAATTGCCCAATGGACAAAAGACTCATATGGCACCGGCTTGGGTATCGATTGCGAGAATGCGGAAAGCGGACCGACTACCGCCAATGGTGGTTTGATTATACCGGCGAATGAGTTCGCTGAAGCAGACAAGGTATTAGGCGCGGTATCAGGTGAGACTTCTGAAGATGCCATCGTATTGCACTTCGACATCCGTTATGCGGTAGGCCAGGCACACGAACAAATCATCGAGCGTATTCAAGCACAAGCCGAAGCGGCGGGCGGCCGCATTGTCGACATCCTTAACGATGACCCATACTACGTGCAGGCTGACGACCCGCGTGTCCAGTTGCTCACCGCAACCTACAACGACGTGCTCGGTTGCGAGGCTCGACCCGTGGCTGTCGGCGACGGCACCCACGCCCGCTTTATCCCGCGCGCACTCAACTTCGGTCCCGAATTCCATGCCGACCATGTGCCGGCGGTCGACGGCATCGACCTGGAGACCCCGCCATTCATCGCACCAGGTGCCGGCAACGCGCACGGTGCCGATGAATGGGCCTCGCTGAAAAACCTGAAAACAGCGTTTGTCCTATATGCGTTAGGCCTAGTGCGTCTCGACCAATACCTGCAATAGCTGGCGGATAAGACGTTTGACGTGATTATGACCTTGCGTATGCTTTTTGACGAGCCTACTATTCGTATTGTTCAAGTACGCCATGTCGGGGCCGACGCGTCTGGTGAACACGCCGGGTCATACACGGATGATAGAGTGAAATTCCATGGTTAGAAGAACACATGGTAATTCTCAAGAACACGTCACCAAGCATATTTTCGTCACTGGCGGCGTTGTCTCCTCTCTCGGCAAGGGCCTGACCGCATCTTCGCTCGGTCGTTTGCTGCGCAGCCGCGGTATCCATGTTCTGCAGCAAAAGCTCGATCCGTACATCAACGTCGACCCGGGCACCATGAACCCGTTCCAGCATGGTGAGGTCTACGTGACCGAAGACGGTGCCGAAACCGATCTCGACATCGGCCACTACGAGCGTTTCCTCGACGTCTTCCTGAGCCAGAAGGCCAACGTCACCACCGGTCAGATCTATCAGGAAGTGCTGCGCAAGGAGCGCGCCGGCGAATACCTCGGCCAGTGCGTGCAGGTTATCCCGCACATCACCAACGAAATCAAGTCTCGTATGCGCGCCCAGGCTTCCGATGACGTGGATGTGATCATCACCGAAATCGGTGGTACCGTCGGCGACATCGAGTCCCAGCCCTTCCTTGAGGCCGCCCGCGAAGTGCGCCGCGATCTCGGCCCGGACAACTGCATGTTCGTGCACGTTTCCCTGGTGCCGTACATTTCCGCCGCCCACGAGCTCAAGACCAAGCCCACCCAGCACTCCGTGATGATGCTGCGCCAGCTCGGCATTTCCCCGGACGCCCTTGTGCTGCGCTCCGACCGCCCGCTCAATCAGTCCATCAAGGACAAGATCTCCCTGATGTGCGATGTCGATGCCGAAGGCGTGGTCAACTGCGTGGATGCGCCGAGCATCTACGATGTGCCGAAGATCCTGTTCGAGGAGGGCCTCGACGCCTATGTGGTGCGTGAGCTCGGCCTGCCGTTCCATGACGTCGATTGGGACGAATGGGCCGACCTGCTGGAGCGTGTGCACCACCCCAAGCACGAGGTCAACATCGCCATCGTCGGCAAGTACATCGATCTGCCGGACGCCTACCTGTCTGTCACCGAGGCCATCAAGGCCGGCGGCTTTGCCAACTGGGCCAAGGTCAACGTCAAGTGGGTTGCGGCCGATCGTTGCGAAACCACCGAAGGTGCGGCCGCCGCTCTCGACAACGTCGACGGCATCGTGATCCCCGGCGGCTTCGGCATCCGCGGCATCGACGGCAAGATCGGCGCTCTGAAGTTCGCCCGTGAAACCAAGCTGCCTGCCCTCGGCCTGTGCCTGGGCCTGCAGTCCATGGTCATCGAATACTCCCGCCACGTGCTGGGCATTGAAGACGCGAACTCTTCCGAGTTCGAGCCCGATTGCGCCAACCCGGTGATCGCCACCATGGAAGAGCAGAAGGACATCGTGGCCGGCAAGGGCGACATGGGCCACACCATGCGTCTTGGCTCCTACCCGGCTGAGCTGGAGGAAGGCTCGCTGGTCGCCGAACTGTACGGCACCACGCATGTCACCGAGCGTCACCGCCACCGTTACGAAGTCAACGTGGCCTACAAGGATCGTCTGCGCGAAGGCGGCCTGCGCATCTCCGGCCAGAGCCCGGACGGCGAGCTCACCGAGTTCGTGGAACTGCCGCAGGACGTGCACCCGTTCTATGTGGCCACCCAGGCTCACCCGGAGTTCAAGTCTCGCCCGACCAAGCCGCACCCGCTGTTCGCCGGCCTGGTCAAGGCCGCGCTCGACCATCAGGCGGCGCGCTGACGCACTTTCGTGCCGTGCATAATATCGCGGCATGATGTGCTGGCTGCCGTCATCGGCGTAGTGCAAGACATACGGTAAAGACGTGGTGGCGAAATATCTAATGATGTTTCGCCACCACGTCTTTTTTGTTGTATGAGCAGCATGCAGCATGATGTATTGGAAGGCGACGGTAAAAAATTACCGTTTCTATGGTGTGTTGGTAGTATGCAGATAACGCTTAGTAGGCCATCGCAGAAAGACCGACCATGACCGAACACCTTGATGACTCGACCCAGCAGTTTGCGCCTCTGTTTGGTGCGAATAATGCCGTCAGCGGCACTGTGGCAGACAGTGTGGATGCTGCTGCATCAGATTCCATTCAGGGCGATGAGATGAGGAGGCGCCGCATCTGGCCGTGGGCGGTGATTGCTTGTCTGCTGGTTGCCTTGGGGGCTGCCTGTGGCGGCGGTGTTTGGTTCTTCCAAGATCACGTGCTGCCTGGCACAACGCTATGGGGAAATTCAGTTACCGGCAAAACCGAGCAGGAGATTGTCGACCTAATCAACGACCAGGTCGACAACACCGCGGTACGAGCGAAATACCAGGGGCAGTCGGCGACGTTCACGCTGAAAGATCTCGGCATCGAAGTTGATGGTGAAGCAATCGCATCCGATGTCATCAATGCCCAACGCGGTGACGCATGGTGGCAACAGTATGCGTTCTGGATTACGCATGATGTGGCCCCGCAAATCAATCCCGAGCTCGCTGATGGCAGTGTGGTAGATAAGGCGCTGAACATTGATGCACAAGAACCTGTTGACGCGCAAGTCGCATTGAACGATAACAACAGTGGCTTCAACGTTATTGCGGGAGAAAATGGCCAGGGAGCCAACGCCACCAGCATTGCGAAGCAAGCCATTTCCACAGTGGAGTCATTGGGCAGTGTCCAGCCACAGACCGTTCGGGTGGAACTCGACGTAACCGAACCGACGATTACCAATGCAATTGCCGATGAGGCGAAAACCACGCTGGAAACCCTAGTGAACAATGCCGTGGCCATCAAGGTGGCGGATAAAGACATCGCCACCGTGAATGCGTCCATGCTGGGTTCGGCCATGCGCATCGACGCCAACCAGCAGTCAAAGCTGAAAGACAATGAAGTACGTAATGGCTACGTGGTCTTTGATGCCGATAAGCTGCAGCAATACTATGACGAGCAAATCAAGCCGAATCTCAAATTGGAACGTGAAGACAAGAAGGTCGTCGTCAATAATGCTGGCGAGGTGCTGAGCACTGAAACAGAAGGCCATGATGGCATTGTGATTGCCGATGGCGCGGATACGGAGGTTGGTGCTCGCTTGGCTCAGGTGCTGGCCACGGGAACTGGCTCAGTGAATGTGGACGGCAAGGTAGATCCCAAACAGGAAGTCAAGGTCGCTCATCGCGTGGCGATTGACCTGTCCGACCGTAAGCTCTATGCCTATGAGAATGACACGGTGGTCAAGACATTGAATGTCGTGGTCGCGGAGGGCAACGACAACGTCACCGGCGAATGCGTTGGCATGATGTGTACGCCGACAGGTGACTTCAACGTATGGCAAAAGTTGCCCAGTCAAGATATGAGCGGCACGCTGAATCTTGCCGATGGCACGGTGGAAACATGGGATGTCAAAGACGTGGGCTTCGTCAATTACTTCTCCTCCGGTTGCGCAATCCACCGTATTGCCGGCGGATATGTAGCGGATGCCGTAATGCCCTCCATTGCCAACGGATCTCATGGTTGCGTGGGTATCGGATGGGATGTGGCCGAATGGTTCTACAACTGGTGCAATATGGGCACGAGCGTGCATATCCAAGTGTGATATGCAACAGTGTGATATGTAACAAATACGGCATGCAGTGGTGCGACACATAATGCCGCATACGCGATGTTCGGTGTGCATGGGACAAGCTTGCCCGGCTCCAATATCGCTGTATCGCATTCGTGTAATCAAGCCCACAGCCAATATGCGTCAGGGCGGCTAGTGTTTGCACTTGGGTTCTGCTAGGTTTTCATAGGATTAAGTGTGATACAAGGAAGGCAGGATGGTGACCGAAAACACAGCACCAAACGCCGCCGCTGACGTGGAGATGAGCCAGTATGTGGCTGATCGTACCCGCGTCAACGAGGACAAGATCAAGAAGGATGACGAGATCATCAGCCAGTTCGGCGACTACAACTATGGTTGGCATGATTCTGATGCCGCCGGCGAAGCCGCAAAACGAGGCATTGATGAGAACGTCGTACGCGCGATCAGCGCCGACAAAGGCGAGCCGCAGTGGATGCTCGACATGCGTCTGCGTGGATTCAAGGCGTTCCTCGAAAAGCCCATGCCCGATTGGGGTGTGGATCTCTCCGGCTTCAACGCAGACGACTTCAAGTACTACGTCAAGCCAATCGACAAGCAGGCGAAAAGCTGGGACGAACTGCCTGACGACATCCGCAACACCTACGATCGTCTCGGCATCCCGGAGGCGGAGAAGAACCGCCTCGTCTCCGGCGTGGCCGCCCAGTACGAGTCGGAGGTCATCTACAACTCCATCCAGGAGGACCTGAAGAAGCAGGGCGTCATCTTCGTCGACACGGACACCGCTGTGCGCGAATACCCTGAACTCGTCAAGAAGTACTTCGGCACCGTCGTGCCTCCGGAAGACAACAAGTTCGGTGCCCTCAACACCGCGGCATGGTCCGGCGGCTCGTTCGTATACGTGCCGAAGGGCGTGCATGTGGACATCCCGTTGCAGGCGTACTTCCGCATCAACACCCCGGCCATGGGTCAGTTCGAGCGCACGCTCATCATCGCGGACGAAGGCTCCTACGTGCACTACGTGGAAGGCTGCACCGCCCCGATCTGGTCCGAGGACTCGCTGCACGCCGCCATCGTCGAGATCATCGTCGAAAAGCACGCCCGCGTGCGTTACACCACCGTGCAGAACTGGTCGAACAACGTCTACAACCTCGTCACCCAGCGTGCCTACGTGCGCGAGGGCGGCACGATGGAATGGGTCGACGGCAACATCGGTTCCAAGGCCACCATGAAGTACCCGGCCTGCATCCTCGCCGAACCGTACGCCAAGGCATCCACCATGTCCCTCGGCTTCGCCGGCAAGGGCCAGTACCAGGACACGGGCGCGAAGATGATTCACCTCGCCCCGCACACCAGCTCCACCATCGTCGCCAAGTCCATTTCCCGTGGTGGTGGCCGCTCCGCCTACCGCGGTCTGGTCAAAATCGTCAAGGGCGCGTACGGTTCGTCCAACTCGACCGTGTGCGATGCCCTGCTGGTCGACGACTTCTCCCGCTCCGATACCTACCCGCATGTCGACGTTCGCGAAGACGACGTTTCGATGGCCCACGAAGCCACCGTTTCCAAGATTTCCGAAGACCAGCTCTTCTACCTGATGAGCCGAGGTCTCACGGAGGAAGAGGCGCGAGGCATGATCGTGCGCGGCTTCGTCGAACCGATCAGCCGTGAGCTGCCGATGGAATACGCGCTTGAACTCAACAGACTTGTGGAACTTCAGATGGAAGGATCGGTGGGCTGATTCCGATGACCGACAACACAACACCCGTCAAGGAAATCAAGATTCCGGTCGCCGACCCCAACGACCCGTACGCGATTCCGGCCGCTATGCCGTCCTCCGTGGACCATGCCGTGCGCTCGTTCAACGCAGGCGACTACCCGGAGCCCAGCCGCAAGCAGGACGAATGGCGCTACACGCCTATCGAGCGCATCAACGAGTTCTTCACCGTGTTCAAGCCTTCCGGCGAAACGCAGATCGAAGTCTCCATGATTGACGGCTCGCCGTTGGCCGAAGGCGTGAAGCTCAGCCAGATCAAGCTCGGTGAGGGCCTGTCCGGCACTGTGTCCAAGCCCAACGACCGCGTCTCCGCAGTCGAATGGGAATCCGGCCGCACCGCAACCATTCTGGAACTGTCCGGTGAGATCGCCCAGCCCGTGCTCGTCAAGGTGCACGGCGCGGGGGAGGACCTCGACGCTTTCCATCTGGTGATCGCCGCCGCCGACAAGGCTCATGCGGACGTCGTCGTGGAACACGACGGTGACGCACGACTGGCCGAAGGCGTGGAAATCACCACCGGCAAGGACTCGCACGTCTCCACCACGTTCGTTCAGGAATGGGCCAAAACCGCCAAGCATGTGGCCAACCACCGCATCCACGTCGGCGAAGGCGCATCCCTGCGCCACTCCGTCGTGACCTTGGGCGGCGACATCGTCCGCATCCGCATGGATCAGGACTTCGGCGGCGAACAGGGCGACCTCAACATGCTCGGCATCTACTTCGTGGACCCCGGCGAGCACATCGAACACCGCACGATGGTGGTACACAACCACCCCGACTGCAAGTCCCGCGTGGTCTACAAGGGCGCGCTTGACGGCAAGGGCGCGCACTCCACTTGGGTGGGCAACGCGCTCATCCAGCCCACCGCCCCCGGCACCGACTCCTACGAGCTCAACCGCAACCTGGTCCTGACCCCGGGCGCCATCGCCGATTCCGAGCCGAACCTCGAAATCGAAAACGGCAACATCATCGGTGCCGGTCACGCCTCTTCGGTGGGCCGCTTCGACGACGAGGAACTGTTCTACCTCGAATCCCGCGGCATCCCCGAAACCGACGCCCGCAAGCTCGTGGTGCGCGGCTTCTTCGGCGAACTCGTCGAGGAAATCGGCATTCCCGCCATCTCCGAACATCTGATGACCGTGATTGACCGCCGACTGGCCCGTGGCGAAAACGACGCCATGGCACAGGTCCTCGAAGACAAGTAAGAACAGCATTTTTAGGAGCACAACAATGTCAACACTCGAAATCAAGGACCTGCACGTCCACGTCGAAACCAAGGAAGGCATCAAGCCGATCCTGAAGGGTGCCACCCTGACCGTCCACTCCGGCGAAACCCACGCCATCATGGGCCCCAACGGTTCCGGCAAGTCCACTCTCGCCTACACGTTGGCCGGCCACCCCAAGTACGTGGTCGACTCCGGCGAGGCCCTCCTCGACGGCAAGGACATCCTCAAGATGACTCCGGACGAGCGCGCCAAGGCCGGCCTGTTCCTGGCCATGCAGTACCCGGTCGAAATACCGGGCGTGTCCATGACCAACTTCTTGCGCACCGCCAAGACCGAAATCGACGGCGAGGCTCCCGGTATTCGCCAGTGGGCCAAGGACCTGTCCGCAGCCATGAAGCGCCTCAAGATGGACCCGAAGTTCGCCTCCCGTTCCGTGAACGAAGGCTTCTCCGGCGGTGAAAAGAAGCGCGCCGAAGTGCTGCAGCTCGAACTGCTGAAACCGAAGTTTGCCGTCCTTGACGAAACCGACTCCGGCTTGGACGTGGACGCCCTGCGCATCGTGTCCGAAGGCGTGAACCGCGCCAAGGAAGCCAACCAGTTCGGCATCCTCATGGTCACGCACTACACCCGTATCTTGAAGTACATCAAGCCGGACATCGTGCACGTGTTCGCCGACGGCCACTTCGTCAAGACCGGCGGCCCTGAGCTGGCCGACGAACTCGAAGAGAACGGCTACGACCAGTACCTGCCCGAAGGCGCCGACTCCGAGTCCGCACTGGCCTGAGTCCGTGACCGTGGGAGTCTGACATGCCCTATTCTCGACACGCTCCGGGCCGCTTAGGCCAGGTCTTTACGGTCGCGAACAGGCCATGTCAGACTCCCACTCGTTTCGTACAATTGTTACGTAAGTAGGGGGAACATAATGGTTGATTTTAAGGCGATTCGGGCGCAGTTCCCGATTCTGGATCAGGAGATTCACGGGCACCCGCTCGTGTACCTGGATTCTGCGGCCACCTCGCAGAAGCCGAATGCGGTGATCGACGCCGAGGCGAACTTCTACCGTACAATTAACGCCGGCGTGCACCGTGGTGCGCACGAGCTGGCCGCCCGTAGCACCATGGCCTTTGAGGAGGCCCGAGCCAAGGTGGCCAAGCTGGTCGGCGCGAATGCGGCCGAAGGTGAAGAGGAGGTCGTCGTCACCGGTGGTGCCACGGCCGGACTGAACCTGCTCGCCACCGCATTCGGCAATGCATCGCTGGGGCGTGGGGGAGAAGCCGCCAAGCGTTTTGCCCTGAAGCCGGGCGATGAGATCGTCGTCTCGCGTGCGGAACATCATTCGGTGCTGCTGCCGTTCCAGGAGCTGTCCTACCGTACCGGCGCCACCTTCAAGTGGATCGACCTGACCGAGGACGGCCGTGTGCGTACGGACAACCTCGACGAAGTCATCACCGAGCGTACCAAGGTCGTGGCCGTCACCCACGTGGGCAACGCCACGGGTGCCATCACCAACATCGCCCCGATCATCAAGCGTGCGCATGAAGTAGGTTCGATCTTCATCTTGGACGCTTGCCAGTCCGTACCGCACCTCAAGGTCGATTTCCACGCGCTTGATGTGGACTTCGCCGCCTGGAGCGCGCACAAGATGTACGGTCCTACCGGCGTCGGTTTCCTGTACGGTAAGCGCGACCTGCTCGAAGCCCTGCCGCCGGCCAACTTCGGCGGCTCCATGGTCGAGCTCGCCTACATGGACCACGAGGCCCAATACATGGCCCCTCCGGCCCGCTTCGAGGCCGGCACCCAGCCGGTCGCCCAAGTGGTGGCCGCAGGCGTCGCCGCCGAATGGATGATGAACATCGGGCTCGAGAACATCGAAGCCCATGAGAAGACCATCGCCGCCGAACTGCTCAAGCTCGGCGACGTCGATGGCATTCGCATCCTCGGGCCGCGCGAAAACGTGGACCGCATCGGCACCGTGGCGTTCGACGTGGCCGGCGTGCATCCGCACGATGTGGGCCAGTTCATCGACGCCCAGGGCATCGCGATTCGCGTGGGACACCACTGCGCCCAGCCGGTACACCGCCACTTCGGCCTATACGCATCCAACCGTGCCTCCTCCGGTGTCTACAATTCGGTCGAAGATGCCCAAGCGTTGGTCGAAGCGGCCAAGGGCATCCGTAAGTTCTTTGGAGTGGAGTAAAACAGAACACCATGAACGAATTCGGTATGAGCGGGGATGACCTCGAACAGATGTACCAAGAGGTCATCCTCGAGGCGTCGAAACATCCGCATGGCAAGGAATCCTTTGCGCCCAACGCAGCGGTCGAACAGTCCGCGGACGCAGCGGCCAATGTCACCGTACAAGCCAGCCACGAATACTGCACGCCCGGTGAATCGCACCAGTTCAACCCGACCTGCGGCGACGAGGCGACCATCCATGTCGAAGTCTCCGATGACGAACCGCACACCATCAAGCGATTGGTGTGGGACGGCCACGGCTGCTCCATTTCGCAGGCCAGCCTGTCGGTGATGGTCGATCTGGTGGACGGCAAAACCGTTGACGAGGCCATGGATCTGGAACAGACATTCCACAAGCTGATGGAATCGCGCGGTGCCGGTCTGGACGACGAGAACCTGGAAGAAAAGCTCGGCGACGCCGTGGTATTCCAAGGCGTGTCGAAATACCCTATGCGCATCAAATGCGCTCTGCTAGGCTGGGAAGGGCTGAAGGACTCCATCGCCAAAGCCCTCGCTGCAAAGAACTGAGGAAATATGTCCAACGATAATTTGGTTCCCGAACCACAGCCGTCCGTTTTCGATGCTGTCAACGGCGTCCTGCAGGACGAGGAGGCCGCTCGCCGCGTGATGGCCAACCCGGCCTTGGCCAAGGGCTTCCCGAACGGACGCCCGATCGAGCACTCTGCTGCGTCCGGCGATGACACCTGTGCGTGTGGCGGTCACCACGGCAAATGCGGTTGCCAGGATGACGAACAGTCCGATGGCAGCGAGATTCCGATCAAGGCGATTGACGATATCGGCCGCGCCACTGCCGAAGACGTGCGCGAGGCACTGCATCAGGTGATTGATCCGGAGCTTGGCATCGACGTGATCGATTTGGGTCTGGTCTACGGCATTGAGATCGATGAGCTAGGCCGCGCCATTATTACGATGACGCTGACCACGCCGGCCTGCCCGCTGACCGACCTTATCGAGGACGAATGCGCATCCACGCTGGCCGGTCTGGTCGAGGAGTTCCGCATCGACTGGACGTGGGATCCGCGCTGGACCATGGAGCGCATCACGCCCGAAGGCCGCGACCAGCTCGCCGCCCTAGGCTTCAGCTTCGACAATATGCCAAAGTACTGATAGCGCTTAGTAAGTTCCCTCATCAGAGGGAGCTCTATACGAGAAAAGCCCCGCATGATGCGGGGCTTTTCCATGTCTGGACTGGTCAATCAGTCATCGACGATGGTGTTCTTCGGGACAACCGTGATGCCATCCGGCGTGACGGTGAAGCCACGGGCCAGATCGTGCTCGGTATCGATGCCGACAGTGGAGTTCTCGGTGAGCACCACGTTCTTGTCAAGAATCGCCTTGTACACGCGGGCGCGGCGGTTGATGACTACACCGTCGAACAGCACGGAATCGACAATCTGTGCCCACGAGTGGATACGCACATTGGGGGAGAGCACGGAGTGGTGCACTTCACCGCCGGAGACGATCACACCGGGGGAGACGATCGAATCGGTGGCGTGGCCCAGACGGTCGCGGCCGGCGTGCACGAACTTGGCCGGCGGCAGGTTGCCGGACATCGTGTAAATCGGCCAATCCTGGTTGTACAGGTTGAACTCGGGCACATAGGCGATCAGATCCATGTGCGCATCGTAGAACTGCTTAATCGTACCGACGTCGCGCCAGTAAGCGTGATCAGTGGCCGTGGAGCCCGGAATCTCGTTCGAGTTGAAGTCGTAGACGCCGGCTTCGTTGCGGGAAGCGAAGTACGGGGCGATGTCGCCGCCCATGTCGTGCTTGGTGTCGGCAGCCTTCTCATCGAGAGCCAGAGCCTCGAACAGGGCCTTGGTGTTGGCGACGTAGTTACCCATGGAGGCCAGAATCTGGTTCGGATTGTCCGGCAGACCGGTGGTGGTGGGCGGCTTCTCCTGGAAGTTCTTGATCATGTTCGGGTGATCGGGATCGACCTCAATCACACCGAACTGGTTCGATTCCTCGATGGGCTGGCGGATACCGGCCACGGTGAACTCGGCGCCGGACTCGATGTGCTGCTGTACCATCTGTTCGAAGTCCATGCGGTAGACGTGATCGGCACCCACGATCACCACGATGTCCGGCTGGACATCCTCGATGATGTTGATGGTCTGGTAGATGGCGTCGGCGGAGCCGAGATACCAGTGCTTGCCGAGACGCTGCTGCGCGGGCACAGGGGAGACGTACGAGCCAAGCAGCGGGGAGAAACGCCAGACCTGGGAGATGTGGCGGTCAAGCGAGTGAGACTTGTACTGGGTGAGCACCACGACCTGACGGTACCCGGAGTTCACCAGGTTGCTCAACGGGAAATCGATCAGACGATACACACCACCGAAGGGAACGGCGGGCTTCGCGCGATCACGGGTTAACGGCATCAGGCGGGTCCCCTCACCACCTGCAAGCACAATCGACAGAATCTTGGGATTCTTGGTCATCGTAACTGTCCTCTCTGTTACTGAGCGTCTTTCGACACCGCACTGCCGGGCCGGATGCTTCCTTGCATTCGGTTTACATAGTTAATAATTGCAGAAAAAAACGAACATGCAAGGCTTTC
>OIZG01001328.1_pt1 | contig 15169 bp, 16 predicted proteins | sample 1588561 | NCBI WGS metagenome assembly OIZG01 (sample SAMN03283267) | human gut metagenome | biome: human-associated habitat; material: feces | host: Homo sapiens | place: USA | collected 2013 | reverse complement strand
GACCTAGAGGGATTCGAACCCTTGACCTCTCGGATGCGAACCGAACGCTCTCCCAGCTGAGCTATAGGCCCATATTTGTTTTTCAGAACGAGAACAGTGTAACTCTTTTAGAAGGATTTGTCAAGGACTTTTCACCTGGGCGGCCTGCGGGGAATGTCCGGCTGAATCGGACGCGCCGTTTCTTAAAAAACGACAGATCCTTTAGTAAAAATAACAGTGGCTCTCAGAGAAAAAGCGTGCTACAATAATGCTGAGACTTCTGTACATAAAAAGTCTATCACCCAAAGTCAGGAGGACAACGGTTATGGAATTTACTAAGGTCGTTGCAGAGCGTTATTCCTGCAAGAATTTCAGCACACGTAAGGTAGAAGCCGAGAAGTTGACGGAGATCCTAGAAGCGGGGCGGCTGGCCCCGACCGCCAAGAATTTTCAGGAGCAGCGCATTTATGTGCTGCAGTCGGAAGAAAGTCTGGCAAAGCTCGACAAGGTGACGCCCTGCCGCTATGGCGCGCCTACCTGCCTCGTCGTGGCCTTCGATAAAAACAGCGTCTTTACTTATCCCGGCGGAAAGCGGGACTCCGGCGTGGAGGATGCCGCCATCGTGGCGACCCACCTGATGCTGGCCGCCGCCAACGCAGGTGTGGACAGCTGTTGGCTCAACTTCTTCGATCCGGATGAGCTGGCCAAGGAGCTGGGCCTGCCGGAAAATGAAGAGGTCCTGATGATCCTCGACCTCGGCTATGCCGCAGAAGGCTCAGGGCCGCTGGCAAACCACGGCTCGAGAAAGCCCTTGTCCGCGACGGTCGCATACCTGTAATACCAAAAAACACCCGGAGATGCTTCCGGGTGTTTTTGCGTTATTGTCCGACGATGCGCCAGTGTTCGGGTTTGTTGTGATCGGTGGTCACGCCGTCGTCGGTATACATCCGGTAGGGCGCAGGCTGGCCGTCGGGCGCGAAGCGCCAGAAGGTGAGGGCCGTATCGTTCAGCTGGGCGGTGTTGGCGGCGGGCTGTGCCACCTCCCGGATGTCGGCCTCCGTCTTGTAGCCGAAGCGGCTCTGGGCCAGACCAAACGCCCACTTGGGCGGGATATAGCTGGGGCCGATGAGCTGCCGGAATTTCTTTGCGACCTCTGCCGCTGTAGGGGCTGTGATGAGGTAGAGCGCATAGTTCGGCTCTGCCGTGGCGAAGCGGAGGGTGTCGTGGCGGGGGTATAGCCGATACAACAAAACCGGCATTTTCGGCAGAACAGGCGGCCCAGGGCTTGTTTGGGCAGGGGAAAATGGTATATAATAAGTATATTCTAGGAATAAAAGGGAGAACCATCATGTATCAAAAAGGAATCAAGCGGCTGCTGGCCGTGGTACTGTCGGCCTGCGGGCTGCTGGTGCTGTCGCCGCTGCTGCTTTTGCTCTGCCTTGCCATCAAGCTGGACTCGCCGGGGCCGGTGTTCTTCAAGCAGAAGCGGGTGGGCATCCATAAGAGCTATTTCAACATCCTGAAATTCCGCACCATGCGCATCGACACCCCCCACGACATGCCCACCCATCTGCTCCACGACCCGGAGCAGTATATCACCCGGGTGGGCCGTTTCCTGCGCAAGACCAGCCTGGACGAGCTGCCCCAGCTGTGGAATATCCTTGTGGGCGATATGGCAGTCATCGGTCCGCGCCCGGCCCTCTGGAACCAGTACGACCTGTTGGCCGAACGGGACAAGTACGGCGCAAACGACGTCCGCCCCGGCCTGACCGGCTGGGCGCAGATCCATGGCCGCGACGAGCTGGAGATCACGGAGAAAGCGAAGCTCGACGGCTGGTATGTGGAGCATATGAGCTTCTGGCTGGACATCAAATGCTTCTTCGGCACCATCAAGGCTGTGGCCGACCACGACGGCGTGGTGGAGGGCGGCACCGGGACGCTGCACGAAGAAGAGAAAAATGACCATAAATAAGGGAAACATAACATGCTGAATGAACTGTATCACTTCGCGACTCCATGGGCAAAGGCAACGAAACGCCAGATCAACGTGAACCGGATGCTTGGAGTGGCGGCGAATGCTCTTTACCCGATATATTGTGCATGGAGTCCGCTCCCGAAGCAGAGAACAACGCAGGGCGAAAGGATGGTGGTATCTCTGACCACCTTCCCGCTCCGAATCGGGAAAGTCCATCTGACGATCCAGAGCATCCTGCGGCAGAGCCGTCCGGCGGATCGTATCCTGCTCTGGCTGTCCAAGGAGGAATTTCCGGAGGAAGCACAGCTCCCGGCAAACCTGCTCCGCCTGAAAGAAAAGGGACTGGACATCCGCTTCTGCGACAATATCCGCTCCTTTAAAAAGGTGTTCTACACCGCGCAGGAATTTGAAAATGATGTGATCGTTACGGCGGATGATGATGCGCTCTACCCGGAAAACTGGCTGGAAGGGCTGTGGGATACCCACGAAAAGTATCTGGGCTGCGTGTGCTGTTACCGCGCGCATGAGATCACGTTTGAAGGCGGAAGGGTGGCGCCTTATCAGGAGTGGTACGGCTTGTCGCCAGACAAAAAAGGACCTTCGGAAGCACTTTTCCCGGTGGGCGTTGGAGGGGTGTTGCATCCTGCAGGCTATTTCAGCGGCATCGAGTTCGACAGCGGGAAGATTATGAAGCTGTGCCCGACGGCGGACGATATGTGGCTCAAGATCGTGGGAGCGCAGAAAAGGATCCCGGCAGTGAAGGTGAGCACCAACTCGAAGGAGTGGTTCACCATCCGGAACAGCCAGCGCCAGTGCCTGATGTCGGTCAACACCGCCGGAAGGATGCGGAACGATGAAGCACTTCAGAACCTGATGGAATATTATCACGTTACAGCGGAGATGCTGGGCGGCACATCAACAGAGCAGAAAGGCAAAGGATAAAAGATGGCGGGCAGAACAGATGTGAAGATCAGCGTGATCGTACCGGTCTATAATGTAGAAAAAGAACTCCCCCGCTGCATCGAGAGCCTCCTGACACAGACGTATTCGAATTTTGAGCTGCTCCTGATAAACGATGGCTCATCGGATGGCAGCCCTGAGATCATGGAGAGATACGCGGAGAAGGACCCGCGCATCCGCACCCTACATAAGAAAAATGGCGGGGTGTCCTCAGCACGCAACAGGGGACTGGAACAGGCAAAAGGCGAATATGTGTGCTTTGTGGATGCGGACGATGTGGTGGCTTCGTGTTATCTGGAATGGCTTTGCCGGGCAATACAAGAAAGCAGGCTTCCTCTTGCAATTTGCAAACAGGTGGATTTTGAGGAGAAAGAGACGGATCCATTCTGTGACCTTCCGACAGAAATGCCTGCGCTGAAAACACATAAAATTGAAAATTATACATTTTGGGATGAAAATGTGTGTACCCGGTGCGTTCGAGGAATGATGAGAGCGGATTTGGTTCGAGATATTCGATATGACGAACAGATTGCTATCGGAGAAGATGCTCTATTTATGGTGCAGGCCTTGCTGCGGACGAAGGGGTACGTTTGTGTGCCCTGTGCACTTTATGCCTATTACATCCGGCCGGATTCAGCGATTCATCAGAGCGACTTTTCACCAAAACAATACAGCGAAATAACTACTTGGGAAAAAATTTGTGCCTTGGTGGAAAGACAGCCGGGCAGTATGAGCCGTACAGCGGAAGAGCGGTTCGTGGTGGCCTGCGCCCATGTATATTACCGGATGGCGGGCAGCGACCATGCCGATCCGGAGCTGCAAGCCAAGATCGTGCGGATGGCGCGAGAGCACTGGCGGGCGGCCTTGCGAGTCCCGAACAGCAAGAAGCGTGAAAAGAGCAAGCTCTGGATGCTGATCTGCTGCCCGGCGGCGGGACGCTGGATGTGGAGGCTGGGAAAAAAGCTGAAACAGGGATGAGCCGGAGCATCTTGAGAAACGAAGTGGTTTTGTCTTGATTTATGTCGGAAATGTTATATAATAAAACAGTATACAAGACACAGAAGGAGGATTTCCATGGAACGCACCTATATCAATGAGGTACAAAAGGAAATTGGCAGCACGGTCAAGGTGCAGGGCTTTATCGAGAACCTGCGCAACAGCAAATATATGGCCTTCATCGTGCTGAAGGATATTACCGGCAAACTTCAGATCACCATCGAGAAGGAGGACCACCCTGAGCTGGTGGACACCATCGACAAGCTGACCCCGGACTCTGTCATCACCGTCACCGGCAAGGTGATGGAGAACGACTACGTCAAGATGGGCGGCATCGAGATGATCCCCGAGTCCATTGAGATCGAGAGCATTGCCGACCCGCTGCCCATCGTGCGCAAGGAAATCGCAGCCACCAAGAAGAAGAAGGCTGTGGAGCGCTCCAGCATCGACCAGCGCATCGACTACCGCTGGATCGACCTGCGCACCGACGAGAACCAGCTGATGTTCAAGGCACAGAGCTGCTTTGTGAACGCCATGCGCAAGTTCCTGCTGGACCGTAACTTCATCGAGATCCACACCCCCAAGCTGATCGCTGCTGCCAGCGAGAGCGGCTCTGAGGTGTTCAAGGTGGACTACTTCGACCGCAACGCTTATCTGGCACAGAGCCCCCAGTTCTATAAGCAGATGGCTATGGCTGCCGGCTTTGAGCGTATCTTCGAGACCGGTCCCGTGTTCCGCGCTGAGAAGAGCTACACCAACAAGCATGCTACTGAGTTCTCCGGCTTCGATCTGGAGTTCAGCTACATCACCTCCTTCAAAGACGTGATGAAGATGGAAGAGGAGCTGCTGACCGCCGGTCTGCAGGCCGTTAAGGACAGCTACGGCGACCAGATCAAGGAGTTGTTCGGACTGGAAGTCATCGTGCCCACCACCCCGTTCCCGGTGGTCAAGCTGGCAGACCTGTACAAGGCTCTGGAAGAAGAGTTCGGCTACACCGTGGACGAGAGCGAGAAGGGCGATCTGACCACCGAGGCCGAGCGCCTGAGCTACGACTGGGTCAAGAAGCACTACGGCCACGAGTTCCTGTTCATCACCGATTACTCCGCCGAGAAGCGCGCTTTCTACCACATGCGCGATGAGAACGGCGTGCCGCAGGGCTACGACCTGATCTGGCGCGGTGTGGAGATCACCACCGGTGCCCAGCGCGAGCATCGCTACGAGGTGCTGAAGAAGCAGGCCGAGGAGAAGGGTCTGGCCGATGATGTCAAGTTCTATCTGGAGTTCTTCCAGTACGGCTGCCCGCCCCACGGCGGCTTTGGTCTGGGCATCGACCGCCTGACCATGCTGCTGTGCGGCCTGAGCATCAAGGACGCCGAGTTCCTGTTCCGCGGCCCCAACCGCCTGACCCCGTGATTTCATAAAACCTTTCTGAGAGCTGCTGTGTGTTTGCACGGCAGCTCTTTTTTGAGTCCCGTGAAAAGGCAATTGAGGAAAATCCGCAGATTTTCTTCAATTGCAATTATATAAAATAATTTTTCCGCTGATTATGCCCAGAGCAAAGCGGAGGGCATTTAAGATCGTCCCGGCATAATAAGCGCTCCCTTTTCATACGATACAACGAGCACACCCACCCCTACGGGCGCGGTGCGCAGCGCAACAGGAAGGGGAGAAGGACCTTGGAGAAACAGGAACAGAACAGCATCTGTCGCGAGATCGGCGCACGCACCGGCGGGGATATCTACATCGGTGTGGTGGGGCCGGTGCGCAGCGGCAAATCCACCTTTATCAAGCGGTTCATGGAGCAGCTGGTGCTGCCCGCCATGTCCGGCTCTGCCGCTGCCCGGGAACGTGCCCGGGACGAGCTGCCGCAGTCGGCAGCGGGGCGCACCATCATGACCACCGAGCCGAAATTCATCCCGGAGACCGCCGTGCCCTTGCAGCTGGAGGGCGGCGGGGCGTGCCGGGTGCGGCTGATCGACTGCGTGGGCTACATGGTGGAGGGTGCCATGGGGCACGAGGAGGACGCAAAGCCCCGCATGGTCAAAAGCCCGTGGTTTGAGCAGGAAGTGCCCTTTGACCTTGCCGCAGAGACCGGCACCCGCAAGGTGATCTGTGAGCACTCCACCATCGGGGTGGTGGTCACCACCGACGGCTCAGTCAGCGATATCCCCCGGGCGGGCTACGCAGAGGCCGAAAGGCGGGTCGTCACCGAGTTGGAAGCGCTGGGCAAGCCTTATATCATCCTGCTCAACAGCACCCACCCGGACGCGCCGGAGACCCGGCAGCTGGCCGAGGGCATGGCGCGAGACTACCGCCGCACCGTGCTGCCGGTAAGCTGCGTGGACTTGGACGCCGCCATGCTGGGGGAGATTTTGCGGCGGGTGCTGTATGAATTTCCGGTGCAGGAGCTGGATTTTGCTCTGCCCCGCTGGGTGACCATGCTGGAGCCCGGGCACTGGTTGCAAGCACAGGTGTACACAGCTGCCATGCAGCTGGCAGAGCGGGTGTCCCGCATGAAGGATCTGCCCGCCGGAACGGACGCCCCTGCGCTGGAATGCGATGCCGTGCAGCGCTCGGCAGTGGCGGGCGCAGATCTTGCCGCCGGCAGTGTGCGGGTGAGCTTGGAGTTAAAGCCGGAGATCTTTTATCAGGTGCTCAGCGAGCAGACCGGGCTGGACATCGGGGACGAGGCGGGGCTGATGCCCTGCATCATGGAGCTTGCCCGGGCAAAACGCGCCTACGAGAAGGTGCGCAGCGCCTTGGAGCAGGTGGAAGCCACCGGCTACGGCATTGTGATGCCCTCCATCGACGAGCTGCATCTGGAACCGCCGGAGATCGTGCATCAGGACGGGCGCTGCGGGGTGCGGCTGCAAGCCTGCGCGCCCTCTATCCAGATGATGAAGGCCACCATCCACACGGAACTGAGCCCCATCGTGGGCACCGAGAAGCAGAGCGAGGACTTGGTGCAGAGCCTGCTGGCCGACTTTGCGGACGACCCGGTGCAGCTGTGGGAGTCCAACATTTTCGGCAAAAGTCTGCACGAGCTGGTGAACGACGGCTTGCAGAACAAGCTGCTCCACATCCCGCAGGAAGCCCGCACCCGCCTGCAGGAAACGCTGGAGCGGGTCATCAACGAGGGCTGCACTGGACTGATCTGTATCCTGATCTAGGCGTATCTGAAAAAATCCCCGCCCGCCGTAAGTTCTGCTTACAGCGGGCGGGGATCGTTCTGTCTTATTTTTCTTCCTCGGTCAGCTTGTTGATCAGCAGCTGATAGATCTCGTTGCCCTTCAGGATGAACTGCTTCTTCACCAGTTCGGCGCTCAGCCGGTCGGGCGCACCCAGTTCCAGACAGAACAGTTCGCTGTCCAGCCCCTTTACGGTGCAGCGCACGGTGCAGTGACCATCGGCCTTTTCGGTGATGCGGGCGCTGTACTTGGCCTCCTTGCGGGCCCATGTCTGGCAGCGCAGCACGGCAGCCACCGCCCGCTCCCGCACGCTGCGGGGCAGGTCGTAGGCCAGCTCCTGCGCTACCTTGCGGCCTTTGTCGGTAATGGTGTAGCTGTCGCCGGTCAGGGTGACCAGCGCCTGTTTTGTGATATCGTCCAGACAGGAGCCGATCTCAAAATAGTTGACAAGGGCTTCCTCCATCAGGGCGTTCTCAATCTCCTGCCGGGTAATGGGACCGGCGTTTTTCACCAGATAGCACAGCAGCAACCGGATCTCGGTGCTGCTGGTCAGGCCGCCGGGACGGACACCGGCGGTAAAAGCATCATTGGCGCTCATCGTTCCTTACATCCCCCTTGCGCTTTCACATGGTATCAAAGGTCTGCGCCGCTGCCAAAAGGGCGGGCAGCGGGCAGACAAAAACTCTTTCTATTAGTATAAAGGCTTTCAGCCCGGATTGCAAGCCGCAACGGCAAAATCTGTCTCAATGCGCTTGGGGCATTCCGGTGTGGAGTACACCCACCTGTCCAGATGTCCCTCGGTGATGAAGTACCGCAGCTCAAACCGGTGGGGCTGGCTCAGGGCGTGGTTCACGATGACCAGCTTGATCTTCATCTTTTCCGGCAGGATGTTTTTGATGTAGACACTTACCGCCTGCCCGGGCGCAAGACCGGAGCAGCTCTCCGCAAGCCCGGCAAGGTTCGGCGCAATCTCCACAAAGGTGCCGTATTCCTCCACGCTGCGCACGATGCCCACCACCGTTTCGCCTACGGTGAACCGGGCGGCGTTCTCTGCCCATGTGCCCAGCAGCTCCCGGATAGTCAGCACAAAGCGCCCCTGCGCGTCCCGGTTCTTGATGGCACACAAAATCTGCTGCCCTACGCTGACCCGGTCGGCAGGGGAGGAGATGCGGCTTACCGACATACAGTCGATGGGAAGCAGGGCGCTGATGCCGCAGCCTACATCACAGAACGCGCCGAACGGCTCGATGTGGGTCACCGTGCAGGGCAGGATATCCCCGGGCGAAAGGGTGTCCAGATACTCCGCCTTGCACAGCCGCTGCGCCTCGGCGCGGGAAAGCCGGTAGCAGGGCGCGCCGTCCTCGTCCGTGTCCAGCCCCTCGATGACAAAACAGGTGGGGCGTCCCACCCGGGTCAGCACCGCAATATCCCGCACGGTACCTGTCTCGGCACCGTCTGCGCACTGGGCAAAGGGCATCACCGCCTTTACGCCGCCCAGCTCAAACCGCAGCTGCCGCCGGGTGTCAAAGGCAAGGGCAGTGGCCTGTAAAATTTCGCCGCTGGCCATGGCAGCCCGCAGCTCGGCAGGGGACAAACGGGCGGCAGAACGGTAACTGTTTTCGGTACGATAAGCTTGCATCATGTTTCATTCCTCTTTCTATATGGTTTTCGGGTCTCTGTGCGATGCTACAACGATATGCAGCAGTGTGCGCAGATATTTGCATTTTGTGCGGCTTTGCATTATACTATATCTGTATGCGCAGCACCCGCTCAGCGGGCGGCGGCACACACTGGCTCTGCCGGGCGCTTGCGCGGCAGAAAAGAAGGGAGAGGTCGGATAAATATGGACATCGCTGTGGGAGATACCATCCTCACCCGCAAAAAGCACCCCTGCGGGGCATCCAGCTTCGAGGTGCTGCGGGTGGGCATGGATTTTAAAATCCGCTGCACCGGCTGCGGACGCGAGGTCATGCTGCCCCGCGCCAAAATTGAAAAGAACATCAAAAAGGTGGTAAAGCCCGGCAGCGTGCAGTAGCGCAGCCAACGCACCCGAACCGGAACGAATTTGTAAGGAGAACTGCAAGGATGCAAGATATTTCTTCCCGGATGGATGCGGTCTGCCGCCGCTTTGAGGAACTTTCCATACGGCTGAACCAGCCCGATACCGCCGCCGACCCGGCGCTGTTCCGCAAGCTGATGCGGGAGTACCACGACACCGAGCCGGTGGTGGAGGCTTACCGGGACTGGCAGACCGCGCTGGATCATCTGGCGCAGGCCAAAGCCCTGCTGGAGGAGCCCGGTTCACTGGACCCGGACTTCAAGCAGATGATACAGCAGGAAATCAGCGAAAAAAGTCAAGATGTGGCAAAGCTGGAAAATAATCTCAAAATTTTGCTGCTGCCCAAGGACGTGAACGACGGCAAAAACGTCATCATGGAGATCCGCAGCGGTGCCGGCGGCGAGGAAGCCGCTCTGTTTGCCCACAGTCTGCTGCGGATGTACACCATGTACGCCCAGAACCGTGGCTGGACGCTGGAACTGCTCAACCTGAACGAGACCGAACTTGGCGGCGTAAAGGAAGCCATCATCTCAGTGGATGGCGCAGGTGCGTATAACCGTCTCAAGTACGAGAGCGGGGTGCACCGGGTGCAGCGTGTGCCGGAGACCGAGACCCAAGGCCGCATCCACACCTCCACCGCCACTGTGGCGGTAATGCCGCAGGCAGAGGAGGTGGACTTTGCGCTGGACATGAAAGACTTGCGCATTGATACCTTCCGCTCCTCCGGTGCGGGCGGTCAGCACATCAACAAGACCTCCAGTGCCATCCGTGTGACCCATATCCCCACAGGTACGGTGGTGGAGTGCCAGAACGAGCGCAGCCAGTTCCAGAACAAGGATAAGGCGCTGGAGATCCTGCGCAGCCGTCTGCTTGCGCAAAAACAGAAGGAACAGCAGGATGCCATCAACGCCCAGCGTCAGGGGCAGGTGGGCACCGGCGACCGCAGCGAGAAGATCCGCACCTACAACTTTCCGCAGGACCGCTGCACCGACCACCGCATCGGCCTGACCGTCCACAATCTGGAAAAGATCATGGACGGCAATCTGGACGAGGTCATTGACGCCCTTGCCACCCGCGAGCAGACTGAAAAGCTGCAAAGGCTGGGCGGGTAAAACCCGGTTTTGCGGGTGCAAAACCATCCAAACAACTGCCAAGCAACTATACTTTACAGATAGAAAGAACGATGATTCGTATGAAAATCAAAACCAGAGTTTTGCCTGCCGATGAAGCAGGCGTAGCCGAGGCCGCGCAGCTGCTGCGGCAGGGACAGCTTGTAGCCCTGCCCACTGAGACGGTCTACGGCATTGCCGCCGATGCCCGCAACGGTGCGGCGGTGCGCGATATCTTTGTGGCCAAGGGGCGCCCGCAGGATAACCCCCTCATCGTCCACGTCACCGGGCCGGAAATGCTGCCGGGTCTTGTCAGCGAGGTGCCGGAGCGTGCCCAGCTGCTGATGGCAGCCTTCTGCCCCGGCCCACTGACCATCATCATGCCGCGCGGGCCGGAGGTGGCGGATGAGTGCTGCGCCGGACTGGATACCGTGGGCATCCGTATGCCCAGCCACCCGGTAGCGCGGGCGGTTATCCAGCAGAGCGGCTGTGCCTTTGCTGCCCCCAGCGCCAACCTTTCCGGCAAGCCCAGCCCCACCAACGCACAGGATGTGTTCACCGATATGGACGGCCGCCTGCCGTTGATTTTGGACGGCGGCGAGTGCGATGTGGGTGTGGAGAGCACCGTGGTGTCGGTGGTGGGTGATAAACCCACCCTGTTCCGTCCCGGCCACATCACGCTGGAGGACTTGGAACGCGCCCTCGGCGAAGAGGTAGAGGTGTCCAAGGCCATTCTGGAAAAGCTGCCGGAGGGTGCTGTGGTGCGCAGCCCGGGCATGAAGTACAAACACTACGCCCCCAAGGCCGATGTGACCCTGCTCAACGGCACCTTTGCGCAGTTCAAGGCCTATGTGGACGCCCATAAAGACGAGAACCCCAGCTGCCTGTGCTTTACCGGCGAAAGCGCAAAGCTGGATGTACCCTGCGTGGAATACGGCCGCGAGGGGGACGGTGCCGATCAGGCAAAGCACATCTTCCGCTCCCTGCGGGCGCTGGATGAGCAGGGCGACGGCGTAGTCTACGCCCGCTGCCCGCAGAAGGACGGCCTGTCCATGGCAGTGTACAACCGCCTGATCCGCGCCGCCGCCTTCCGGGTGATCGATCTATGATAACTTTAGGCATCACGGGGCGCAGCGGCTGCGGCAAGTCCACGGTCACGGCGGTATTTGCCGCCCACGGCGTGCCGCTGGCGGACGCCGACCAGCTCAGCCGGGAAATTTTGCTGCCCGGTTCGCCGCTGCTGCCGCAGCTGGCGGCGCGGTTCGGCGGGGAGATCCTCCGCCCGGATGGCACGCTGGACCGCCGTCTGCTGGCTGACCGCGCCTTTGCCACCCCGGAAGGCAAGGCTGCACTGGACAGCCTGACCCACCCCGCCATCGTGGCGCGCATCCGGGCGGCAAAGCAGGCGGCGCAGACCGCCGGAGCGTCCCTTTTTGTGCTGGACGGTGCGGTCATCGTGGGCACGGCGGCACAGGCTGAATGTGACCGCCTGTGCGTGGTCACCGCACCCTTTGAGACCAGCGTGGCGCGCATTGTGGCGCGGGACGGCATTTCGCCGGAGATGGCTGCCCGCCGCCTGAACGCCCAGACTCCGGAACGGACCCTGACCGCACAGGCAGACTACACCCTGCACAACGACGCCGGGTTGGAGGCGCTGCAAGCCGCAGCCGCCCGCCTGTGTGAGCGGCTGCAGGCAGAAGGGGGCGTGACGGCAGCGCTTTGAACGAACAAAATTATGAAAAAGCCTACGACCCCATCGCCGCCCGGGAGCGCCGCGCGGCGCGGGAAAAACAGCGACTTCGTAAACAGCAGCGCCGCCGCCGGATGGTGCGGCGGCTGGTCACTTTGTGCTTGGCAGTGGTGCTTACGGTGTGCGTGGTGCCGCCTTTGTGCAACCGGGCAGAGCAGCTTTTGTACCCCCGCAAGTACGAGCAGCTGGTGGAAAAATGGGCAGCAGCCTATGAGTTGGATCCGCTGCTGGTCTACGCCTTTATCCGCACCGAAAGTGGCTTCGACCCGCAGGCTACCTCCAGCGTGGATGCCCGGGGCTTGATGCAGATGACTGAGGAGACCTTTCTCTGGATGCGCAGCAAAATTGCCCCGGAGGAACCGCTGACCTTTGCCGACCTGTACAGCCCCGATACCGCCATCCGCTTTGGGTGCTACTACCTGCACCTTTGCATGGTGCGCTACAAAGGGGATGTATCCACGGCGGCAGCGGCTTACCACAGCGGCTGGGGCACGGTGGATCAGCTGCTGCAAATAGAGGAGCACTCCGCAGACGGGGAAACGCTGCAGGGTTTCCCCTATAACCAGATGCACCACTACGTCAACAAGATCACCGCCTGCTACCAGACCTATCAGCGTCTGTACGCAGGTCAATGATAAAAAGTTAAGGAGCGAAAAATCATGAGCGAAAAACTTACTGCAAAAGAGTACGCCGAAAAGCTGCTCTACACCCCCGAATACGCTGCCGACAAGCAGGCAGACGTAAAGGAAAAGGCTGCTGCCTTTGCCGAGGGCTACAAGAAATTTATGGACAGCGCCAAGACCGAGCGCGAGGCTGCCGTTGTCAGCGAGCAGATGCTGCTGGCTGCCGGCTACAAGGCTTTTGAGCCCCAAAAGGCCTATGCCCCCGGTGAGAAGGTCTACTTCATTCAGGAGAACAAGGCTGTTGTGGCGGCTACCATCGGCCAGAAGCCCTATGAAGAGGGCTTCCGTCTGGTCATCGCCCACATCGACTGCCCCCGTCTGGACCTTCGTCCCAACCCCCTGTACGAGTCTGACCACATGAGCTACTTCCGCACCCACTACTACGGCGGTATACGCAAGTACCAGTGGGCTACCATCCCGCTGGCCATCCACGGCGTGTTCACCCGCGCCGACGGCTCCAGCGTCAACTTTGCCATCGGTGAGGACGAGAACGATCCCGTGTTCTGCATCACCGACCTGCTGCCCCATCTGGGTGCCGAGCAGAACGAGCGCAAGCTCAGCGAGGGCATCAAGGGCGAGGAGCTGAACGTGCTCATCGGCTCTGATACCGTGGAGGAAGAGGACGTCAAGGAGGCTGTCAAGCTGAACACCCTCATCCTGCTGAACCAGAAGTACGGCATCACCGAGCGCGACTTCACCCGCGCTGAGATCGAGGTGGTGCCCGCTGCCAAGGCACGCGATGTGGGCTTTGACCGCTCCATGATCGGTGCCTACGGCCACGATGACCGCGTGGATGCTTACCCCGCACTGCTGGCCGAGATCGAGACCAAGGACCCTGTGCGCACCACCATCTGCGTGCTGACCGATAAGGAAGAGATTGGCTCCGACGGCGTGACCGGTATGCAGAGCATGTATGTGTTCCACTTTATGCAGCTGCTCTGCCGCGCTGCCGGTCAGGACGACATCCTCGCCTTCCGCAACAGCGTGTGCCTGTCTGCGGACGTGACCGCCGCCTACGACCCCAGCTGGGCAAGCGCCTTTGAGAAGCAGAACGGCACCTACGCCGGCCGCGGCATTGCCATCTTCAAGTACACCGGCAGCCGCGGCAAGAGCTCTGCCAGCGACGCCAACGCCGAGCTGCTGGGCGACATCACCCGGATGCTGGATGCCAACAACGTGGCATGGCAGATCGGCGAGATGGGCCGTCTGGATCTGGGCGGCGGTGGCACCATTGCCAAGTATGTGGCAAACCGCGGCATCAAGGTGCTGGATCTCGGCGTGCCCGTGCTGTCCATGCACTCTCCCTTCGAGGTCATCCATAAGACCGACCTGTACATGGCTTACCGCGCCTTCTCTGTGTTCTGCCAGTCTGCGGACTGATCCCCCGCGCTGACGGATATTTTGCATTGAAAAACCGAGCTGCCTGCACATTTTTGTGCGGCGGCTCGGTTTTTTGCGCAAAACCCTTGACCTTCAACCGGCTTTAAGGTGTAATGTAAGGGCGGAGGTGAAGCAAATGAACATTAAACAGGCTTCCGAACAAAGCGGCGTGTCCGCCCCGAACATCCGCTTTTATGAAAAAGAAGGGCTTCTCACACCGGCACGCAGGCAGGGCAACGACTACCGCGATTACACCGCCGGGGATGTCCGTACGCTTAAACTTATCCGTATGCTGCGGATGCTGGATGTGCCGCTGCCTACCATCAAGGCGGTACTGCGCGGGGAACAGCCCCTGCAACAGACGCTGCAAGCCCAGCAGACCGTGCTGGAGCAGCAGGCGGCGCAGCTGGCGGCAGCCATGCAGTTCTGCGCCGACCTTGCCCGGCAGGCTCCGCAGACGGACACGCTGGACGTGGACGCCTGCCTGACCCGTATGGAAAGCCCCGCCCCGCAGCAGGGGTTCTTCTCCGGCTGGCTGCAGGATTACTGCACGCTGGCGCAGGTGCAGCACCAGAAGCACTTTTTCTTTATTCCGCAGGGCAGCATCAACACCCCGCAGGAGTTTACGGCGGCTTTGCAGGCCTATGCAGAGGAAAAGGGGATGCAGTTTACCCTGACCAAAGAGGGAATGTACCCGGAGTTTTTGCTGGACGGCATCGCGTATAAGGCCTACCGCAACCCGGGCAAGTACCGGGACGAGATCTGTTGCGATGCTGTGCACCCCGAGCAGCTGGACGCAGGACTGCCGCTCCGGCGGGAGAAGCTGCTGCGCATCGCGCGTATCGTGCTGCCGCCGGTGTGCACCTTTGCCGCCATCATGGCGGCAGGGTGGGTAGTCACCGGCGGTGCAGGCTGGCTCTGGCTGGCGGCGCTGGCATCCGGCGGGGTGCTGCTGGGGCGCTGCATGGAAAAGTGGCTGTAAGGCGCATCACCCCAGCGGCAGCGCCTCGGCCACAGTCAGAAAGGTATAGCCGTTGTCCGCATACCACCGGATAATGTCCGGCAGGGCCTCTGCCGTGGTGCGTGTAGT
>OIZG01001325.1_pt1 | contig 15209 bp, 12 predicted proteins | sample 1588561 | NCBI WGS metagenome assembly OIZG01 (sample SAMN03283267) | human gut metagenome | biome: human-associated habitat; material: feces | host: Homo sapiens | place: USA | collected 2013 | reverse complement strand
GCCCACGCTCTCGGCGGCGATGCGGTTGTCCCGCATGGCCATGATAGCCCGGCCGGCCCGGCTGTGGACCAGATTGAGCACCACAAACAGGGACACAAGCACCAGGACTGTACCAACCGTAAAGGTGGACAGCTTCACATTGGCCGTGGCCCCCATGGGGCCCTGAAGAATGGAGATGCCCCCTTCACCCAGGTGCAGGGCGGCCTCGTTGGTGATGGAGAAGTGCAGCCCCTCGGCATCCACGCCCACATACAGGATATTAAAGATATTCTTGATGATCTCGCCAAAGGCCAGGGTGACGATGGCCAGATAGTCGCCCTGCAGACGCAGCACGGGCACGCCCACGATCACGCCGGCGACACCGGCGCACACTGCGCCCACCAGCATGGCCACTGCCAACCGGGCGATGCCGTTGGGGATGGCCTGCTGCAGGGACATGGCGGCCACGATGCCCGAGAAGGCACCCACGCTCATAAAGCCCGCGTGGCCCAAGGACAGTTCCCCGGAGAAGCCCACCACCAGGTTCAAGGACACGGCCATGGTGACATAGGCGCAGATGGGCACCAGCTGCCCGGCGATGGAGGGGGAGACCATCCCCGCCCCGTTCAGGACCTGGATGATGACGTAAAAGGCGATGACGATGCCGTAAGTGACGAATTTTCCCGCCAGCTTTCTCTTGGCGGATGCGGTCTGTTTCATCTCTGCCACCTCAAACTTTCTCTCGGACCACCTTGCCCAAAAGGCCGGTGGGCTTGACCAGCAGCACCACGATCAGCACCAGGAAGACCACGGCGTCAGAGATATTGGTGTTGAACGCCTTGGCAAAGATCTCGATGATGCCCAGCAGAATGCCGCCCAGCAGGGCCCCGGGGATGGAGCCGATGCCGCCGAACACGGCGGCGGTGAACGCCTTGATGCCGGGCAGAGAGCCGGTGGTGGGCATCAGATTGGGATAGCTGGAGCAGAACAGCACGCCGGCCACCGCCGCCAGGGCAGAGCCGATGGCAAAGGTCATGGAGATGGTGGTGTTCACGTCGATGCCCATCAGCTGGGCAGCGGACTTATCCTCAGAGCAGGCCCGCATGGCCTTGCCCATCTTGGTGTTGCCGGTAAACCAGGTCAGGCCCAGCATCACCACCACGCACACCACCACAGTGAGCAGGGCGGCATAGGTCACGGTGATCTGGCCCCCCATCAGTTTGATGGAGCCGGTGCCCACCACAGAGGTGAAGGACTTTGGGTTAGAGGTCCACAGCAGCAGGGCGCTGTTCTGCAGGAAATAGCTCACGCCGATGGCGGTGATCAGCACGGCCAGAGACGGAGCCTGGCGCAGCGGCTTATAGGCCAGCCGCTCGATGACCACGCCCAGCACGGTGCACACCGCCATGGCCAGCAGCGTTCCGGCCACGGCCCCCACCAGCAGAGAGCTGCTCATCTTGCTCATGGTGAAAAAGCAGATATAAGCGCCCACCATGATGATGTCGCCGTGGGCGAAGTTCAGCATCTTGGCAATGCCATAGACCATGGTATAGCCCAGGGCGATGATGGCATATACGCTGCCCAGGCTGATGCCGTTTATCAGGTTGTTGAGGATACTCAAACCACTCACCTCTCTCTTTTCTTGCCGGGGTGCGGCCCCGGGAACGGGTGCGGCCCATAGCGAAAACCTCGGCGGCAGATGCCGGTCCCGCCGACGTTTTCGCCATGGGAAAATGCGGCCAGGAGAGGGCCGCCAGTTGGGGCGGTCCTCTCCTGAGATGGATGAACTAAGGATGGCCGTTACTGGGTCACATACTTGCCGGACTCGACCTTGACCACCACGGGGTCCTTAGAGACCTCGCCGTTGGTCTGCCAGTGCATGCCGGAGCCGGTCAGGCCGTCCACGGCGAAGGAGCCGTCGGTAAACACCTTGGTCAGCTTCTCGCACACCTCCTGGGGGCCCATGTCGGCGGTGACACCGGCCTGCTGGCAGGCCTGATAGATGGCATAGATACAGTCATAGCCGTCAGCGGCGAACTGGTTGGGGATGCCGCCGGCCAGCGCCTGATACTCGCTGACGAACTTCACGGTGCGCTCGTCCTCGCCCCAGGCATTGAAGGGGGTCATCAGCATCAGGCCCTCGGCCAGGCTGGCATCGAAGCCCTCCAGGTCCAGGATGCCGTCCATGCCGTCGCAGCCGAAGAAGGTGGGCTCATAGCCCATGGTCTTGGCCTGGTTCAGGATCAGGGAGGCGGGGGTGTAGTAGATGGGCATGAACACCAGGTCGGCGCCGGCCTTCTGGGCCTCGCCCAGCTGCACGGTGAAGTCGGCGTTGGTGTCGTCGGGGAAGGTGCTGGCGGAGACGATCTCCAGACCGATCTCCTGGGCCTCCGCCTGGAAGGCGTTGAAGATGCCGGTGGAGTACGGATCGCCGTTGTTATAGATGGCGGCGACCTTGGTGCCCAGCTGGTGCTCCTTGATGTAGTCCGCCGCGGCCTTGCCCTGGTTGGGGTCGGTGAAGCAGGCCTGGAACACGTTGTCGCGGCCCTCGGTCACCTTGGTGGAGGAGGCGGAGGGGGTCAGCTGGAAGATGCGGTCGTTAAAGGTCTCGGCGGCCACGGCCACGCAGGGGGTGGTGGTGGTGGTGCCGTACAGCACCTGCATCCCCTTGCCCTTCAGGTTGTTATAGGCGTTGACGGCCTTCTCGGCATCGCCCTCGTCATCCTGAAAGTCCAGGGCAAACTGCAGGCCGCCCAGGGCGTTGATCTCATCCACGGCGACCTGAGCGCCCGTCTTGGTGGCGATGCCGTACACGGCACCAGAGCCGGTCAGGGGGCCGATACCGCCGATCTTGATGACGTTGCTCTGATCGGCAGAGCCGTTGGAAGTGGAGCCGGCGTTAGAGGCGGCGCTGTCAGAACCGTTGCTGCCGCCGCAGCCAGCCAGCAGGCTGACGCTCAGGGCGCCGGCCAGAAGCATGGCAAGATACTTTTTCATTTTGAATAACCTCCTAAAGAATCCCATATCTCTTACGATAGGAAAATCCGCTCCGCCCGGCGGCCCATTCCGCCGGGGGCCGTCTTGCTCGGCCTCAGATTTGTCGCTCATTATAGGTGGCAGAAAAACAAATGTCAATCGTAAAAATACACAAGCCGTCTCTCCCCCCGTCTGTTCTCTCTACGAAAATGCAGCAGGAAAGTTGCTCACCGCTGAAAAATTGTCGACTATTTCACAAGTTTTCCTGCGTTTTTTCGCCATTTTTGCCCCTCCGCCCCCGTCCCGTCCAATTAGAATATAAACCATGTTACAATTTAGCGTTGATTTATAAAAAATTTCATACCTTTTTCTAACCCTCCTTGGATATTGTATATTTTGACGATGCATTTTCTGTCTTCCCGGAAAAAACTGTCGCCAGCCACAGGCTTCTCCCGTTTTCTGCCTTCTCGACGTTGATTTTTTATCGCCGCAAAAAAATCTTGACAGACGGGCAGCAGCGGATTATAATGCGTCCATAAACTGGTGACGCAGGAAAAAGTCAGGTCGATCCCGGCACAGCGAGGAGAGGACGGTGCAAGCTCTCCCTGGGGCGCTGAGCAATATGGTCTGCGGAGGGCGGCCCAAAATGGGCCGACGTTGAGATGGACGTTACCCGTCAGGGATATACTGGTATCCCGTGAAAGCACCTGTACCCCAGGTGAAATGCAAGGTGGCACCGTGAATGGTTTTCATTCGCCCTTGACCGGAGCAATGCTCCGGCCAGGGGCGTTTTTCGTTTCCTTTCAACCTTTTATGCCCTTCATCTCAAGGAGGAATTCATCATGCAGCAAGAAAAGATCGTCATCATCGGCGCAGGCCATGTGGGCAGCCACTGCGCCTATGCCCTGGCCCACAGTGGGGTGTGCCGAGAGATCGTCCTCACCGATATCCTTCCGGAAAAGGCGGCGGCCCAGGCCCTGGACGTGGCCGACAGCGTCAGCTTTCTGCCCCAGGACGTGACCGTCCGCGCCGGAGCGCTCTCCGAGTGCGCCGATGCCGCTTTGGTGGTGGTGGCCATCGGGGAGGCCCGCCAGCCCGGCCAGACCCGGCTGGACCTGCTGGGCCGCTCCATTGAGATGCTGAAAAAACTCACCGTCCAGCTGCGGCCCATGGCCCTCACCTGCCCGGTGGTGTCCATCACCAACCCGGCGGATATCGTGGCCGACTATCTGCGCAAGCAGCTCTCCCTGCCCCGCGCCCAGTGCTTCAGCACCGGTACCCTGCTGGACACCGCCCGGCTCATCCGCTCCATCGCCCAGGCCGCCGGAACAGATCGGCGCAGCGTGTGCGCCTTCTCCATGGGGGAGCACGGCGACTCGTCCATGGTCCCCTTCTCCGCCGTCACCGTGGGCGGTGTCCCCTTTGACAGGCTGGGCCTGGACAAGAGCGCCATCCTCACCCAGACCCGTCGGGCGGGCATGGACATCATCGAGGGGAAGGGCTCTACCGAGTTTGGCATCGGTCTGGCCCTGGCCCAGCTGGCCGCCGCCATTCTGGGCGACCAGCACCGGGTGCTGCCCGTCTCCGTCCTGCTGGAGGGGGAATACGGTCAGCAGGGTGTCCACTGCGGTGTCCCCTGCCGCATCGGCCGCCGGGGCATTGAAGAGATCGTGGTCCTGGACCTGACACAGCAGGAACAGCAGCAGCTGGATGCCTCCTGCCAGGTCATCCGCAAGCACATCGCACTGGCTGATTCGCTGTAAATTCAACTGCTATGATATTTACAGCAATTTCAAAGAGGATGTGGGTCCTATGCAGAAGAAACAGAACGATATGATAATGTAGAATTGGTCCTTCATTAGAGATGAGCAAAACACATTAATTCAAAAGTAGGACGTGGCAGTTAGTTTCCATAAAGTTTGAGGTTACGATTTTATGGCATAGCAAAGCTAACGTAAGTCCAAAACTTACGAAATCATAAGACTATGAGAAATTTTTAATCAAGCAATTCGTTTTATTGTTTTTAGTTTGCGATAAGACTGACCGGAATGTCTAGTGATTGCGGCAACGGCAACTGCCAGTAAACTGATATGGGCAAGTGTGTTTAAGTTTGTAACAGACGCTTTATTTCTCACCCACATCCGCTCCTGACCAGTATTTTTAAAACGCGAATTATAGCGTTCACATTCTGTGCGGAGTGAATAATTACTTTCAAAATATTTGCTGTCCCTATCAATGGAAAGTCTTAAATCATCAGGAATGGTGAGATATTTCGTACAGCCACGATGCTTTTTACCATTATAGAAATTTTTGTGGTGGCATGGGCAAACGGTATCTTTACTTGATTTTAGAGGACAACAAAACTTTTGACGGGTACGACCACAATCGGAAAACTTACCATCCTTCCACATGGCAAGCCCTGCTTCGCAAATGGGATTCCCTTGAGGAAGAAGTTTCGGATTTTTGGAATTACGTTTGTTTAATGGAATGATACATTCTCCATTGTAAAGATCCTTAACCTGATTGTAGATATTTTTGACATCGTAACCTTTGTCGGCAAGGAATGTGCAGTCCGTTATTGGTTGAAAGGAATGGGTAGCAGCAAGGATATCTAAAGCGACGGTAGCATCATGAACTTCCGCGGTTGTGGTCATTTCATAAATAGGAAGACCTGAAATACAGTCTACAAGGACATGATTTTTATAGCCCCAATAGAATTCATATTTTTTCTCGTTCGTTTGATTGGATGCAGTGTGGACGCCGAGTTTACAATCCGAATCCGCCCTTGGTTGATTTCCGGGTTTAAACTTATTTGAGAGAAAAGATTTCGGATTATTCTGTGAAGTATTTGCAGAGACAGGGGTTGAATCTAAGCCAATAAAAGAAGTGTCTACAATACCTTCTTTAGAAAGGAATAACACCTGAGTTTTCATGATTTCAGAGAGAACTTTGTTATCGAAATTTTTCAGGAAGCGATCAAAAGTCCAATAAGAAGGAAGTGGACGAGAAATATCAAAGCCACAAAAATGCGCAATCAGAAGATTATTGTGAAGATAATCGACAAGATCGGAAATCATGGAGAAGCCTTCGCATTTCATGACAATAAAGGAACAAATCATAGCGTGATTTGAAAAGCCTTTCCTTCCTGTCTTGGGGAATTCCGGAACAAAGGATAAATCAAGATTCAAAAAAAGAGAATCATAAAACTTTGCAACTGGTTGTGAAGTGAAAAGACGAATGTCTTTCAAAATTTCTTGACGATAGATAACAATCAGCTCCTTTTGGTGAATTGATTTTGACAACTTAATTATACCATTTGGAGCTGATTGTTACTATAAATTTGAAGTGATTAATGAGGTTGCCATGCCTCGCAAACCCGCATAAATACTGAATGTGTGGAGTTTTGCTCATGGCTATTGGTCCTTCATCAAAAAGGAGGTAATTATGCGTAAGCATTGCTCTCTGATTCTCTCTATAATCCTCGTCATCATAGCCGCCTCTGTATACTATCTCTCCGTCCGCAGCACAGCTTCCCCATACACAGGCCGGTCATCAGACTCCTTTCTCTGCACCTCATCCTGCAAGCAGTATCCGTTAAGCGCAGAGCAAATCTCGGTCACTGTTTCAAACACAGGCGATTACTCGGGTGAAATTGATAAACCGATTCTGGAGCAGAAACGCGGCAATACGTGGTATTCTGTAAAGCCGGAAGAGCTGTCCGGGCACACGCTTATCACCAGCGAACTGCTGTATGTGCTCCCCGGCAGCCCCAGGACGTTTGCGCTTTCCCTGGAGCCCTATCGCTCCCATCTGTCCCCGGGAGAATACCGCTTTGTATTCGGCCTGCACGCCAGCGCGCAGTTCTTTTCCTATGAGTTTACGCTGACCGCTTCCTAAATCATATCCTCTGACCCACCGGGCGCTGTTTTTCATCGCGCCCGGTGGGTTTTTGTCTTATGGTCCGGCGCGTCTGCGCCCCCGGCGCTTCCCCCGCAGGGCCCCGAAAAGATTCACATTTTCTTAACATATTGACCGATTGACAGGTTAAAATCTGCCAGGTATAATATGTGACAGCTTGTCACAATGACAACCTGTCACATTGAGGAGAGAGACGATGCCAAGCAGTACCTTTTTCCGTCTGCCGGAGGAGAAGCGGCAGCGATTGCTGGATGCCGCCTGGGAGGAATTCTCCCGGGTCAGCTTTGCCGATGCGTCCATCAACCAGATCATCCACGCCGCCAACATCTCCCGGGGCAGCTTTTATCAGTACTTCACGGACAAGGAGGACCTGACCGCCTATATGCTGGGGGGGATGCGGCGCTATTTTTCCAAGCTGATGTGGGACATCCTGGCCGAGGTAGAGGGCGACCTGTTCCGGGCGGTGGTCATCGCCTTCGAGCGGTTTTTAGACCGCAGCGGCATTACCGACCCGGTCCTCGCCAAGCTCATCCACATCATCCAGCTCAACCCCGGCATGGACTTTCACCGCTTTATGTGCAGTGAACGAGAGGCCTCTGAGCGGGAGATATTCCAGCATGTCTCCAATCGGAACTACCGCAGCCAGGACCGGGAGTTTGTGGGAAATGTCTTTTTCCTGACCATCGCCCCCCTGGCCTCTGCCATGATGGAGACCCTGCGTGCCCCGGAGCAGTGGGAACACCAGCGGGCGCTGCTGGAACAGCGGCTGCAAATCATTCGCATGGGCGCTGTGGCCCCGGCGATTTCTGAATAACCGAATTCCAGATCGTGATCTAAGGAGGAATATGATGAAAGATCGTAGAACCATCGCCGCCATTCTGGCCGCCGCCCTCACTCTGACCATGTGCGGCGTGTCCGCCGTGGCAGACGGGGAGGCGGACAGCTCCGCTGCGCCGGACAGCTCTGTGTCCGCCCAGGCCGATCAGGCGGACAGCAGCGCCGCCGTGGGGGGCACCCCCGAGGATGCCTCCTCCGGGGATACCGCCGCCGACAGCAGCCAGGCCGGCAAGGCCGGCGAGGACCAGGCCGCCCAGGATACCCAGGATTCCCAGACCGAGGAGCACCCAGAGCCGGAGCTCATCCCCCCCGATGCGGTGGGTACCGTCTCCTTTGCCAACGTGAGCCGCCGCCTGCGGGAGAACAACCTGTCCGTCCTCTCTCTGGAGGAGAACATCAACGCCATCAAGGCCATCGACTATGAGAAGATGGGCGACGACATCCGCAAGAGCCTGAACAGCATCGCCGATGCCCAGTGGTTCATGACCATCAGCGGCAACTCCTTCGCCGCCAAGAGCATGTCCAGCAGCTACGAATCCCTGAAGGACACCTTCGACGACATCCGGGACGGCAAGCTGCAGGAGGACAACGAGGCCGTGATCCGCCAGCTGGAGAACGCCCAGGACCAGGTGGCCATGGCGGGGGAATCCCTTTACATCGCCCTGACCGAGATGGAGCTGAACGGTCAGACCCTGTCCCGCTCCATCACCGCCCTGGACCGCACCATCAAAGAGCTGAACCTGCGCTATGACCTGGGCCAGATCTCCGCCCTGACCCTGGAGCAGACCAAGGCCGGCCGCACCAGCGCCCTCAGCGGCCAGGAGACCCTGACCATGAACATCTGCACCTATAAGACCCAGCTGGAGCAGATGATCGGCGCAGAGCTCACCGGCAAGATCAAGCTGCAGGGCCTGCCCCAGGTGACGGGTCAGCAGCTGGCCGCCATGGACCTGGACAAGGACCTGGCCGCCGCCAAGGAGGCCAGCTACACCCTCTTTGCCGCCCAGCGCACCCTGGACGACGCCCGGGACGACTTTAAGGACACCGCCGAGGCCAATATGTACAGCACGGGCAAGTATCAGTATGTGGCCGCCCAGCACCAGTGGCAGGCCGCCCAGTATACATACAACGCCGCCGTCCAGAGCTTTGAGACCAGCTTCCGCACCCTGTATCTCCAGGTGAAGGACTATCAGCAGGTGCTCCAGGCCGCTAAAACCGCCCTGGCCACGGAGCAGGACAACTTTGCCGCCGCCCAGAAGAAGCACGATCTGGGCAACCTGTCGGACAACGCCCTGGCCGATGCCAAGGACAAGGTGTCTGATGCCCAGGACAAGGTGGATGGTGCCGCCATCGACCTGTTCTCCGCCTATAACAACTACCGCTGGGCCGTGGACCACGGCATTTTGAACTGAGACTCAGGAGGAACCACATATTATGAATCAAAAACGCATTCTGTCCCTGGCCCTGGCTGCCGCCATGGCCCTGTCCCTCACCGCCTGCGGCAGCAAGAGCGACTCCTCCAGCAGCGCAGACGACGCCCCCACCGGCGTGGCCGTCCAGGTCCAGCCCGTCACTGCAGACACCATCTCTACGGAGAACAAGGTCTCCGGCAAGGTCGTCTCTGACAACGAGAGCTCTGTCTTTGTGGCCAGCAGCGCCAAGTGCACCGCCGTGTATGTGGATGCCGGCGACATGGTCTCCGCCGGGCAGAAGCTGTGTACCCTGGACCTGGCCAGCACCATCTCCTCTTACAACGCCGCCAACATCAGCTACAACTCCGCCGTGCAGAGCTATCAGGACCAGAAGAACGTCTTTGACAGCCAGATCGCCCTGTACACCAAAAACGTCAACGATCTCAAGGCCCTGAAGGAGATCGGTGCCGCCTCTCAGACCGAGATCGACCAGGCCCAGCTGCAGCTGGAGTCCGCCCAGGCCACCAAAAACTCCACCCTGTCCCAGCTGGAGGCGGGGATGCAGAGCTATAAGTCCAACGTGGAGCAGCTGTCCACCGTGCTGGAGAACGTGGACGGGGCGGGCAACGTCATCGCCCCCATCTCCGGCACCCTGGTCACCCTGAATGCCGAGGAGAACGCCTTTGTCTCCCCCTCCATGCCCGTGGCCGTCATCGACGGGGTGGACCAGATGAAGATCAGCGTGTCCGTGTCCGAGGCCCTGGTGCCCAAGCTGACCATCGGCGACAGCGTGGATGTCACCGTCAGCGCCGCCAGCCAGACCTTTACCGGCACCATCCGCTCGGTGGAGCAGGCGGCCAACGCCCAGACCAAGCTGTACACCGTCACCGTGTCCGTGCCCAGCGACGTGTCCGGCCTGCTGTCCGGCATGTTCGCCGACGTGACCTTCCACACCGACACCGCCAGCGGGGCCATCGTGGTGCCCACCGAGTCCATCCTCACCAGCGGCTCCACCCAGTATGTCTATGTGGTCCAGGACGACAACACCGCCAAGTACATCGAAGTGACCACCGGCCTCACCGGAAACGGCGTCACCGAGGTCACCTCCGGCCTGTCCGCCGGGCAGCAGCTGGTCACCGTGGGCCAGTCCTATCTCAGCGACGGAGCCGCCGTTCGGGTGGTCTCCGGGGAGGACTAAGGCCAGATGAATATTGCAAAGGCGTGTATCAAGCATAAAGTGGCCACGCTGCTGGCCGTCATTATGGTGGTCATCTTCGGCGTGCTGTTCGGCACCCGGCTGCAGATGGCCCTGATGCCCAACATGGAGATGCCCATGGCCGTGGTCATGACCACCTATGTGGGCGCAAACCCCAGCGATATCGAGGAGCTGGTCACCTCGCCCCTGGAGTCGGCCATCATGTCCGTCTCCGGCGTGGACGAGATCACCTCCACCTCCGCCGAAAACGTGAGCACCATTCAGATCACCTATCTGGAGGGCACCGACCTGGACATCGCCGCCACCAAGCTGCGGGAGCAGTTTGACCGGGTAAGTCTGCCGGACGATGCCTCTGACCCCATCATCGTGAACATCAACATCAGCGAGCTGATGCCCACGGCCATGATCGCCCTGGTGGGCGACGACTTGTCCCAGCTGCAGGCCAAGGCCGAGGACGACATCGCCCCCGCCCTGGAGCGCATCGACGGCGTGGCCCAGGTGCAGGTGAGCGGCGGCACCGAGCAGCACATCGCCGTGCGCATCGACCCGGCCAAGGCCGCCGGCTTCGGCCTGTCCAACTCCTATATTTCCCAGTTCCTGGCCGGGCAGAACCTGCTCTATCCCGGCGGCGACCTGCAAAACGGCACCCAGAAGCTCACCGTCTCCACCGATGCCAAGTTCCAGTCGGTGGACGACGTGGCCAACACCATCATCGCCCTGCCTGCCGGCGGAACCGTCCGCCTGTCCGAGGTGGCCTCTGTCGCCCTGGAGGACGAGGATTCCACCGCCATCGCCAAGGTGGGGGACACCGACTGCGTGATGCTGCAGGTGTCCAAGCAGTCCGGGGCCAACGAGATGGCCGCCGCCCAGGCGGTGGAAAAGCGCCTGGAGGAGCTGAAGGCCGACGACCCCACCCTGCAATACACCATCCCCTACTCCGCCCGGGAGTATATCAGCCAGTCGGTAAACGCCGCCTTCAGCAACATCATCCAGGGCGTGGTGCTGGCCGCCATCGTGGTCTTTCTGTTCCTGCGCCGGGGCGGCCCCACCTTCACCATCTGCGTGTCCATGCCCGTGTGTATCCTGTCCGTGTTCGTACTGATGAACGTATTTGACCTGACCCTGAACATGATGAGTCTGGGCGGCATCGCCATGGGCGTGGGCATGATCGTGGATAACTCCATCGTGGTACTGGAAAACATCAACCGCTTTGCCCTGGAGGGCCATGACCGGATGAGCGCCTGTGTGGACGGCACCAAGGAGGTCACCTCCTCCGTCATCGCCTCCACCCTGACCACCCTGGCCGTGTTTGTCCCCCTTGGGCTCTCCGGGGGCATCGCCGGCCAGATGTTCCGGGACTTCTGCCTGACCATCGCCTCCCTCATCGGGGCCTCCCTGCTCATCTCCCTGACCCTGGTGCCCCTGCTGTGCTACTTCACCCTCACCGATGAAAAGGTGGAAAAGCTGCGGGCCAGGGAGGCGGCCAGACAGGCCGCCGGGGTCAAGAAGAACCCCCTGGCCGGCTTCCTCTCCAAGCTGAACGCCGTCTATCTGCGGCTGCTGAACTTCTTCATCCGCCATCTGAAGATCGGGATGCTGGTCTCGGTAGGTCTGGTGGTATTCTTTGCAGCCACCCTGGCCAGCACCAAGATGGTCATGATCCCCGACATGGACCAGGGCAGCGTGTCCGTGTCTATCAGTATGCCCACCGGCTCCTCTCTGGAGGAGTCCACCGCCATCGCCGACCGGGTCACCGCCATCGTCCAGCGGGAGGTGCCCGAGCTGGACGAGATGTATTACCTGGCCAGCAATGGTTCCTCTATGATGTCCGCGGGCAACTCGGTCACCATGGGCCTGAATCTGGTGGACAAGTCAGACCGCGACCGCTCCGCCTTTGACATCGTAGATGATCTGCGTTCTGCCCTTCAGGACATCGCCGGGTGCGAGATCACCGTGTCCGCCTCCTCCATGTCCATGGGAAGCACCAGCGGCGACGATATCGATGTGGAGATCCAGGGCGACGACTATGATACCCTGGAGATGATCTCCAACGACCTGGCCCAGCAGATCTCCGCCCTGCCCGATGCCATCAATGTGGAGAGCTCCCTGGCCGACAAGGTGGCCCAGGTGCGGGTGACCATGAAGCGGGAGGCCGCCTCTCAGTATGGGCTCACCGCCGCCACTGTGGGCGCCGCCGTCCGTGCCGAGCTCACCGGTGCCACCGCCACCACGGTGACCATCAACAACAAGGAGTATGACGTGATGGTCAAGGGCGATGGGGCCTCCTCCGTCAGCCTGGATGCCCTGCGCTCCATGCCCGTCTCCTCCGCCTACGGCGGCACCGTGCCCCTGTCCTCCGTGGCCGATGTCACGGTGGAGCAGGCCTCCCAGAGCATCACCCGCCACAACCAGACCCGCCAGGTGACCATCACCGGCGACACCATCAGCGGCGACAGCGCCGCCATCACCAAGGCCATCAACGAAATTCTGGACCAGTACACCCTGCCCCAGGGCTACACCGCCCAGACCGCCGGTGCCTACGAGGACATGATGGACAGCTTCGGCGACCTGGGGCTGGCCCTGGCCGTGGCCCTGCTGCTGGTCTACTTCGTGCTGGCCGTGCAGTTTGAGTCCTTCGCCATGCCCATCATGGTCATGCTCATCCTGCCTGTGGCCTTCACCGGGGCGCTGTTCGCCCTGCCCCTCACTGGGCGGGACATGTCCATGATCGCCCTGGTGGCCATCATCATGCTGGCCGGTACGGTGGTCAACTCCTCCATCATCCTGGTGGAGTACATCAAGATCCGCCGGGGCATGGGCGAGGACCGCGAGACGGCCATTCTCCACGCCTGTCCCCTCCGTATCCGGCCCATTATGATGACCACCCTCACCACCGTCCTGGCCATGGTGCCCATGGCCCTGGGGCTGGGGGAGAGCAACGAGATGATGAGCGACATGGGCGTGACCATGATCTCCGGCATGGTGATCTCCACCATCGTCACTCTGGTCTTCACCCCCGTGTACTACTCTGTCATCGACAACCTGAGCCACCTGGGCCGTGGCCGGAAGAAAAAGCAGAAAAACAGCGCCCCCGCCGTCCAGGCGTAACGCCACACAAATACAAAGACAGCAAAAGACCGATGCACAGCCAAAGGAAACTGTGCATCGGTCTTGTTTTGCCTTATTCTCGTCAGGCGGGCAGGTCCACGTCCACGTAATAGGTGTCCCCCTCGGTATAGACGCCGTCGCTGTCCCCCTCGTTGAACAGCTCCTGAAAGACCAGCTTGGCCCGGGTCACACCCTGGGGCACCTCAAACACCAGGCAGCCGGTGCGCTCCTCCCCCTTGACGAGGTCATACTCGTCGGGCAGCTGCTCCTGTCCCTGATACTCGATGGGACAGGTCCCGTCCTCCTCGCCGTCACCCCACCGCAGGACAAAGTCCGCCCAGTTCATGGGCACCGCCTCGGAAAAGGTGCTGTCCATGGTGAGATAGCACACCGCCAGGCGATCGCCCTCCTGGGGCTGATAGTCCATCCAGCGGTCGGTGGTCTTTACTTGGTCCACGGTGAACTGGAACCAATAGGTCTCTACCTTGTCCCCCACCTGAAAGGTCGTCTGCTTCTCTTTTCCGCAGCCGGGCAGCAGCAGGACCGCCAACAGCAGAACAGCCAGAAATCTCTTTTTCATAAACGCCTCCGTTTTGCATCAACAGGAAAAACAGAGCCCCGCCCAGGGGGCAGAGCTCTGTTAATAGGCATATGGAGAATGGGCCAAAAATCAGGCCAGAGCCTTCTTGGCGGTCTCGGTCAGCTGGACAAAAGCGGCCTTGTCGTTCACAGCCAGCTCGGCCAGCATCTTGCGGTTGATCACGATGCCGGACTTCTTCAGGCCGTTCATGAAGGTGGAATAGTTCATGCCGTTCAGCTTGCAGGCGGCATTAATCCGGGTGATCCACAGCTGACGGAAGTCACGCTTCTTCAGCTTACGGCCGGTGTAGGCGTAAACGCCGGACTTCATCACAGCCTGGTTGGCCATCTTATAGTGCTTGGACTTGGAACCCCAGTAGCCCTTGGCCAGCTTCAGGATCTTGTTTCTTCTCTTGCGCGTCATCATCGCGCCCTTAACTCTTGCCATTGTTCGTTCCCTCCCTCTTCTTACTTATACAGGATCATGCGCTTGATGGCGGCCTCGTTGGTCTTGTCGGCATAGGTGGTGCCGCGCAGAGCCCGCTTCAGCTTGGTGGTCTTGCCGTGGCCATTGAGCAGGTGACGCTTCTTGGTCATGGCGCGCTTGACCTTGCCGCTCTTGGTGAGGGAAAAACGCTTCTTGGCGCCGCTGTGAGTCTTGATCTTGATCTTCGGCATAACAGAGAACTCCTTTACTTACTTTTTCGTATCTTTGGCAGGCTTGGGGGACAGGAAAATGGACATATGCCGTCCCTCCAGCTTGGGGCTCTTGTCCACAACAGCGATCTCGCCGCAATCCTCAGCAAACTTCATCAGCAGGTCCTGGCCGATGTTGGTATGCGCCATCTCCCGGCCGCGGAAGCGGACCGTTACCTTGCAGCGGTTGCCCTCGGACAAAAACTTCTGGGCATTTCTCAGCTTCACATTGAAGTCGTTCACGTCAATGCTGGGGGACATCCGAACCTCTTTGATCTCCACCACGCGCTGATTCTTGCGGGCTTCCTTCTCGCGCTTGGTCTGCTCGAACCGATATTTTCCGTAGTCCATGAGCTTACACACGGGAGGGACGGCGTTGGGAGAGATCTTCACCAGATCCAGACCCTGCTCCTCTGCCATACGCAGAGCCTCCTGAGCGGACACGATGCCCAGCTGTTCTCCGGCGTCAGAGATCAGACGGACCTCCT
>OIZG01001320.1_pt1 | contig 15269 bp, 17 predicted proteins | sample 1588561 | NCBI WGS metagenome assembly OIZG01 (sample SAMN03283267) | human gut metagenome | biome: human-associated habitat; material: feces | host: Homo sapiens | place: USA | collected 2013 | reverse complement strand
GGTGAGGCATCATTTTTAATCTGGTACCGAGTCCTGTAAAGCAGGCGAGTTACCAAATGCATAAGCGGGAAGATACTTAAAACGGGCCGAAAACGATGACAAAACAAACAATCAATAATTCAATAATAAGGAGGAATAATTAAATAATGAAAAATATAATGAAAAACAAAGAAGTAAAATTATTTGCAGTTATATTTGCTGTATTTATAGCGTCAATGATGCTGTTTGCAACAACAGCACATGCTGCGACAGTAACAACTAAAAATATGCCTTCAAAAAGCGTTTGTGTCGGAAGTTCAAAGACACTGGCAAAGCCAAATGTGAGTGGGTTCAAATGGAAGGCAATAAATAATACATATTATACTCTTACCACCGCCGGAAAACTTACAGGAAAGAAAGTAGGAACCGCAAGCTTTTCAGTCACATGCAAAAATGTAAAATATGTATATAAAGTAACTGTAAAAAATAGGCCAAAATTAAATTGTACGAGTAAAACGATAAGGGTAACTGAAAAGCTAAACCTGAAAGTATTAAATGCCGGAAACTCTACGGTAATATGGACTTACAAAAATCCTAAGGTAGTATACGACGGTGTTGGATATGGACCGGGAACCACAACTGCAACAGCAAGATGTGCAGGTGTGACAATGACATGCAAGGTCACAGTCAAAGACTATAATGGAAGCCTGGCAAAAAAGATGGCGCCAAAAGCGAATGCAAATGTTTTATCTGCTTTTGATAAACTTGGATTCAAAATAAAGTATGACCCGACAGTCAACTACGGTGGATGCTTTAATGCACATGAAAGAACTATCACACTTAGGTTTGTGGGCGATGATACTATCTACCATGAGATGGGACATTTCCTTGCTTTTGTTGCCGGAAACGTAGATAGGTCAAGTGACTTTGCTGCAATTTATAATAGTGAAAAGTCTAAATTTACAGGTATCAATAGAAGTTATGCAACACAGAACGCAACTGAGTATTTTGCTGAGTCCTATCATGATTATATTTTACAGCCAACAGAAACAAAGAAGAAGCTGCCTAAAACCTGCAGTGCTATATCAGATGCAGTTAAAAAAGTAACGCCTACACGTGTTGCAAGAGTTAAAGAAATCTACGGACCGTTCTGGAAATAAAGATACAATTGCCGCTGAAGCTGATAGATAGAAAGCCGCGGCCAATCTTTTTGTCATCTTATATTTCGCGCTCAATGTCCGACGCTTATGCTACTAGACAAATTCAAAAAATATGAGAATAGCACGACTTTGCTATTCTATGCCTGGCCTAGACATCGTCTTGTTGTCCAGGCCACCCAAACCGGCAGAAATGCCGGTTTCTTTGTTTCAGTCGTTAAATTTTTCAGCATATTAAAAAGGTAAAAAAAAATTATTAAAAACAAGAAGGGAGAAATTTTTATGAAACTTAAAGAAATCAAACCAAATGGAATCGGGACTGTTGAATGTGTGATTGTTGCCATCGAAGAAAAGACAAACCGAAATAATGGTACATTTCTGAACATCGGAATCAGCGACGGTGAATCTCAGGTCATTGCCAAAAAATGGAATGAAAAAGCAGAGACATTTATGTTTAAGCCAGGACAGGCAGTTTTGATTGAAGTAAAAATGGAAGAATATAAAGGTGAGCCGAGTTATATCATCCGTGAAATTACGGAATCTTCGGCCGACCCGTCTTTGTTCATTTGCGGTGCACCGCTGAAGTCTGAATATATGTATAACTTCTTATGCAAGACAGCCGGAAGATGCGGCGTGTACGCCTCAACAGTTAAAAGAATCCTTGCGGAGAATAAGGATAAGCTTATGATTTGGGGTGCCGGCAGGTCTATCCATCATAATATCCGTGGAGGTCTTTTGTATCATACATACCGTATGACCAAAATGGCAGCATATACAACTTCTGTATATAACAAGGAGCCTTCAATGTTGAAGGATTGCCGTGACATCAACACAGAACTGTTAGTAGCCGGGACTATCCTCCATGACATTGGAAAGCTTTTTGAGCTGGACACAAATGAGTTTGGTGCCTCAGAATATACAGTTAAAGGCACATTGATGGGACATGCTTTCCTTGGTGCTGAACTGGCAGGCAGGGTAGCAAGAGAGGAGGGCCTGAACGAAGAGGATATCATGCTCTTACAGCACTTGATTCTTTCTCATCATGGCAAACAGGAGTATGAAGCAGTAACGGTTCCGGCGATTCCGGAAGCATTGGTACTTCATCACATTGATATGATTGATTCTTATATGTATCAGTTTGAGACACAGGCGGAAGGACTGAAACCCGGCGAAATGTCAGGCAAGGTATTCGGGCTTGACCAGAGGGTATACAGACCAACTTGGAGAGTGCCTCAGAAGAAAGAGGAAAGCGAAGAAAAAAAATAAGTTTTATGGAGATTGCCCGCAGCGGATGCTGCGGGTTTTTTGTTTGCTTGGAATTGCATTTGTCGTCGTATTTGCATTGCATCTATCGTTGAAGAACGTGGGGAGCTGAGACCAGGCTCGCCGGAATAGCCCGGGGGGCGTCGGTTCGAAGGTTGCTAGACTGGTACGGGAAGCCGATTTACCAGCCATTGTGATGTACTGCACTCAGCCTTACGGCTTCGCTTGTCAGCCTCTACGAGGCTTGGTGCACGCGAGCATAACTCGTGCGTACCAAGATAAAAGAGCAGGAAATCTTTCCTGCTCTTTTTGTCTTGCGTTAACGATATTTTTTTAATTTGACTCTTTTTTGGAATCGATTTCGGATTTAAGGGCTTTTATATAGTTATTATCCCAACCCATTTTATCTGCGATTTCCTCTGGAGAAAATCTTTCAAGCATAACTGACACGAAATTGATTCTATCTTCATGCTGTGCTTCTTCCCATTTTGTATACATTTCATGCACCCCTTTCGGACTAGATTTGTAGTATCTTAATGCCTCGGCAAGAACAGGATTTTTAATATCGTCAGGATTTGAGTTAGTCCAGTCTCTGATAAACTGTCCAAGTTCTGAGTCATTGGTTGCGACGGCAAGATTTACGATGATTTCTTCTTCACCGGAATTGATGACATTTCCAGACATTAAGTCTACTTTTTTAATATGCTGAATCATCGGGTCGTTGGAATTAAAATCTTTTTCGGTTAAGACTATTATCATCTCCATTAAATTAGTTATTTGTAGAAACTAAGAGAAGGGAAATGATAAACAATGATACGCAAGACAAATATGTTTGTTTTCCTCTTCTTGATTTTCTACATATATAAAATATAAAAGATGACAATTTTGGTGCTATACAAAAAAAACAATTCACAACGGTACGGCAGGATGGAGAAAGGCGATACCTTCCAACGATATTAACAGAGAGCGGGAGCCCCCGGCCGACAAAAAGTCGTCCGCGGGTCAAATGTTCCGGTTTTAACTTCGCACGCGGGTCTGAATCTACGTTCGAAGTCAGGTTACGAGCCGGAGCGGCGAGTTATCAGCTACCGTTTTTTATGACATAATTTTTTTAGCATAATATAATTGAATAACTTAAAGTTTGACTAAGAGAGGAAACTGATTGCTGGAGTTTTCTCTCTTTATTCCCCTAAGCGCAAAAATGGGGGCGCTATTAAATAGATTTACTTTCTTTGTACTCGTCATATGTTTTGCCGCATATGACGATAGAGATAAATTTCCTCCTAAGCAAAGACATCACCTTTGTGTGATGTCTTTTTTTTGCGGCAAAAAAATCCGCAAAATTTGACATTTTTGTTGGCTGTGATATATTACAAAAAAAGGAGGCAAAGAGTATGAGTAAGATAGTAGATTCTCACAATGCGAATATTTGCTGCCAGAAGTTGTATTCAGTGTGGTCCTCAGAAAAAATCGCGACACCGATACGAAGAGAAATGAAAAACAGCCATTTGACGATTCGTGCTTTGCAGCTGAAGATTGCAAGAAATATAGATAGACAGGGAATACCTAAGGATTCAAAGATAGTTCCGTTTGCAGGGAAAAATGAAACAGAGATAATAAAAGCCATGCAGCAGTCATACGCTGACCGGGACCTGGTTTTGCAAGTAAGAAAAAAGAAAACTAGTAAAGAAGATATAAAAAAACTGCGTTCAGGGCTGGAGAATCTACAGATGAATGCAGGCTGTGACCGTGATTTGTATTTGACTTCTTATAATGCTGGATATATGCTAAAAACATTGGAAAAAAAATTATATGAAAAAGAAGAAGAAATGGAAGAGGAGCCGTTTGGATTGTAGGAAATGCAGCGCAGAAATGCGCTGCGTTTTTGTCTGTGAAGAATCTGGCATACTGTAAATGAAAAATATAAAAAAAAAGAAAGGAATAAATAGGAATAAATATGGAAATTAAATGTACAAAAAAGTGCGAAAAAGAGTATCCGAAAAGGCTTCTGAAAATGGAAAATGCACCGGATAAGTTGTATTATCTTGGAGATATTTTGTTGCTGGACAAAAATATCGTTGCGCTGATTGGAAAACGTGACGTGTCGGAAAAAGTAATGAAAACGACGAAAAGATGTGGTGAGATTCTGGCTGAGTGTGGCTCAGTAGTTCTGAATGGGCTTGCAATTGGATGCGATACAGCGGGCTTGGAAGGCGCATTAACAACAGGCGGGAAATGTGTTGCTGTCATGCCGTGTGGTTTGGACTATGTATATCCAAAATGCAACGAAGCATTGTTAAAAAAGATTTTACAAAATGGCGGATGCATTGTCAGCGAATACGAAGCGGGCACGAGACCGGAAAGATGGCGGTTCGTGGCACGCGACAGAATCCAGGCAATGCTGTCTGATAAGATTGTTGTGGTGGAATGCGAAGAAAAGAGCGGGACTATGCACACCGTGAAAGCGGGTATGGAATATGGAAAATCGTTGGCTTGCATTGTTCGTGCGAAGGAGCCAGTACTGCCGTCAGGGAACATATGGATGTTAAAAAACGGAGCAGCAGGCCTGAAAGGCGAAAATGCGTTAAGGAAATTTGCAAACGGTGCGACTGGAATGATGTAAAAGTAAAAAAAATAGAATACTCTGTCGCTTTTTCTAAAACAGAAAATTCTGCATATTGTAAAAGTAAAGAAGGCAACCGAAGAGAGAACTTCCGGGACCTTCTTTTTTTTGGGCCTAAAACGAGAACAAAGAGGAGACTATATTGGAGTTTCATTTTTAGAAGTTTCAGGCATATTAAAAATGCAACATAAAAAAAGAAAGGAGATGTTTTGTATGATGAATAATGAAAATTGCTCAGATATCTCTTTAAGATATCACGATATTACAACCGAAGATATGAAAAACGGTGATGGGCTTAGAACGGTCCTTTGGTTGGCTGGCTGTGAGCATCATTGTCCGGAATGCCAGAATCCGATAACATGGGACCGGTTTGGAGGTATTCCATTTGATAAGGCTGCAGAAGACGAATTAATGGAATCACTGAAACCGGATTATGTTTCGGGAATCACTTTCAGTGGAGGCGACCCGTTGGCGACTTACAATCGTCCAGGTGTAGCAAAACTTATTGCCAAGATTAAAAATTCAAAAGAACTGGCACAAAAATCCATTTGGATTTATACAGGCTACACATGGGAACAGCTGCTGCACCAGTTAAAAACAGGGCAAGACCATGACCTGATGTTTATTATTCTGAAAGCGGATGTCATTGTGGAAGGACGGTATGAAAAAGATAAGCGCGATGTTACGCTAAAATGGCGCGGAAGCGCAAATCAGCGTGTAATTGACGTACAGAAATCTTTTCATTCAGGGAAAGTTATTCTGCATTGCAATTGATGTTGGTTGAAGGTGAGGAAAAATGACATTAACGAAGAACGGAAAATTCCCGGCCGACAAAAAGTCGTCCGCGGGTCAAATGCTCCGGTTTTAACTTCGCATGTGGGGCTGAATCCCCGTTCGAAACACGCTTCGCTCAGCCTTTCGGCTTCGCTTGCCGCACTTCGTGCACTGTACTCAACCTTACGGCTTCGTTGGTCAGCAGCAAAAGCTGCTTGGTAACGAGCGCAAAGCGCGAGTTATCAAGAGAGAGGGTAGTCCTCGTTAAAAAGTCTTTGGGTGATATGCAACAGAAAGAATTTAACCAAATGCTTGAAAAGAACGGACATCAGCGGATAAAAGAAGCAGAAGATACTATATTTTGCAAAGTATTTTTTGAAAAAATGCCTGATGACTGTTCAAATAATGAAAATAGTGATACTTAAGGAGGTAAAAATTATGAGTAAAAAAATTATCAGCCAGAAAGATGCAAAAGAAATTGCACGTAAAAACAATCTGGCAAACGTAATCATCGTAAAAAAGGACGGAACCCGTGAACCATTTGACGGGAACAAAATCATCATTGCGGTTGGCAAGAGTGCATCCCGTATCCTTGTGAAGTTCACAAAAGAGGAAGAGCGGGCAATCGTTGACCATGTTGAAAGCGAAATCAAAAAAAGAGGACTTAAAGAAGTTCCGATTGCTATGATGCACAGCATGGTGGAAGCAGCGCTTGTGTCTATTAATGAAGAGGTTGCAAAAAGCTACCGCGATTACCGTAACTACAAACAGTCATTTGTCCATATGATGGATGATGTATACACAAAGAGTCAGTCAATCAGATATATTGGTGACAAGGAAAACGCCAATACTGACAGCGCACTGGTGGCAACAAAGCGAAGCCTTATCTTCAACGAACTGAATAAGAATCTTTACAGAAAGTTCTTTATGAACCGTGAAGAATTACAGGCTTGCAAGCAGGGTTATATTTATGTGCATGACCAGAGTGCAAGACTTGATACTATATTTCTATTGCAGACGCATCAAGAAATATAAATTTATCACACACGCAAATTAATAGATATATAGATAGTAAAAAAATATGGAAAGGAAGATATAGAATTTCATCTGACAATACTAAATGTGTAGAGGACAGCAAAATGGTATCGTAATACGAAGGCTTGTATTACGAAAGTAACAGAGTAGGGTAGGCGTGATTTGATTACACGCTGAAAGAGCAAGCAGACTTAGCAAGTCTGAATATATGTTCCGGCGGGATAAAACGTAAGAATATTGAAAGATATGCACCCGTTGGGTTTTACTGTGCCAGAAGTAGATAAAATCATGGGGCCTTATGCCGAAAAGTCCTTTGAAAAATATAAGAAAGAATATCTTGATTTAATGTCAGATGTTCTGAATCCGGCATTCGCAGAATCTCTGATTGATAAAGCAGAGGCATATGCAATGGAAAAAGTACAGCGTGAAATGGAGCAGGGATATCAGGGAATTGAATATAAACTGAACACAGTCGGTTCTTCTCGAGGCGATTATCCATTTGTTACATTTTCATTTGGACTTGGAACAGGAAAATTTGAAAAAATGTGTGCAAAAACAATTTTAAATGTACACAGAGAAGGACAGGGTAAGAAAGGTTTTAAACGTCCTGTATTATTCCCGAAGCTTGTGTTCTTATATGATAAGAATATTCACGGTGAAGGAAAAGAATGTAATGATGTTTTTGAAGCAGGTATCCAGTGTTCTGCATCTACGATGTATCCGGATTGGCTCTCAATGAGTGGAGAAGGATATATTTCTACAATGTATCAGAAATATGGAACTGCGATTAGTCCTATGGGATGCAGGGCATTCCTTTCTCCGTGGTATGAACGCGGAGGAATGGAACCAGCAGACGAGAATGACAAGCCAATCTTTGTTGGTCGTTGCAATCTTGGTGTTGTTTCTTTACATCTGCCGATGATTCTTGCAAAAGCAAGACGTGAAAGCAGAGACTTCTATGATGTTCTGGATTATTACCTTGAAATGATTCGTGGGCTTCATAAAAGAACATATGATTATCTTGGAGAACTGAGAGCATCAGTCAATCCAATTATGTTCTGCGAAGGTGGACTTTATGGTGGTCACCTGAAACCAAATGAAAAAATCCGAAAACTCCTTCCGCCGATGACAATGTCTTATGGCATTACGGCGCTGAATGAGCTGCAGGAATTATATAACGGAAAGAGTCTGGTTGAAGACAATCAGTTTACGCTGGAAGTTATGAAACATATTAACGAAAAATTAGCGGAGTACAAGAAGGAAGACCACATTCTTTACGCCGTATATGGAACCCCTGGGAGTTCTGCGGGGGCACATGCAGTGATGCATGTTGAAAAAATTGCCTAACCTGTTTGAGGGAACAGGGTGTACGGTTTGCGATTCAGCAGTTGGAGGAAATGCCAATAAAAAATCGTGCTAACAGGGAATTCGCCAAGAATCCTGTGCTAAATATCGCTGGTTTTGCCAGCGGTTAAATGTGAACAGACTGTCGAAATCCTAGAAGGAAAGTAGAGTAGCGAAAAGCGAAAGAGCAAAACCATTTGTGAAAAATGGACAAAGTATAGTCGACAAAAAGAAATATTTTTCTTTGATGGCAGAAAATCTCTGTGGTCTTCAGGTGAAACAGTTCCGCAAGGAATATGGAATCATCAAGAATGTATCTGACCGTGATTATGTAAGCAACAGCTTCCATTGTCATGTGACAGAGGACATTACACCGATTGCAAAACAGAATCGTGAATATGATTTCTGGGAATTATTTAACGGTGGAAAAATTCAGTATGTCAGATATCCGATTGATTACAATATTGATGCAATCAGAACACTTGTCTTAAGAGCCATGGAAATGGGATATTACGAAGGTGTAAACCTGGCATTGTCTTATTGTGATGACTGTGGATATCAGGCAGCAGACATTGGGGACGAATGTCCGATTTGCGGTTCAAAGAATCTCACCAAGATTGACCGAATGAACGGATATTTAGCTTATTCACGGAGACATGGTGAGTCCAGAATGAATAACGCAAAAATGGCTGAAATAGCTGACAGGAAGTCTATGTGATTGTTTAGTTACAATTTGGTCGGTAATATAACAACTTGGTCGGTGATATAAGAAAAATATGAGAAAATCTTAGTTACAACTTGGTTGGAAATAAAGCGAATTTATTCATAATGCGGTAATATATAAAAGAGGCAGAAAGGAAATACAAAAACATGTTAGAAAAGAAGAAAAAAGATATTATTGATTTCGTTATATTTGAGGAAAATATGTCATTACATTACCCTTGGAATCTGAGCAGTGAGCAGATTTCAGAACGGGTAGACATAATTGCAGCGTTACTTCCGGATGATTACACAACTGATGATATCTATGATGCAGTTTCACAAATTGCTGGAAAACGAATTCTGAAAAATAATTAGAAACATACAAAAAATCGTCCGGAGAAATCCGGGCGGTTTTTGTTTCAAAAAAAATTAAGCATAATGCAATTAAATTCGTAAAGAAGAAAGGAAAAAAGATATGAAAAATAATATGGGCTTCTTAAGAAGAGAAAAATTGGACACAATGCCGTTTGACAAAAGATTTGACGTTGACGGCAATGAAGAACTTTGCCACGCGACCGGTTATACCGTCTTTGACGGAACTGATTGGTGGGACGAGTTTGTTGACTCCAATGGCGACCTTCAGTATGGAAGGTAACGCTGTAACGCGCAGAGGAATCTGGACGTTTGTTTGCTTTAAGCAACAAAAAATGCAATTATATTGCATATTGAGAATAAAGTCTATAGCTTACGAGCTACGGTCTGATTTGACTAATGAAGTTTGTGTGAGTGATACCAAATGCAAGTGGAGGTCTTCGCGCTGGTTTAAGTATTGCGCCAGTAGTATCTTACTCATTTAAGAGGAAAAAGAAAAAATGCTTATAAATGTCTTTCTGAAAATAGAAAGGCATTTATTTTTTTTGCAAAAAGATAAGCTCATCATTCTTTTTATGCATATTAAAAGCATGAAAAAAACAAATACAAAAAAATACAATAAACAAAATTGTGAAATGCAGCTTCCCAAAACGGCGCTACCAATCGTTGGAGCAATAGAACATTGGATTGATATTGATGGCTCGGTCTATGCAATAGACCGCAGAAACAACCGAAAGCCGAGACTAATAAAGAAATCTCAGTCTGAGGTTAACGGATACAAATACTGCGGAATTAAATACAAAAACGGAAAAATAATTTCAAAAAGAGTCCACAGGTTGGTGGCTGAAGCGTTTATTCCGAATCCGAATGGATATCGTGTTGTTGGTCATAAAAATAATATCAAAAATGATAATCGTGTTGATAATCTGTATTGGACAACAACAAAAGAAAATACACAAAGAGCATTTGACGATGGACTTGCTGTAAACGATAAAGGAGGAAAAGACAGCCAATCTAAACCGGTCATCATGTATGACACATACACCAATCAGGAACTTGGAAGATACGGCAGTTGCAAAGAGGCAGAGAGGGAAACAGGATTAAGCCTTACGACAATCTGCCGGCAGGCAAAGTATCACAGACCGACGAGAAAACCGTATTACTTCAGGTATGAGGATGATAGGGATACATGTCAGGATGTAATTGGAATGTTCGATTTTGATTCGGATAAGTTAATCAAAACTTTTCTGAATTCTGGCGACGCAGCAAGGAGTACCGAGATAAGTGAGAGAACAATTTGCCAGCAGGTTAAGAATGGAGTGAAGCCTGAAAGGAAGAGGAGCGAGGTGTATTTTTTAAGCGTAAAGAGCAAGAAGAAAAAATAAAAATTAAATTTTTCTTCATATTGTAAGAAAGCAGTGCGTCTCCACCATTAAGCGAGAACCGAAAAAAGCGGCGCGTCCCTGTCAGCTGTGAAGCAAAACGGGAACCGAAAAAATAACGGAGAGATGCCGGCAGAAATGCGAAGTAAGGGTGAACGGGGCGACTCATTCTTCCTATTGGGGAGCGTAATAAGTACCATACAAAATCCAGATTCAGTCATACTCTGGGCGTTGCTCAAAATAAGAAGCCAGTGGGAAAACCTGCTGGCTTCTGTTTTTTTTCGTATGGAAAATATAGCATATTAAACTTGTAAACAATAAAAAATAAAATAAGAAACAAGAAAGGAGCAAAAAATATGCTTGAATTAAAAGGAAAATACAACACCGCAAAGGTTTTCACTGACAATGTTGACAATGAGACCATCAGCCAGGTAATAGAATTGTTGAACCAGGATTACATCAAAGATGCGAAAATCAGAATCATGCCTGACTGCCATGCAGGCGCCGAATGTGTTATCGGTACGACAATGACAATTTCTGATAAGGTATGCCCGAATCTGGTTGGGGTAGATATTGGCTGCGGTATGCTGGCTGTTCGAATTGCAGAAAAGGATGTTGACCTTCCAAAACTGGATGATGTAATTAATACATATGTTCCGGCCGGGTTTAATGTAAATGATGAGCCGCTTGGCAATTTCAGCCATTTGAGCGATTTGGTCGCTACGGCTGATATATCGCTGGCTTATTGCAGCATTGGAAGCCTTGGAGGCGGCAATCATTTTATCGAACTTGATAAAGATGATGACGGAAACTTATGGCTTGTAATCCATACTGGTTCCAGACATCTCGGGCTGGAAGTTGCGAAACACTACCAAGAGCTCGCATACAAACAGCTGAAGGATTTAGATGTTGGCGACAAAATCAAGGCTGTAATTGCAGACCTGAAAGCAAAAGGCAGGGAAAAAGAAATTGAAAAAACAATCAAAGCGTTAAAGATGCAGGAGCCGCATATTCCGAAATCTTTATGCTATGTTTCCGGCCAGGCGTTCAAAGACTACATTCATGATATGGAAATTGTCCAGAAACATGCAGAATTAAACAGAAAATATATTGCCGATACGGTCATTGAAAAAATGGGCTGGCATGTTTGCGAGGAGTTTCAGACAATACACAATTACATTGATACAAAAAACCTGATTCTCCGCAAAGGCTCTGTGTCTGCACGAGATGGCGAAAAATTGATAATCCCGATAAATATGCGTGACGGGTCTTTGATTTGTGTTGGAAAAGACAATCCTGATTGGAATTATTCTGCGCCGCATGGTGCCGGAAGAATTTTGTCAAGAAGCGAAGCAAAAGATGCTGTCGGGATTGATGAGTTTCGTGAGTCCATGAAGGGGATATATTCTTCTTCTGTAATGGAGTCTACAATTGACGAGTCGCCGATGGCGTATAAGCCGATGGAGGAAATTATGGGAAATATCAAAGATACTGTTGATATTGTGAAAGTAATTAAACCGGTATACAATTTTAAAGCACATTAAGATACGCCGCCTGGAGGTCCAGGCGGTTTTTTGTCTAGTAATGCAGGATGCATTTTCTTTTTTTAAAATCCGGCATATTGAGAAAAGAAGAAAACAAAAGAAAGGAGACGTAAAAAATGATAAAACGAGTACGGCTGGATTACAAACCGGTAGCAAAGAGGACAAGCGAAGAGGTGACATTTGTGGTGTCAACTGAACATGTGGCAGCGGTAAATAGAAGCATAGAAAAGAAATTGAAAAAAAATAAGAGAGAACGAAGAGAGAGCGAAAAAGAGGCAGGAAAATATATTGTAAGATGAGTTGGGACCTGTGCTTGTAAGCGTTTTTTTTGCTTCCAAAAATCACGCATATTAGCTATACAACAAAAATAAGAAAAGGAGCAAAAACAATGATTAAAAATCCAAAAATTGGCCAGAAAGTCTGGTTTGCAGAAACTTGTAATCAGCGCATCCACAACGCAAAAATTATCGCGCTTGGCGAAGCTGAGGTTTCAGTCAAAAAATATCCATATGCAGATATTGAACTTGAGGATGGATGCCGGCTAATAGGAGAGTCACTGAAACGTTTGTATGCTTCAAAAGAAGAACTGCAAAAAGAATTGGCAAAGAAGAAAGGAAGTAACAGCAATGATTGAAAATCCAAAAATTGGCCAAAAAGTTTGGTTTGTAGAACATTGGAGCCAGTGCATCCACAGTGCAAAAATTACGGCACTTGGCGAAACAGAAGTTTCTGTACGAGACCCGAAGAAATATCCATATGCAGATATTGAATGGGATGATGGTGGAAACAGCGGCTGTCTTCTGAAAAATTTGTATGCTTCGCGTGAAGAACTTCAAAAAGAATTAAAAAAAGAAGAAGAAGAGAAAATTGCCGAAATCAAGGCTAAAATCAAGGATACGGGTGACCTGGTGGCATTCATGTATGACCACTGCGTGGCCTGTGCAGAAGAGTATACTGATTGGACGGCGAGAAGAGCAGTGAAAGAGATTGCGAAGGAGATGCTTGGGTTGGAGTTGTAAGAAAAAAGAAAAAGAGATGGAAACCGGCGAAGTCGGTTTCCTTTTTTTTGTTGCATGGAATGGGGGAGAGGTAGAAAGAACAAGGATGAGAACGGGAATGTGCTGCCGGAGTGGAGGTTGTGGGCTGGCGGGAGACTGTGGGGCTGGTACAAAAAGACATGCGGCGGGATGTGTTGGCCGGCTGGAGCCGGAGAGGAGCTTACTGGTTGCCGCAGAATGTTTGATGTGACTGTATTGCCGGCAGGGCTGGCTGAAAGGCAAAACGTAGTTTTTCGGTGCAGTCCAGGCTACAAGCCTGGCGGGGGTGTATGCGGGGCGCGAAGCCCTGCATAAATGTTTGCCCGCTGCCCGCTGCGTTTTGCTGCTGGCGAAATCCGGCATACTGTATGTATAAAAGCAAAAAAAAGAAAGGAAAAAACTTATGAAAATAATACAGCAAGACAAAAAAGTAATCGCGTGCATCGGCAAAGACGATACAAACGAGCGGAAAATCATAGAAATGATAGAAAACGTTCAAGATGATGGCATTACAGATTTTGAGGTTGATGCTGAGAACCCAAGGCTTTATTCAAAAGACGGGCTTTTGTATGGCAAAAAGAAGATGATGCCTAATGGAAAAGCAAGGCTTACGTTGATTGCCGTGCCGCCAGACAAGAAGGGAACTGTAGAAATTGCTCCCGGTACAGAAATGATTGCTAGCGATGCGTTTACAGACAGTAAGGCTTCAAAAGTCATACTGTCAAAAACTGTAACGGCAATCACTCCTTATGCATTTAATAACTGCGAAAACCTGAAAGAGGTCGTATTAAACGAAGGCCTCACACATATTGATGAATGTGCATTTCGTAGGTGTCCTTTGCTTGATAATATCACCATCCCTGATACGGTATTGGATATTATGGCTAATGCATTCTGCGAGAGTCCTCTCCGAAACCTGAAGTTTCAGAACCGCCCGCAAAAATGCAATAACCGGCTTAAGATTGCATACGGTGCTTTTGGGTGGTGCCATGCTGAGGAGATAGAGCTTCCTTACAGGCTGGTCTCACTTTCGGATAATAACTTTCTCAAGGTCAGAAGGGTAGTAATAAACTGCTATGACACATCAGATATTGAGTCAATACTTAATGCTTTGATTGTCAGAAATTTCGTACCTCTTGATGAGGCCTCGGACTACTATGACCCAAGATGTAACTGTGCTTTGGAGATATGCATTGGTAGTGTGAATGTATATATCCCCAAAATAATGGATGGGTATGTAAAAGGAAAATTCCTTGAAAACATTTCTGATGCAATGCAGCTTGTCGAAAAGCCATTAAATGAGAAGCTGCATGACCTGCAGATGTATGCTCTGGATGCAGCAGAGACTCCTTTTGATGCGTCATATGATGCATCGATGAAGGTGTATTGTAATACTGAAGACAGAGAAATAAAAGAAAAAGCAAAAAAAATACTAAAAACACACAGTCAAAATATCATATTGACGTTCTATAAGTCTGAAGATGTAAAAAAGCTGATGGATTACCTGAAACTTGGCCTGCATAAAGTGGAAGACATTAAGACCGTTCTGGAAAACAATTTCAGGACAGATGCGGCTGATATGAATGCGTGCATGCTGCAGGCGCTTGGAAATAGTCCCTGTAAACAGAAGTTTTTACTCTGAAGCCTGAAGTGCCGCGAAAGCGGCGCTTCTTTTTTGCCGGAAAAAGAGTAGTTGTGTTTGCCGATGCTTTGCCGGCAGCGCCAGACCTCCCGCGGCCTTTGCCGGCAGCGGGGGTTTTGTGTTTTGCTGCCGGCGAAATCCGGCATATTGTATGTATAAATATAAAAAAGAAAGGAGCCTGAAAATGGCAGAGAAGAAGTATAAAAATATAAACGTAAAAGTTGATGAAAGATTAGTTGAGAAAGTTAATTATTACAGAAAATTAGAGCCAAACGGAGAAATGAGCCAAGCTGATTTTGTTGTAAAAGCATTAGAGGAAAAATGTAATAGAACCAAAAGAATAAGAGGGGGAGGAATGGTTTTAAATATTCCAAATCCTGATATGTTTAGAAAAACTGAAAATCAAAAGGAAGAA
>OIZG01001317.1_pt1 | contig 15311 bp, 10 predicted proteins | sample 1588561 | NCBI WGS metagenome assembly OIZG01 (sample SAMN03283267) | human gut metagenome | biome: human-associated habitat; material: feces | host: Homo sapiens | place: USA | collected 2013 | reverse complement strand
ACGGGAGATAAACCTTCCCATCCACCTATTATCTGAGGCCCCCAATATTGGTCGATCATACTGCCTGTACCATCTTGTATGGCATTCTCCATATATTGTCTGTCAAAAATAACTTCACAGTTATTCTCAAAATCCGGAGAAAAAAGATTACTATAATCATCAAACAACTTATAAACACCCAATTCCATCACATCCTTAGAGGCAATAACAGTTGTTTTATAATCTTGCATAAAAAAACTGATTTGAGCCTTAAGGCTCATTGCTGCTCCTTTAGTAGCACGACCTATTTCTGAAACTTCCGAACGTACAACCGGTAATTTTAAAGCGGCTTTGTCACACTCTTCCAAAATAAACTTATATACCTCTTCAGCCGTATTTCTCGCAGGTATAGTTTCGTATAGTTTTAACGGTTCTGCCAAAATAGGAACTCCTCCAAAATGTTTTAAAAGGGTAGCATAATGGAATGCTCTGAGAAATTCTATTTCGCCAACTAAAATACTTTTCCTATTCTCATTCATTTCCACCTTTTCAATATTCTGAAAAAACACATCACAACGACGTATACCAGAATATGCCGTACTCCAAATTCCACTAAATTCTGTATTCGTAGAAGTTGCAGTTCCAGATGATAACGTTCCTTGAGCCTCATATAAATGGATAGGCACTCCATTATCTGTAAAACAATCCGTCATCATCAGATGTGCTGCCGGATCAATCAAATACCGATAACAAGCTGCAGTATATTGCACTGCGTCATTTTCTAATTTCCAAAAAGATTCATCGGCCAGTTGATCAGACGGTAATCTATCTAAAAAGCCATCATTACACCCTGTCAGTACAAATGCTATAGCTAAACTGCAAAAATATTTTATGATTGATTTCATTATCTATTGATTTTTAGGTATTAAAAAGATAAGTTCATTCCAAAAGAATAACTGATACTCATAGGATAAGTAGTTTGTCCAAGCGTTTCCGGATCCAATTCTTCAAAGCCGGAAAGAGTAAACAAATTATCGATACTACAATAAAGTCGTAAACGTTCCACCCGCATCTTATTGATAATATCTTTAGGCAAAGTATATCCTAATTGTATATTTTTCATCCTCAGATAAGATGCATTATTCATCCAGAAAGTGGAGTTATACCAGTTTTTGGCCGAACCACCGATAGACAAACGTGGGTAACTTGCATTTAAATTATCTGGTGTCCAACGATCCAAATGTTTCTCCGTTACTTTGCCTCCATTATAGAAAGCTTTATTTACAGTTGCAACCGGAATTGCATTTACAGCCGCTGCTCCTTGCATCAAAAAAGAAAAATCAATTTTTTTATATTCCATACCAAATGATAATCCGAAGTTTACTTTCGGAAAAGATGAACCTAATGATTTACGGTCTTTATCATCAACGATATTATCCCCGTTCAAATCCTTATACTTCAAGTCTCCTGGAACAGCGCCCCAAATTTGCTTTGGATGGTTATCTATTTCTTCCTGGCTGTTAAAAATACCTTCACAAACATATCCGTAAATATTTTTCACAGGATCTCCAACAGAACGTCCCGGTGTATCCCCGCCAGCCAAATCGGTAATTTCATTATGGACATACCCCAAATTGAATACACTATTATATTTAAAATCATTGATTTGATTTGTATGTCTTAATTGTAAATCAAAACCAATGTTTCTTACTTTTCCCGCATTCTGCATAGGTGCTTTCACACCTATTATTGAAGGGACAGGCAATTTTAGAAGTATATCATCCGTGTTTTTAACATAAAAATCACCGGTAAAGCCAAATTTACCCTGTAAAATATCAAAATCGACACCTAAATCGAACTGCTTGGTTTTTTCCCAGGTAATAGCTTCGTTTGACATCGTTCCCGATATAGAAATACCAGGAATCAGGCTATTCCCAAATGTATAGTAGTTCCCGAATCCATATGTATTAAGAAACAAATAATTCCCGATTTCCTGATTACCCAATAGCCCCCATGACATCCTCAATTTAAGATTATCCAACCAAGAAGCATCTATAAAACTCTCTTCCGATATTCTCCATGCAGCAGATAAGGACGGGAATAAACCGAAACGATTATCTTTCGGGAAACGGGATGTACCGTCATAACGTAAATTAGCTTCAAATAAATAGCGGTTATCAAATGAATAATTGACTCTCGCGAAACCGGAACGAAGTGCATACTCCGCCACGTTGCCTTCAGTTTTCTGGGTTGTCGCATCACCGGCATTGATTTCCCCTATGCTATTATTCAAAGGTAAATCATAACGAGACATGGATGAACTTCTCACCTGATTATACAGTTGAGAATACCCCAACATTCCTTTAAAAGAGTGACGACCGAATGTCTTTTCATAATTCAGAAAAGCTTGCAAGTTTGTCTCTAACAACTTTGTCTCGCTGTCAGACACGGAACTTCTCATATTCCGAACAGGATCTTCCGATTCGGGAGTATAAAAAGACATATTATGGAGAAATTCATGCGTCGAATATACATCATAACGTGCAGAAGCTATTCCTCTGATTTCCAAACCATCTATCACCTTAAAACTAAGAGATACATTACCTTCGAAATTATTATCATCGATTTTTGACTCTCCGCTATTTCTTAAAAAAGCCAATGAATTATGTTCATTTTGATATAAGCCATATTTTCCATTTTGATATCGATTGGCAAAAAGTGGAGATTCCCGATAGGCATACGTGACTATCGATCCTACTCCTGATGCAGGTTCAGTCGTTTCTGTACGATGCCCTCGCAAATTCAAAGACAGGTCCAACCGTTTATTAATTTTTGCTTCCACATTCGAACGAAAATTATATCGACTGAAGTTCGTGCCCGGCATCACACCTTCTTTATTATGGTAACCCACTGAAAAAGCATATTTGACAGCATCGGAACCACCATTCACATTCAGATAATGATTGTGAAAAAGTCCATTTTCTGAAAAAATAAGGGCCAGTTGGTCCGTATTTGCAAAATGATCCGGGTCACTCCCATTTTTTATAGTTTGCAATTCCGGATCCGAATAAACGGGATTTAGTCCGTCATTCGTATAAGCTTCATTCAATAAGGTCGCATAATTATAAGAATCCAGATACTTTGGCAAGCGCGTACTGTGCTGCCAACCGACATAGCCATTATAAGAGACTGCCGGCTTTCCTGATTTTCCTTTTTTGGTTGTAATCAAGACAACTCCATTTGCTGCACGAACCCCGTAAATGGCAGAAGCTGCAGCATCTTTCAATACAGAAATACTTTCGATATCATTAGGATCGACATTACTCATTGTTGATTCTATACCATCTATGAGAACCATTGCATCAGAATTCCCCAAGGTTCCTATCCCACGTACACGTACTGTCCCGGCATCATGTCCCGGCTGCCCTGAAGTTTGTTGTATGGTAACACCTGCTATATTTCCTGCCAGTAAATTTTCCATTGTAGAAGCTGTTCGATTTTCCAATAAATCGGATTTAATATCACTAACAGCTCCTGTCAAATTAACTTTTTTCTGTACTCCATAACCAACAACAACTACTTCTTCTATATTTTGAGTATCTTCCTGAAGAACAATCGTTGAATTCTGTAATTCACGTCCTTTCAATGTCTTAGTCTGAAAACCGATGTAAGATATTTGAATAATAGGATCATCACCTGTCTGCAATGTAAAATAGCCATTAAGATCTGTTATAACTCCTCCATTTGATCCTTTTTCTACAACAGATGCACCGATTATCGGATTCCCTTCTTTGTCAACAACCCTACATTTCAATGTTTTTCCTTTTTCTTGAATGATGGGTAATGGAGATTCTGCCGCGTAAACATCGACATGACTGTATGCCATTATACAGAGTGCTCCTAAAAAACATAATTTTAAATGACTCATAATAATACGAATTTAAAATTTAACATACTCTCAAATATAAAAATCACTCGTTGCAACGCATCAAAAGTAAAAAGCATAAATTTGTTACGTCTTAAAAAAAAGGTAATAGCATTATTTCGAAAGATATTTTCCCATATCCAATATGTAACTAACCAATGCGCCAACACAGACTTCACTTATTTCATAAAGTAGCATTTCTATGGCTATAGTCATGTTTGACACAAAAACAAACGTATTACTAAAAGAGTTATTTTTCATGATCTTCTACCCAGAGAACAGAAAAAAGAGCAGCAAGTAGCCTTGATATAAATATCGAATAAAACAGGATACATTGTGTCACATGATCGGAATACGGTATCAAAAGCCGATATAAAAGAGGTATTAGACAAATTAAATTTTATACTTGACATAGAATTCATGCAGATCGTATCGTCCAACATATTGAATTTGGTATTTTCCGAACAGTTCTCCTGCATCAGTCAGTACACAGCAAAAACACTTGATTGTTCTTAACAAAGAAAAAGGGATTTTCCCAAAAAACACGAAACTCCGGCGAATCACTTCGACGGAGCTTCTTTCTTTCATTACTATTGAACAATATTCTAACAACAAATAACAATATTATTTATGTATAGAAGAATAAAATCATTAATTGTGCCGTCAGTACCCGCAGGAACATCGTCAGCGGGTAGACCGTCGCATAGCTGACGGCCGGGGCATCATTTCCCGCCGTTGCATTCGCATACGCCAGTGCAGGCGGATCGGTCGTACTTCCGGCAAGCAGGCCGATCAGCGTGAAATAATTTAGTTTACAGTAGTAACACCCGATCAACCCGATAACCAGCAACGGCAACATCGTAATAATAAAACCATAACCGATCCAGGTAAACCCGCCTTTATTCACGATCGTATCGATAAAGCCTCCTCCCGCATTCAGTCCGACACAAGCAAGGAACATCGTGATCCCGATCTCGCGCAACATCAGGTTGGCACTTTGCGTCGTATAGGTCACAAGCCGGTAACGATACCCGAAACGGCTGATCAGGATTGCCACAATCAGCGGTCCCCCCGCCAGACCCAGCTTGATCGGCTGTGGAATCCCCGGAACAGCAACCGGTATGCTTCCCAGGATGATACCTAACGCAATCCCGATAAAGATGGTGATCAGGTTCGGCTCGTTCAGCCGCTTCATGGAATTTCCCAGGATAGCGCTCACCTTATCGACCGCCAGCTCGCTGCCGACGACCGTCACCCGGTCACCCACCTGCAACTGCAATCCTTGTGTCGCCACCAGTTCAAGTCCGGCACGGTTGACACGTGTCACGTTGATACCATGCAGCCGGCGCAACTGCAGATCACCCAGCCGGCGCCCCGTCAATTCCGGTTTTGTCACCAGGATGCGGCGGCTGACAAACTGGCTTTCCGCCGGAATCCACTGTTTACGGTCCATCTGGATTTCTTCCCCGATAAAGGTTTTTATCGTCTCCGCATCATGCTCGGTCGTGATGACAAATATTTTATCGTCTTCCTGTAAGACGGTATTTCCCGTTACGATTTCCACTTTATTGGTCGTCTTACGCCAGATACGTGAAATAACAAACTCACGATGTTCCAATAAGGCCGCCAGTTCGACCACCTTCCGTTTAAAGACTGCCGGATTCTTGACGATTAACGATACAGGAATCGCTTCTGCATGTGTGTCATTCTCCACCTCCAGTTTCTTTGTTTCATCCTCAAAACAGATATGGAACACATACCGGATAAACAACATCGCCAAAATAATACCGATCACGCCCAACGGGTAAGCGACGGCATAGCCCAGTGCTATGCTCTCGTCCGTATTTCCCGTCATATCCGTATAGGCCTGCTGTGCGGCGCCGAGCCCCGGCGTATTAGTGACTGCACCGGACAAGATTCCGACCATCGTCGGGATCGGAATGCCCGCCACAAAGTGTATCACCAAAGCCGTGGCCACACCCAAAAAGACAATACCGCAAGCCAACCCGTTCAGCGTCATCCCCCCTCGTTTAAAGGAAGAGAAAAATCCCGGCCCGACCTGCATACCTACTGAATAAACAAATAAGATCAACCCGAATTCCTGAAAGAAATGGACAACAGCCGGATTGATGTAGAAGCCGAAATGCCCGAGCATAATCCCGACAAACAACACCCACGTAATCCCCAGCGAGATACCAAAAACCTTGATTTTTCGCAACTGAATACCGGCTGCAATCGTAAATGCAAGCAACAGAAGGGAATGTCCTATCCCTTCGCCCCACAGTAATTCTTTAATCCACTCCATGGCTATCTATCGACTTTTACGGTAAACCGGAGAGATGTCAAAAGCATAGAATGTATCTCTGACATGCCCGATACATTCCGGACAAAGACAGTTTTTATAATAAACCCTGATAAAGGTTTTCTGATACCGGTCCAAACCCGTAGCTGCAAAGTCGCCCGACAATAAATCAATATTGCCTGAAAACTTTGTGCCACAACGCGAACAAAGCTTTTCCATTCTTTTTACTATTTATGAAATTAGAAACTTTTTTCGAACTATTCTCCTAACCCACGAGGAAAGAACAGCCTTTAACGAACGGCAGGTCTTCTGACTGGCTCCCATCCTGAAGCCTTCCCGGCTTATAACCATAAGCCAGTGGCAATAGTAGTTTCAGGATGTTGAAACGGAGCTTCACAGCAGCGGGACTGTCCGGGATTTTCACCCGGTTCCCTTTTAATCCGCATCATCCGATTTGATAATACGGAACCGATCCGAAAGCAAAATTAGACAAAAAAAGGATAGCGTGTATCTCTTTACTAAGTTATTTTTCCGCATTAACACTTCCTCAAAAAGTTTCCTACATTATATACAGGGAATTAAAGGTATATGCACTTTTGGAAAACTTAAGACATCAACAAGTTCAAGAAGTTTTCCATTTTACCAAAATCAGCATCTGATTACCAAATGATTGACATATTTTAACTACATAAAAGTTTTCCAAAAAGTTTACCGTATTGTTATACTATATACTTTTGCAGACATAAAAACATATAAACCTCAATATTAGTTTTATCATGATTCAGACAGTTATCAAACGCGACGGACGTATCGTCGGATTCAACGAAGAGAAGATAGCGACGGCTATCCGCAAAGCGATGTTGCACACTGAAAACGGGGAAGACCGGGAACTGGTCCGCCAGATCACCGATCACATTTCTTTCAAAGGCGACACGCAGATGACTGTCGAGGCCATCCAGGATGCCGTCGAACTGGAACTAATGAACAGTAGCCGCAAGGACGTTGCCCAAAAATACATTGCTTACCGCAACCAACGCAGCATCGCCCGCAAAGCCAAGACGCGCGATATGTTCTTAGAGATCATCAACATCAAGTCCAACGACATCACCCGCGAGAATGCCAATATGAACGCCGACACGCCGGCCGGCATGATGATGAAGTTCTCCAGTGAAACGACCAAGCCGTTCGTCGACGACTACCTGTTGAGTGAAGAGGTTAAGGATGCGGTTGAAAACAACTACCTGCACATTCATGATAAAGATTATTATCCGACCAAGAGCCTCACGTGCGTACAACATCCGTTGGATCGCATCCTGAAATACGGTTTTTCCGCCGGACACGGCGAATCACGCCCGGCAAAGCGCATCGAAACAGCCAGTATCTTAGGTTGTATCTCACTCGAAACAGCCCAAAACGAAATGCATGGCGGCCAGGCAATCCCGGCATTCGATTTCTATCTGGCTCCCTACGTGCGTAACAGTTTTATCGAGGAAATCAAGAACCTGGAAGAACTGAACGGGCAGGATTATTCGCATCTCTACCAACGGGAACTGGACGACTACGTAAATCGTCCGCTCGAAGGATTGAGCGGCGATGAACGTATCATCCAACACGCCGTCAACAAGACTGTCAGCCGCGTGCATCAGTCAATGGAAGCCTTTATCCACAATATGAACACCATCCATTCCCGTGGCGGCAACCAGGTGGTTTTCAGCTCCATCAATTACGGAACGGACACTTCGGCCGAAGGGCGTTGCATCATCCGCGAGATACTGAAAAGTACATACCGCGGGGTCGGCAACGGCGAGACAGCCATCTTCCCGATCCAGATATGGAAAAAGAAACGCGGGGTGAGCTATCTGCCGGAAGACCGCAACTACGATCTCTACCAGCTTGCTTGTAAAGTAACGGCCCGCCGTTTCTTCCCGAACTTCCTCAACCTGGACGCTACATTCAACCAGAGCGAAGACTGGCGTGCCGACGATCCGCAACGGTATATCCATGAGGTAGCGACTATGGGATGCCGCACGCGTGTATTCGAGAATCGTTTCGGCCCGAAAACATCTATCGGCCGCGGCAATCTCTCTTTCTCGACAATCAATATCGTACGCCTCGCCATCGAATGCATGTACATCGATAATAAAGAAGAACGGATAGCCAAGTTCTTTGCCAAGCTCGACCGTATGCTGGATATAACCGCCCGCCAACTGCACGAGCGCATGGAATTCCAGAAAACAGCTTATGCAAAGCAGTTCCCGTTGCTGATGTCGTCCCTCTGGCTGGGCAGCGAAAAGTTGAAACCGAACGACACGATCGCTTCCGTTATTAACCAGGGAACATTAGGTATCGGCTTTATCGGCCTGGCGGAATGCTTAGTCGCCCTTACCGGCAAGCACCACGGGGAAGACGCAGCCTCACAGGAATTAGGATTGAAAATCGTCAGCTACATACGCAGCCGGGCCAATCAGTTCTCGGAAGAATACCAGCATAATTATAGCGTACTGGCAACGCCGGCCGAAGGTTTGTCCGGTAAGTTTACCCGCCGTGACCGCAAGAAATTCGGCTCGTTGCCCGGCATCACGGACCGCGACTACTATACGAACTCCAATCATGTCCCGGTCTACTACAAATGCAGCGCCCGCCACAAGGCGGAGGTGGAAGCTCCCTATCATGAGATGACACGCGGCGGCCATATCTTCTATGTCGAAATGGATGGAGATGCCACCCATAACCCCGAAGTGATCATGCAGGTTGTCGATATGATGGACCGTTACAACATCGGCTATGGCTCTGTCAACCACAACCGTAACCGCTGCCTGGACTGCGGCTATGAAAATGCGGAAACCCATCTCGAGAAATGCCCGAAATGCGGTAGTACTCATCTTGACAAACTACAACGCATCACCGGTTACTTAGTCGGCACGACAGACCGCTGGAACAATGCGAAACTGGCGGAACTGAACGACAGAGTTGTTCATAGTGAAAAATGAAATTCACAACGTGCTTTCCATCATTGATATCATAGAAGATACGACAGTCGACGGTCCGGGATTCCGGACCGCGATCTATGCGGCAGGTTGTCCGAACGCCTGTCCGGGCTGCCATAATCCCGAATCGTGGGATATTAAAAAGGGGAAACAAGTCCCGACGGAAGATATCCTGGAAAAGGTTCTGGCAGACGATTTTGCCAATGTGACCTTCAGCGGCGGCGACCCCATGTTCCAGCCGGAAGGTTTCACCAAGCTGGCACAGGCGATCAAAGAAAGAAGCCGGAAAAACATCTGGTGTTATACCGGCTATACTTTCGAGCGCCTCCTGAACAATCCGAAGCAGGCAGAACTGCTCAAATATATCGACGTCCTGGTAGACGGTAAATTCAAACAAGCCTTACGCGACGAAAGCCTCCTCTTCCGCGGAAGCAGCAACCAACGCCTGATCGACGTCAAAGCTTCCCTAAAAGCCAATAAGACAATCTGCCTGGAACTGAATTATGATTTATAAGCTATAAAAAATCATCATTCATAAAATTCTTCACCATTCAATAAACTTGCCACGCTGCCGGCGTTTTTCAAGTTCTTCTTCAAGATAACGCTGGCGATCTTTGGCGATGTAGCGTCGGGCGAAGATATTCGGGACAGCAACCCCTAAAGAGATACACAGGATAATCAAAGCCGAATTGATCCCGTTGGCAAACGCATTGGTCACCTCCCCAATCACCCCATGCAGGTTGATAAACGCAAACAACGAACGGTACATCAGTACCCCCGGAATCATCGGGATGACAGACGGTATCGTCAGTACGTGATTCGGCACATCGAACCAATGAACCGCCTTTACCGCAATCAGACTCACGACAAAACTTCCCATAAACGAACCGATCACCGGACCATACCCCAGTTCGAAATTTACGAAGTTACGGGTACACACCGCAATGATGCCCCCTAAGGCCACCACCCACAACAGACGCCGCTGGATATTAAAGATCATCGAAAAACCGACAGCCGAAATAGCAGCAGCAATAGCATAAATATAATACGGATCATGCGGCACCATACTCAATTCGCTGAACTTGTGGTCGATCTCGATATCGTTCATCACCAGCACCCGCATGGCAAAAGCAATCCCGAACGTCATCGCCCCGACCATCATCACCGTATTGGCCGCCCGCGTAATCCCGACAAGCAGATGATTATCGATCATATCATCCACAAAATTGATCAACGGCACACCCGGCACGATAAACAGGGCACAAGCCAGTAGCGGCTGGTAAGGCGTAGACGACAACCCCGAAAAAGAAGAAGCATACGCCAGGCAGGTCGCCACAAACGCTGCAATCGCAATACTCATATACACATTTATTCCGAACTCGATGCAACGCGCCCGGACGCGGAAGCCGGCAAACGCACAAATAGAAGCAAACAAAAACGCGATCCAGTCACAGCCGAACAACTTACAAAAACCGCCACAGGCAAACCCGGCACCGACCGCCACAATATAAGGCACATAATTACGAGGTTTACACGCAATCCTTTCAAGCTCTTCCTCATAACGGTCCAACGAATAGTCCTGCTCGATAGCCTTCCACGACAAATGGCTGACCTCCGTAATAGTCGTCATGTTGATGCCATGCTTCTCACACTTCTGGAATTTGGAAAAGGAATGCGTCTCGTCGCTCACATTCACCATAATCATCGTCCACCTGATATCCAAGTGGAGCTTTTCTTCCGGAATTCCCATAAAAGCAGCCACGCGCTTCATATTCCGTTCGATGCGGTTCGTATCCGCCGCACTCTCCATCAACAATTTCCCCGTACGGAGTAATAAGTCCAGTTTTCTCCGTAATAACAAGACCTCCCGGTCTGTCAAAATCTCTTTTTCCATCTTTTTGTTTTTTCTCTATTAAATGCGGGTGCAAAAGTAAGAAGGCCTACCTTCCCAAGCAAGCCTTCCGTTAATCAATTCTATTGATTCTGCCGAATGATTCTTTTGTTCACCATGTTAGTTATTTATAATACCCAAATCGACAGATAAATATATTTTTTAGTGGATAATGAAGTTCTAAAAACATATATGCAAATATTTACCCAACAATCCATTTACTACCAGGAATAAGCGAAATAATCTTGGTAGCAACAAAGCAGCAAATGAATGTGCATACCGCAATACAAGGTATGGCGGCAACTGTAGGCAATGGCACGACAGACTTGAACACCGTAACCCACAAGCCGAGCCAAAAGATATGCATCAGATACATACCATAGCTGAGTTTCGATATTTCCATTATGAGCCGTGGAGTTTCCAAAAGCTTTATACAGCTGAACATCAAGAATGTGCCCGCCGTGAGAAGCACACAGTTGATCGTGCAGAACGCCCATCCTATTTCCAATACGGGCGTGGGAAGGATCTCTCCGGGTATGGCCTGTACATAGAATGAATAGATGGTCAAAGCAGCCCCGACAATCATCAAGGCGGTTCCGATGATGAAACGTCTGGAACGGTTCCAGGTCAGGTGGACATGTATGTAATGTGCCAGCACGAGATAACCTAAGTAACCGGAAAAGTACCACAACATATGGTATTCGTTCCAGAAACATTGCCCCCAGACTTCCCCGAACCAGCGGTTTAAGTATGGCATACAGGTTGTTAACAGGAACAACCCGATAAAGAAACGTTCTTCTTTGGGCGTAGCCTTGCTCAACCAGGGCGAAATGATAGGTATGAAGAGGTAGATGCCGATTAAAGGGTACATGAACCACAAGTGTCCGGCTAATGTCGGGAAGTTAAGGAAGATACGCGACAGATCTTTGAGGGATGTCTCTCCGTCGATCTGTCCCCACAACATCGGCAGGGTGCTGTAGAGTATCATAAATATGAAAAACGGCGGCAGGATGCGGATGCAACGCCGGCGGTAGAATTGCCACATGGTCTGTCCTTCTTTCATCGGCGCAAGGAGAAAAGCGGAGACAATTATAAACAAAGGCACAGCCATACGCGAAAAGCCGTCGTACATAGACACCCACAACCGGTCCGACTCATTGGCCAGAAAGGCTTGCGGTCCCACCATGTCAGTCGAACCGGGAGCGCCGTAAAAATTTTCACTGGCGTGCACGACTATCACAAGGAAGCAGGCGAACACGCGTACATAATCCAAAAAAACGATACGTTTCATTTGTTTGCTTAATTACTAATATTAATAAGATGATTTAATTCTTCAGGCGAAACATGTATTCATGGTGGAAAAACTTCGTGATTTTCCGGATACAGTTTAATTGGAGGGCAAAGATAGGAAAAAAGCCGGGAATCCCCTCAAACAGGTATAGACGACTAGGGCAACCGCACCAAATCCAGCAGTAACAATTTTTTATTTCCATGGAGAGAAAAAAACGTTTTTGTCCCGAATAATTCTTTCTTAAGTGCGTAAGCATCCGCCCCAGTACATCCTCCTCTAATTATATGTGCTCTTTATCTTTGTTCCGAAAAAACAAAAAAAAGGACTCAGATGAAAAATCGTGAAAAAGAAATCTTTGAAAACGCCCAATTGTTATCAATGTTGTCAGAACCGGGTGAACTGAATGAAATAACCTTCGAGTACCTGCGTTACCAATCGGGCGGTGCGGTCCGCTTCAGGATTCACCATTACCGCTTTTCTCCGGAGAGCTTGGGCATTTATAACGTATCCGATCTTGTCAAAAGTAAAGAAGACCGGCATTATGGCCTTCCCTCAACGGACCGTGTCTATTTGTTTCCCCTGAAGAATTTCCATGCCGGCATCCCGTGCCTTAGCGGCATCGTGAACAGCCGTTTGGGACATTATCCGAAAGAGGGGGAAATCTATGTCTTCATCAACGGCGGACACAAGCAGCTTAAAGTATATTACCTGTCCCCTAACCAGGAACGGGTTTACCTTTACCATCTTTCGGAAGGGACTTATGACCTTCCCCGGCAATTTGAAAAACAATCTTACGAACAGGTAAACCGTACCTCTCTCGTCCGGTTGCTCGATTGTCCGAAAAAAAGGCGTAAAAGCAAGTAATATATTTATAAATCAGTGCCATAATATCAAATATTATTCGTATCTTTATTACGTGAAAGAGATGAAAACAAAGACGGCAAATAAAGTCCCCGAAGTCAAGGTCCCGCTGGCCGATTACCAGGCGCTGCTTGCCCGACGCAAGGCGTTAGAGGAGGAGCGGATGCAATGGCTACTCGAACGTCAGCGCTTATTGGACCTGAACCAACAGTATGTGTGGGAGATTTACGACCTCAAACGCCGCCTTTGGAGTCCCAAAAGCGAAAAAAGACTTCCCCGGGATCCCTCCCAGTTGAATATCTGCTGGGAAACGCCGGTAGACTCGGCTCCGGTGGAAACCGTGCGTGAAGAAGCACGTGGGGAAGTAGAAAAGGAAGAGAAAAACTACTTGCATGATCGCGACGGGTTCAAAAAGAAGAAACATAAAGGAAATATCCGTAAGCCTTTCCCCCTGGATATTCCTCGGCGGCAGGAGATTCTGGACCCGGCAGGGGACTTGTCGTCTTGTCGCCATATAGGACAGGAAATCACGGAAAAACTGGAGATAGAAAAGAATGTGTATGTCCGTCAAATCATCCGCAACAAATACAAAACCCCGGATGGACGTATCCTGATAGCGCCCCTGCCGGTCCAAGCCATAGCCCACGCCAAGGCAGGCGCCAGCGTGTTATCCCATATCGCAGTGGGCAAATATGGCGACCACCTGCCTCTGTACCGTCAAATAGATATCTTCTCGCGCATCGGCCTTCACCTGCCGGCCTCGACGGTAAGCGACTGGTGCCTGTCCACAGCCCAGGAACTGGAACCAATCTACAACGAATTACGTGAAAAAGTCCGTTCCTCACGCTATGTCATAGCCGACGAAACTCCTTACAAAGTCCAGGGAAGTGACCGTAAGGGGAGCTTACACCAGGGCTACATGTGGAATTTCTACTGCCCGGAGGTGAAGAGCCCTTTTTTCGAGTATCATAAGGGAAGGGGGGCAAGTTGCATCGGGCTGTTGCTGGAGGGTGGGAAAGCAGTCCAAAGCGACGGTTATCAGGTATACGACATCTTTGACGACCTGCCCGGTTACCTGCATCTGTGCTGCTGGGCACATGCCCGCCGGAAGTTCAAAGAAGCCGAGAACAGCGATCCTCCCCGGGCGGGGGAAATACTTTCCCTGATCGGAAAACTTTACAAAACCGAATCCGAAATCAGGGAAAAAGAGCTTGAAGGAAATGCGAAAACGGCTTACCGCCAGGCGGAGGCTTATCCGGTATTGCAGGAAATAGAGGCATGGATCAAGAGTAACATAGGGCAGGTGAAAAGTGGCAGTCCGATGGACAAAGCCATGCAATACACTTATGCCCGTATGGAGCAATTATCGCTATACGTGACTAATGCCGACTTCCATATCGACTCCAACGCAGTGGAAAGAAGCATCCGTCCCCTAACCCTGAACCGTAAGAATACCCTTTTTTCAGGTTCCCACGAAGCCGCCCATGCCGCCGCCATTTTTTTCACACTGATCGGTTGCTGCAAAGAGAACAATGTCAATCCCGAAAAATGGATGCAGGACGCGCTCATCAGGGTGAAAGACGAACGCCTGGCAGTGGCTAACGACTACTCGAGCCTGCTGCCTTTCAACTGGAAAGAAGCGTAATCCCTCCCATGACCAGGCCAAGGCACTGCTTCTTATGCTCTCAAACATGTAAAACGGCAAGTAATAATCGTCTAAAATATAGGATGGCTGGTTATAAATGCGTTCCTTTGCAACGTTGTCCGATGGGAACATCAAGGGGTGACTGGTGGCGGTTTATATGTAAAGACGAATTCTTTCACGTTTTGGGCACAAATAAACACGTACACGTTTGAAACTTTAATTATGAAAATTGGTAGGATGGGTTGTCGCTTGGTTCAGGCGGCAACCCTTGCTGCTTTTATACATATAGTCTTTACAAGCGAAGTTATAGCCCAGGATCCTACTGATTTGGATAAGGATGATGTACCGGGGCGGATGCTTACCGGAGTGCCTGTAAATTCTGTAATCAGTGCCAGTGATTATAAAATCAGTGCCAGCAATTATATAATCA
>OIZG01001308.1_pt1 | contig 15436 bp, 10 predicted proteins | sample 1588561 | NCBI WGS metagenome assembly OIZG01 (sample SAMN03283267) | human gut metagenome | biome: human-associated habitat; material: feces | host: Homo sapiens | place: USA | collected 2013 | reverse complement strand
TGTTGATGGGCAGGTGAAGCACACGCCAGTGGCCGGAAGCAAGCTGCTCCGATGCGATCTGGTCGATGGCTTCGCGGGCGTTGCCGTAGTGCAGCACGAGCACGCAGGGGCCGGCACCGGAGACGGCGGCGGCATAGCCCTTGGAGCGGAAGAGCGCAATGAGCTCGGTGGACGGCGGCATCAGGGTACCGCGATACGGCTGGTGCAACTTGTCCTGCGTGGCGGTGAACAGTAGCGCGTTGGACTGGGCCTGAGCGGCCGCAAGCTCGTCGGCGAACGGCGATTCACGGGTTCCGCCAGCGCAAGCGCACGTATCGGCATCCTGAGCCGGGGCAGCGGCGACGCCGGACTTGCCCTGCTGGGCGGCCTGGGCCAGCACCATGGGATTCATCGCAGCGGGCAGCAGACCCACGCGAGACACGTTGTAGACGGCGTCCTTGTATGGCAGTTCCCTAGGCAGCGCCTGACGGGCCTTCTCAGTGGACAGCTCATAGTCGGGCACGAACACGGCGGCGGTGATGGACGGGTCCACCGGGTAGTTGACGGCGTGGAATCCGCCGTGCAGCGGTTCACCACCAGGAACGGCGACCGAGCCGACGCCTTCCGCGGTTTCGAAGTCCCAAGAGACGGTCAGGCCACCGAACACAGCCGGGGCCACATTGTCCGGGTGGCCTTCGATCTGGGCAGCCATATCGAAGATGGCCGGACGGTTGAGGTCACCGGTCTGGGCGAAGGCCGCGGCGGCGGCGATGCCGGCCACGATGGCCTCGGCGGAAGAGCCCATGCCACGAGCCTGAGGGATGTTGTTGGTCGCTTCCAGCGTGAAGCCGAGTCGGCCGAGGCCGAACGTGGCACAGGCACGGCGGAAGGTGGAGACCACGAGGTGGGTTTCGTCGCGTGGGAGGGTGTCGGCACCCTCGCCGTGGATGATCACGTGGGCAATGCCGTCGTTCGGGTCGTCGTTGAGCGTGAAAGTGAGCTCGTCATGGTAGTCGAGCGCCAGACCCACGGTATCGAAGCCGGAGCCGAGGTTGGCGGACGTGGCGGGCACGCGCACGTGAACGCTATTGCAGATTGGGTTCATGGTTGTTCCTTAAAAAGGAGCTCCCCTTGTCAGGGGAGCTTGGGTATTCAGCTTTCAACTCACGGGCAGCCGTTCGACCGCCTCATCAGAGGGAGCCTAGACGGTGTCAGTCCAGCACGCGCAGGATGGACGGGTCACCGGTGACGAAGTCGAGCGCCTGCACGGCCTTGACGGTGTTGCGCAGGGTTTCCTCGTCGGTCAGGTGGGTCACGACGCGCAACTGCTGAATCTCGCCGTCGTAGCCGGGGTCGGTCATGGTGGGCTTCAGATCCTGGTTCACACCGTTGATGGAGACACCGTTCTTGGCGAACTCAGCAGCGATGGCGGCCAGCACGCCCGGCTTGTCGTGAATCAGGAAGCGCACGGCGAATGCAGCCTTGGAGGCGGTAATCGGAGCCTTCGGCAGATTCTTGTACAGCGGGATGGACGGGCCGGTGCAGCCAGCAGCAATGTGGCGGGCTTCGGTCACCACGTCGCCCACGACGGCGGAGGCGGTCGGAGCGCCGCCGGCGCCACGGCCGTAGAACATGAGGTCGTCGGCGGCCTCGGCCTTGACGAACACGGCGTTGAAGGAGCCATGCACGGAGGCCAGCGGGTGGTTCTCGTCGATCAGGGCCGGGTAGACGCGGGCGGAAACGCCGGCCTCGCCGTTCTCGACCACGGCGAGCAGCTTGATGACCTTGTGCTCGGCGGTAGCTGCGGCGATGTCGTCGGCGGTGATCTTGGTGATGCCTTCAACGGACACATCGTCGATGGTCACGGAGGTGTGGAAGCCGAGGGTGGCCATGATGGCGGCCTTGTTGGCAGCATCGTAGCCTTCGATGTCGCCGGTCGGGTCGGCTTCGGCGTAGCCCTTGGCCTGGGCGTCCTTGAGCACGTCGTCGAACTGGAGACCCTTGGTGGTCATCTCGTCGAGAATGTAGTTGGTGGTGCCGTTGACGATGCCGAGCATGCTGGTCACCTTGTCGCCGACCAGGGACTCGCGCAGCGGGCGCAGGAACGGAATCGCACCACCTACAGCGGCCTCGAAGTAGATGTCGACGCCCTTGGCCTCGGCGGCGGAGTAGATCTCCGGGCCGTACTTGGCCAGCAGCGCCTTGTTGGCGGTGACCACGGAAGCACCGGATTCGATGGCGGCAAGCACGAACTTGCGGGCCACGGTGGTGCCGCCGATGAGCTCGATGACGATGTCCGAGTTGGTGGCCACGCTCAAAGTATCGGTGGTGACGATGGACTGGTCGATCCACGGGAACTTCTCAGTCTCCTTCGGGTCGAGGCAGGCGACGCCGGTCAGTTCGACCGGGCGGCCGATACGAGCGGACAGTTCGTCCTTCTGCTCGACAATCAGGCGGGCGGTCTGGGAGCCGACGGTGCCGGCACCAAGCAGGCCTACGCGAATCGGGGTTTCGTTGTTGCGAGCCAATTCAGGGTCCTTCCAAAAAGTTTTCTATATCCCACCGCTATTTTACGGATTATTTCCGACAGCAGACCGAAAGTACTCATCAAAGCTGACGGCCCTTTTCGTATTATGACGGATTTGGCCGCACATTACAGACTGTCAGGCGCTCGCCTCTGCACGCCGATCACTCGCTGACGTCGAGGTTGAGTAGGTCGTCTACGGTCTGGCGGCGGAGCATGACGTGCGCGCCGGACTCGCTGACAGCAACCACCGCCGGAATCAGCGCTTGGTTGTAGTTGCTGGCCATGGTGCGGCCGTATGCGCCGGTAACCGGCACGGCGAGAATGTCACCGCGCTTCAAATCGGCGGGCAACTGCACCTCGTGAACCACGATGTCGCCGGATTCGCAGTGCATACCGCACACACGGGCAAGCATCGTTTCAGCGGAACCGGTGCGATTCGCCAGACGCGCGGTGTAGTCGGCACCGTAGAGTGCCGGGCGAATGTTGTCGGACATGCCGCCATCCACAGACACATACACGCGCTCGGCAATCGGGTTGCCGTCACTGTCTTTGGCATCGGACAAGTGCACGTGCTTGATGGTGCCCACGCGGTACAGGGTTATGCCGGCGGGCGCCACGATGTAGCGGCCGGGCTCGAAGCTGATGGCCGGGGCGGGCATGCCGAGCGCACGGTTGGTGCTGTTGACCGCATCCGCCAAGCGAGTGAGTTCCACGTCAATGTCCATTGAATCTTCGCCATCGGTGTAGGCCACGGAGTAGCCGCCGCCGAGGTCGATTTCGGGCAGGATGTAGGCGTCGGTGGCCCACAGGGTCTTGCGCAGCAGCATCATGCGCTTGGCCGCGTGAATGAAGGCGTCCGCATCGTGGATGTTGGAGCCGATGTGCGAGTGGGCTCCGACCAGTTCGAGTACGTCCTGGTTGGCGAGGATGGTCTTGAGCACGGCGATGGACGGACCGTCCGCAATGGCTTCCATCGCGGCGGCCAGCGCCTTGTCTGTGTCGGAGACTTCCTCGTGGCTCAGGTCGTACGGGTACTTGACGTCGTAGTGCAGCTCGCGCTCTGATTTCTCGGTCTTTTCCGCGCCATTTTCCGGGGAATGCGTCGCAGAGATACGCGCGTTGGTAGCGGCAGGCGTCACGTCTTTGAGGTCGTTCAGCACGTCGAGCACGGCGGCGTCGGCCCCGGCGGCCAGCAGCGGCACGCCGAACTTCTGGTCCTCGTGAGCAGTGGAGATGTACTCGTGGCCGCCGGCGTGGACACCGACGGTGACGCGCAGCATCACACGGGCGCGTTTGCCGAGCTTGCGGGCGATGGCAGCAACGCGCTCCGGCTCGTCGGGCTCGTCGATCACGATTTTGGCGAAGCCCTGTTCGATGGCCAGCGCGATTTCCTCATCGGACTTGTTGTTGCCGTGCAGCACCAGACGACGTCCGGGAACGCCAGCGGCGAGGGCGATTTTCATCTCGCCCATCGTGCAAGTGTCCACAAACATGCCGGCCTCGGTGACCAATCGCACGACTTCTTTGGACAAGAACGCCTTACCGGCAAAGCTCACGTGCGTAGTGGAGGTGTTGAATGCTTCGGCGGCAGCGCGCACGAAGTGCCTAGCACGTGCGACTACTTCATCAGTGTCGATGAGATAGAGCGGCGAGCCGAACTCGTCAAGCAGCGATTCGGCGGTACGACCATGAAATTCGATGGAGCCTTCGGCATTCACAGCCGTAGCGGCCGGCCAAATTGGAGAAATAGGCATAATCACATCTTTTCAGGGGCGGTGACGCCGAGGAGGTCGAGGCCGTTGGCGATGACCTGCTGGACGGCGTCATTGAGCTTCAGGCGGGCGGCGGCACGGGCCGGCTCCGGGTTCTTGGCAATCTCCAAGGCCTTGCGAGCCTCGTCGTCGCCACGGGTTTCCGGATCGGTCAGGGCCATCGGCACCACGCGCTCCACGTTGTACCACTTGTGATAGGTGGCGGCCAGTTCTTCGAGGTAACGGGCCACCTTGTGCGGCTGGCGGTCGTCGGCCGCAGTGGCGAGCACGCTCGGGAATTGGGAGAGGGCGGCGAGCACTTCGCCGTCGGCCTCGGTGTCGAGCAGGGCCAGGTCGGCACCCTCGTAGCTGATGCCGGCGGCGGCTGCGTTGCGGTCCACGTTCTTGGAGCGGGCGTGCGCGTACTGCACGTAGTACACCGGGTTGTCGTTGGTGTGCGAGGCGAGCAGGGCCAAGTCGATGTCGAAGTTCTGGTTGTAATCGGAGCGAGCCAGCGAGTAGCGGGCGGCGTCCACGCCGACCACGGAGACCAGGTCGTCGATGGTCACGACGTTGCCGGCGCGCTTGGACATGCGCACGGGCTTGCCGTCCTTCATCACGTTGACCAGCTGGCCGATGAGAATCTGCATGTTCTTGCCGGGCTCATCGCCGAAGGCCGCGCACATGGCCATCATGCGGCCGATGTAGCCGTGGTGGTCCGCTCCAAGCATGTAGATGGCCACGTCGGCCGGGTTTTCGGCGCGATGGCGCTTGTCCCAGTAGTAGGCGATGTCGGCGGCGAAGTAGGCGAACTCACCATTGGACTTGATGATCACACGGTCCTTGTCGTCGCCGTGCTTGGTGGATTCAAACCAAGTGGCGCCGTCCTTGTCGAAGATGTCGCCGCGGGACTTGAGCTCTTCGATGGCGGCGTCGACCTTGCCGTCGGCGTACAGGCTGTTTTCATGGAACCAGACGTCGAAGTTCACGCGGAAGTCCTTCATGGACTTCTGAATCTCGTCGAACATCATCGGTACGGCGCGCTTGCGGAATTCCTCGCGCACTTCGGTATCGGCCTCGCCGAGCGGTTCACCGTCATCGTTCAGGCCCTGATCCTGGTGGGCCAGTGCGGTCAGGTCCACGCCGTCGGACTCGGCTTCGGCCTGAACACGGGCGGCGATCTCGTTGATGTAGGCACCCTTGTAGCCGTCGCACGGGGTTTCGGTCTGGTAGCCGGCCTCACCCAAGTTATTGGCCTCGGCCCAAGCGGCGACCAGCGACTTGGCGAAGCGGTTGATCTGCTCGCCGTGGTCGTTGAAGTAGTATTCGCGCACCACCTTGGCGCCGTTGGCCTCGAGCACGCGGGCCATGGCATCGCCGACGGCAGCCCAACGGGTGCCGCCGATGTGAATCGGACCGGTGGGGTTGGCGGAGACGAACTCGAGATTCAGGGTCTGGCCGCCCAGATGGTCGTTGCGGCCGTATTCGTTGACCTTGTTGAGATGCTTGTCGGCGTCGGTCACGGCACCGGCGGCGAGTACGGTGTCCACCACGGCGGCGGCCGAGGCGGAGTCAAGCGTGATGTTGATGAAGCCGGGGCCTGCCACCTCGACCTTGGCGATGCCGTCGGCTTCAGCGAGCGCGGCGGCGAACGGCTCGGCCAGATCGCGCGGCTTCATGCCGGCCTTCTTGGCCAGCTGCATGGCGATGTTGGAGGCCCAGTCGCCATGCGCACGGTCCTTCGGGCGCATCACGGCGAGCTTGTCGACGGGCGGAATCAGCTCGTCGGTCAACGCGCCGGCCTGGCCGGCGGCGACGAGGTTGTGGGCAATGCTGGAAATCAGTTCACTTAAGGCTTCAGGACTCATTCTTCTAAGGATACTGAGAACGGCGACACTTGCGCCCTGGTATGCCTATATGCTGCCCCTACTGGCGGGGGCAAGCACACAGCCGAAAGATACCAAGCGAAAAAGGGTAGGCGACAATCGCCGGAATCGTTGGAGGCCCGCCGAAACCGCTATACATACCGTCGGTCGGTATCTATAGTGATCTGCAACATCAAGCACAGTAGGGAGGCCACCATGGCACGTAACGCTCACCCCGAGGTGACGCGCACCCGCATCCTCGACGCCGCACAACGGCTGTTCATGGCCCAGGGCTATGAGCACACCTCCATCCAGAACATCGTGGACGAGCTCGGCGACCTCTCCAAAGGCGCGATCTACCATCACTTCAAATCCAAGGAAGCCATCCTCGAAGAGCTCATCAACCGAGACAACAATGTGCAGGACGACTTCAACGAATCCGTCATGAATCGCACTGACCTTACCGCCCTCGAAAAGTTCCGCGTGCTATGGCGGCATTCGATGACCGAGCAAGACCACGTGCAGATCATGCGAGCCGCCATGCCGATGCTGAGCGATCCGGTTTCGTTCGCCGCGAATATGCAGGTATGGAGCAAGCATCTGCCCGAACGCTTCCTGCCGCTGATCGAGGCGGGCGTCAAGGATGGCTCCATCCCCACCGAGTATCCGCGCGAGGCCGCCGAGCTGCTTTCGTTGCTGCCGAATTATTGGCTGATGCCGTATTTCTACCCGGCGACCCTGCCCGAAATGGAGCATCGCATCCGCTGCTTGGCCACCATGCTCGACGCGATCGGCGTGCCGATTTTCGATGACGAGCTCATCACGGTCGCCGTGAAGGGCATGATGACGTTCGCAGGGGAGCCGGAGAAAGGCTCAGAATGAATAGCACAGTGAAACCCGAGAATGACATCGCCGGCACCGCCACCCAACGCCCGCTGCTGTCCCGCGACTTCGTGCTGCTGGTCGCCGGACAAGGCATCTCGCTGTTCGGCAATATGATGCTGCGATTCGCGATGTCGATGTGGGTGCTGGACAAAACCGGCTCAGCCACCATCTTCGCCTCGGTGCTGGCCATCTCCATCGTGCCGACCATCCTGCTCTCCCCGTTCGGAGGCGTGCTGGCCGATCGCGTCAACCGCCGCACCATCATGGTGGCGCTCGACGCCATCTCCGCCGTGCTCGTGCTGGCGAGCGCCATCGTCTTCGCCACCACGGGCTTCCATATCGTAGCCATCGCCACCATGCAGGTGCTGCTCGCCGTACTCGGCGCCTTCGAAACCCCGACCGTGCAGGCCGCACTCCCCCAGATGTTCCGGCAGTACGGCCCGGCCACCATGCGCCAAGGCATGGCCGTGATCAATCAGGTCCAACAACTAAGCAGTCTGCTGCCGAGCTTCCTCGGCGGCGTGCTGTATGCGATGTTCGGCATCCGTCTCATGATGATCATCGCCATCGCAAGCTTCGCCGGCGCAGCCGCGCTCGAATGCTTCATCCGCCTCGGCGCCCCGGATCGCGGCGACGAGGAGCTGCCCACCCCACTTGAAGATTTCAAGGCAGGCGTGCGATTCCTCATCAAGGACCGGCCGAACGTGTTCAGACTGCTGTTGTTCGCGGCGGCGCTCAACTTTGCGCTTATCGGCTATTCCGGCGTCGGCTTCCCGTACACGATTCGTACAGTGCTCGGCTTCGACGCCACTGTCTACGGCATCGCCGACGGCCTGATCGGCGTTTCCGGCGTGGCGGGCGCATTCATCGCCGGCCTGTTCGCCGCCAAGCTCACGATGCGCTGGCTGCCGGGGCTGATGGCGACGCTTACGCTGGCCATGGTCCCACAGGGTATTGTGTTCCTGCTGCCGGTCGACGCATGGACCAAACTCGTGGTGCTGATCGTCTTCGCCTGCGGCACAATGGTTGCCAGTTGCTTCACGAATCTCATCGCCGTGCCCGCCATCCAGCTCAGCACGCCCGAGGCAATGGCCGGCAAAGTGATGTCCATGGCCGCGGCCGTGAGCATGTGTGCCCAGCCGCTCGGCCAGATGGTGTACGGCTGGGCCTACGACCAAATGCCGGTCGCCATCGTGCTGTTCATCACCACCGCCCTGTTCGCCGTGCTCACCGTGCTGATGGTTCCGCTCGCCAAGCAGTTCGAGGACTGACGATCGGCGCGCACGCCACATCCCGCCGCCCGGCCATAATTGAATCACTGCACGAAAAGGCACGAAAGAGGTACCTATGGCCACGCTCAACCCCCAATCATTGGTCACGTTGTGGCAAATCGAACAGTATGGTTCGTTCTCCGCCACGGCCAAGGCCACGGGTTGGTCGCAGCCGACCATCAGCCAGCAGATCAAAAAGCTGGAGGCACAGTGCGGTTCGACTCTGGTGCAACGCACCTCGCATGGTGTGGAACTCACCGCCACCGGTTCGATGCTCGCCCGCCACGGCGAGGCCATCGCCGATCGGCTGGAGCGGGCGGACCGTGAGGTCGAGGATTATCGGCATCATCGGTTTGCTCACCTGCATTTGGTGGCCCCACCGTCAATCTGCTCTACTATCGCGGCCCGTACCGTGGTCAAGCTCAGTATGCTCACGGACATCGAGCTGAGCCTGATTCAGATGGAGCCGCCGGAGGCGATCGGTCTGATTTCCCAAGGCAAGGCCGATGCCGCCGCCGTGTTCCGCTACAGCAGCATCCCGAACTTCCTGCACATCGGCGACGACCTGACCTTCCATTCGCTGGGTTACGATCCGATGCGACTGCTGGTGCGCCGCTCCAGCGGCATCGCCAAACGATTCGAGGAGACCGGCGAACCTGTGCCGCTGTCCGCCGCCAAAGACGAGCATTGGATCGCCGGCTGCCCCACCTGCCGCGCAAATTTGGTGAAACTGGCCACCCGTGCCGGATTCAAGCCGGATATCCGCCACTGCACGGATGATTACTGGGCCACGCAGAACCTGGTCGAGGTTGGTATGGGCGTCTCGCTGGTGCCGGCGCTCGATACGCATATCAACTTGCAGGGCGATCTGGTGGCCTGTCCCATTGCCGACGATTTTGCGGCGCGCGAGGTCGGCATCGTGACTCGTGCCGGCGACCATCGCCCCGCGCTTGGTTCATTGCTCGAGGAGCTCGAGCGCACGTCACTCAAATATTTGAGTGCCAAGTAGTCGCACAGCGATAAGCAAGCTTGCGAGCGCCATCACGATTTCGGGGAGCCAGACCGTTGAGCAGCCCTTCTGCACCGGGAACAATGACATGTTATGAGCATGAACAACATTCCCCAGTCAACGACTTTGAGCAACGCAACCGCCGGCACCTCTTGCTTTGATGCCAATCACATCGACGTGACGACCATCGAGGATCTGGAGCAGGTCGGTTCGGATAAATGGACCCGTTACCCCGGCTGCATCGGCGCATTCATCGCCGAGATGGATTACGGTCTGGCACCGTGCGTGGCCGAAGCCATCGAAGAGGCTACTGAACGTGGCGCGCTCGGCTACATTCCCGACCCGTGGAAGAAGGAGGTCGCCCGCTCGTGCGCCGCATGGCAGCGCCGCTACGGCTGGGAGGTGGATCCAACGTGCATCCGCCCGGTGCCGGACGTGCTGGAGGCGTTCGAAGTGTTCCTGCGCGAGATCGTGCGCGCCGGTAACTCCATCGTGGTACCGACTCCGGCCTATATGCCGTTCCTAAGTGTGCCGCGTCTGTATGGCGTGGAGGTCCTTGAGATTCCGATGCTGTGCGCGGGCGCCGGCGAGAGCAGCGGGCGCAATGATGAATGGCTGTTCGATTTCGACGCCATTGAGCAGGCGTTCGCGAACGGCTGCCATGCCTTCGTGCTGTGCAACCCGCACAACCCGATCGGCAAGGTATTGACGCGCGAAGAAATGCTGCGATTGTCCGATCTGGCCGCCAAGTACGACGTGCGTATATTCTCCGATGAGATTCACGCGCCGTTCGTCTACCAAGGCCACACGCATGTGCCATTCGCCTCAATCAACCGGCAGACGGCCATGCAGGCTTTCACCTCCACTTCAGCCTCGAAGTCGTTCAACATTCCCGGCACCAAGTGCGCGCAGGTGATTCTCACCAATCCGGACGATCTGGAACTATGGATGAGGAACGCGGAATGGTCCGAGCACCAGACGGCCACCATCGGTGCCATAGCCACCACTGCGGCCTATGACGGCGGCGCGGCATGGTTCGAGGGCGTGATGGCATATATCGAGCGCAATATCGCGCTGGTCAACGAGCAGATGCGCACGAGATTCGCCAAGGTGCGCTATGTGGAGCCGCAGGGCACGTATATCGCGTGGCTGGATTTCTCGTCACTGGGCATCGATGACCCGGCCGACTATTTCTTCAAGAAGGCCAACGTGGCGTTGACGGACGGCCGTGAATGCGGCGAGGTCGGGCGCGGTTGCGTGCGTATGAACTTCGCCATGCCCTACCCGCTACTGGAGGAATGCTTCAACCGCATGGCCGCCGCGCTCGAGGCGGACGGGCTGTTGTAGAAAATTGTGGCTCCCCTCAGAGAGGGGAGCCGAGGAACGGCCGAATTAATCGAAGTCGGCACCCAACGCTTCGAGTTTGCCGCGGAAGTCGGCGTAGCCTCGGTCGATCAGGCTGATGCCGTGCACGTCCGAGGGGCCTGACGCGGCCAAGGCCGCGATCAGATGGCTGAACCCACCACGCAGGTCCGGCACGTCGATGTCGCGTCCGGTCAGCGGGGTCGGTCCGAAGATCACGGCGGAATGCTTGTAGTTGCGCTGCCGGAAACGGCACGGCAGCGAGCCCAGGCACTCGCGGTACAACTGGATGGTGGCACCCATCTCGACCAGCGGCTTGGTGAAGCCGAAACGGTTCTCGTACACGGTCTCGTGCACGATCGACAGGCCGTTGGCCTGGGTCAGGGCCACCACGAGCGGCTGCTGCCAGTCGGTCATGAACCCGGGATGCACGTCCGTCTCGATCGCCACGGGCTTCAAGTCCCCGCCCGGATGCCAGAAACGAATGCCCTTGTCCGTCACCTCGAATTTGCCGCCCACCTTGCGGAACACGTTGAGGAACGTGATCATCTCCGGCTGGGTGGCACCCTTGACGAAAATGTCACCGTGCGTGGCGAGCGCGGCGGACGCCCAGGACGCCGCCTCGATGCGATCCGTCAGCGACGTGTGCGTGTACCCCTGCAGTTCCTTGACACCCTCGATGCGGAAGGTGCGATCAACGTCCACAGAAATGATTGCACCCATCTTCTGCAGCACGCACACCAGATCCATGATCTCCGGCTCAGTGGCCGCGCCCGACAGTTCGGTCTTGCCCTCGGCCAGCACGGCCGCCAGTAAAGTCTGCTCGGTGGCGCCCACCGACGGGTAGGGCAGGTGGATCTTCGCGCCGTGCAGGCCGTTGGGCGCGGTGATGTGGATGCCGTCCTTGTGTTCCTTGTCCACCGTGGCGCCCAGCTTGCGCAGCGTCTCCAGATGGAAGTCAATCGGACGTCCGCCAATCGCGCAGCCGCCCAACGCGGGAATGAACGCTTCACCCAAACGGTGCACGAGCGGGCCGGAAAACAGGATCGGGATGCGCGACGAACCGGACAGTGTATCCACGTCGGCCACATCGGCCAGCTGCACACGCGAGGCGTCGATGGTCACAATGCCGTTCGCACCGTCCACATCCACGTCCACGCCGTGCAGACGTAGCAAATCGGACACCACATGCACGTCACGAATCTCCGGCACGTTCTTCAGCACCGACTTGCCCGGTGCCAGCAACGCGGCGACCATCGCCTTGCTCACGAAGTTCTTCGCGCCACGCACCTTGATCGTGCCATTCAAAGGCTTGCCGCCCTCGACATGCAACACGTCATCCGGATTCTCAGCCACGCCACTCTCCTCAATCAATCAAGATTCAAAAAATGCTACCGTCCAGTTTGCCATAAGCCATGTGCCGACTCCGTGAAATGCACCCCAGCCGAACTTTGATCACCGTGCACAACGGATCCCATACCCCCGTCGAATCAAACCGATAACGTGATCTTCCTCACATTTGCCGCCACGGCGTTCTCCATACTTCTACGCTACGATTCAGGGCAATGGCATCAGACGCCATGTCCACAAGCAAAGGAGCATTCATGACCACAGTCGCCGTCATCGGCTGCACGCACGCCGGCACGTTCGCCACAACCTCGATTCTCGCCGAGCACCCCGATTGGACCGTCCATGTTTTCGAGCGCAACGGTACGCTGTCCTTCCTCTCCTGCGGCATCGCCCTGTGGGTGGGCGACCACGTATCCGACCCGAAGAAAATGTTCTACTCCTCCCCTGCCGCTCTGGCCGAAGCCGGCGCGACCATGCATATGCGCACCGACGTGACGTCCGTGGACCTCGACGCCAGAACCCTCACCTACCGCGCGCTGGACGAGGCCGGAGACCCCGCCGAACAGACCCTCGCTTTCGACAAACTGGTCGTGACCACCGGCTCGCGCCCGGTCATCCCGCCGATCCCCGGCATCGACAGCCCGCATGTGCTGCTGTGCAAGAACTGGGATCACGCCATCGCCATCAAGGAAAAGGCGAAAACCGCCAAGTCGGCAGTGGTGATCGGGTCGGGCTATATCGGCGCGGAAATCGCCGAGCAGTTCAGCGTCACCGGCGTCAAGACCACGCTGGTCGACGGCCTTGATCGCCCGCTGGCCAATAATTTCGATAAGACCATCACCGATCAGGTGGCGGCCGCGTTCGAGGAGCACGGCGTCACGCTCGCGCTCGGCCAGAAGGTGGTCGAGTTCCGCGACAATGACGACGACACCGTCACTGTGGTCACCGAAAAGGGCGAGTACACGGCCGAAATGGCGATTCTGGCCGTCGGCTTCCTGCCGAACACCGACCTGCTCAAGGGCAAGGTGGACATGCTGCCGAACGGCGCGATCGTGGTCGACGACTACATGCAGGCGTCCGCGCCGGGCGTGTACGCCGCCGGCGACTCCGCCACCGTGTTCTACAACCCCACCGGCCAGCACGATTACATTCCGCTGGCCACCAACGCGGTGCGCCAGGGCCTGCTGGTGGGCCGCAACATCGAGACGCCGACCGTGAAGTACATGGGCACGCAGGCCACGTCCGCCGTACAGCTGTACGATCTCTCGCTCGCCGCCTCCGGCTTGACCCGCGCCGGTGCCGAACGCCGCGGGCTCACGGTCCGCGAGACCTCGCTCACCGAGGATTATCGCCCGGACTTCATGCTCACCACCACCCCAGTCACGTCGATTCTGACCTGGGACCCGGAAACCCGCAAGGTCAAGGGCGGCCAGTTCTGTTCCAAGGCCGATATCTCCGGCGCGGCAAACGTGATTTCCATGGCGATTCAGGCCGGCTTCACCATCGACCAGCTCGCCAACGTGGACTTCCTGTTCCAGCCGAACTTCGACAAGCCGGTCTACTACGTCGGCGCCGTGGCCATGAAGGCGGCGGCCGAGTAAGACGGCTGTACCCACCGCAAAAAGAAACCCCGGCGTGATGGGCGCCGGGGAGAGAAAGGAGAGAAGAAGAAAGAGGTTAAGTTATGCAGCTTGTTCGGCCGTGATTACATATAACAACACCAGTTTCAATGCAACGTGGGCACTGGCTGGGAATTGTCTGGGAATCACGGCCCGTACAGGCTGTTTCTTGTTTTGGAGCCGATTTACCGGCTCGCCTTGATCTTGTGGGCCAGCTCGGCGTCCCACATCGCGCCGGTTGCGGACATCACCGAATCCGCGCCGGCGTTTCTGTATGCCTGATAGTCGGCCGGCGAAACCACGCCGCCCACGCCATTGATCTTGAAATCAAGACCGAGCTTCTCGCGGATCGCGGCCAGACGGGCGACCATGTCGAGGCCGGCACCACGAATCGCATTGCCACACACGCCGGAGCGATCACGGCCTGCACCGGGCAGGGCCTGATTGCCATTGGCATCGACCAGTTTGGCGGAAATCGTATTGATGGTGCTGAATCCCTGCACAGTGCCGTGGCCCACGGTGGAACGCACCATGAGTTCAAGGTCGCCGTCGCTGGGGATGTAGGCGAGCTTGACCATCAGCGGGATGTCGCCGATCTCCTGCTTCACGGCCTCGGTGATGCGGCCCACGAGCAGCGGATTGTGGCATAGCAGGCGGTTGTGGCCCTCGTTGGGGCAGCTGGTGTTCATCACCATGAGCTTGGCACCGGTTTCTTTGACCAGGCGGGCGGTGGTGGCATGGTCGGCGATGTATTCCTCCTCGCTCATGCCCTCCACACGCGAGCCTTGGAAGCTCGGGACCAGCACTTGACCGGGACCGGCGGCCTCGATGGCGGCGCGCATGTCCGGCTGCCAGACGTCAGGGCTCTGCGAGGGCACACCGAAGCTGTTGGAGATGGAAATCGGCTGTTCATAGTTGGTGTCGGCCAGCACGCCTTCGTCCAGTTCGGCGCTGCCCGGCGTCAGTGAACCGTCCGCCGACTTGGGGTGTACGGCGAGCACGTTCGGGAACGGGTTGCAGCCCCAGGCGCGCGAACGCACGGTTTTGTAGGTCGCCAGATCGAAACCCATGTGGAAAGCGGCCGTGGTGAAACGGCTGTTGAGCAGCGGGCCTGCGGGAATGCCGAAAGGCAGATTGACCGGCTGGCCCAGGAAGGAGGCCGAGGCACCCTCGCTGGTGGTTCCGGCGGCATCGGCACCGTTGCCATCCTTCAGCGCCTCGGCGAACGCGCCGAACGGCCCTTGCTCATAGTTGTCTTCGTAGCTGCGGCTGACGTCGTAAAACGGCTCAAAATCACTCATGCTTCAACGATAAGCCAACCTACATGCGTACACGCACACTCAACCCACCATCGCGCCGTCAAACGAAATAATGGCGAAAGCGGCATTGGCTACCACAAAGATGATGAACGTCGGAGCTGCCCAGCCAAAGTACGTGTCTGGAATACTACGATTCGTACGGTGATATTGGCGCAAACTTAAATAGTGCAAACACACCCTAGAAGAGATAGGAGGGAATGGCACTTTCTCGCGTTGTTGGTGGAAGTATTTGGGATGCTAAGCGAGTTGCCGCATTGGAACCAGACGATTGCGTGAAGTGACCCTATACGTAAAAGGTCTCACTGGCGAGAGCCAGTGAGACCTTTGTCTGATGCGATGCGAGCGACCCAATAATCTCAATCAGACACAGAGCCAACGGCCCTGGGCCTGCAATTATGGACTCGCCTTTCGGCGAGGCTCAATGCTGGCCTCGCTGCTGTCGCAGCTCGGCACAGCACCATGTTGGCCGGGTCATAGAACGCCTTGTGGCAGGCGTACA
>OIZG01001296.1_pt1 | contig 15529 bp, 10 predicted proteins | sample 1588561 | NCBI WGS metagenome assembly OIZG01 (sample SAMN03283267) | human gut metagenome | biome: human-associated habitat; material: feces | host: Homo sapiens | place: USA | collected 2013 | reverse complement strand
AGACATGTTTATGTCATATGATGGAGGGCTACGCAAGGATTTCTGATTTTTTAATGGATTCTTTTAAGCCGGTCTGTCATGGAACCGGCTTTTTTTAATGCTGATGAATGAAAATAAACTTTTATTCATTATATCTGGCTTTGGGTGCTACCGGAATAGAATTGAAATAATATAATAATACAACGGATAAACGTTGGAATGGAGGATTTATGTCAATATTTACAGGTGCAGGTGTTGCTATTGTCACACCTATGAAAGCTAATGGAGAGATTAACTATGATAAGCTTGCAGAGCTTCTTGATTTTCAGATTAACAATTCAACAGATGCAATAGTTATCTGCGGAACAACTGGTGAATCTGCAACAATGACAGAAAAAGAGCATGTTGAAGCTATAAGGTTTACAGCAGATTATGTTAAGAAGAGAGTTCCAGTTGTAGCAGGAACAGGCTCTAACTGTACACAGACAGCAGTAGAACTGTCAAAGGAGGCACAGGCAGCTGGTGTTGATGCCTGCCTTGTAGTTACACCATATTATAACAAGGCATCACAGAAGGGTCTTATAGAACACTATACAACAATAGCCAAATCAATCGATCTTCCTATTATCATGTATAACGTTCCAAGCAGAACAGGATGTAATATACTTCCAGAAACAGCAGTTAAGCTTGCAAAGGAAGTTGATAATATAGTAGCTATAAAAGCTGCAACAGGTAATCTTTCACAGGAATCAAAGACAATGATGCTTGCAGAAGGATGTCTTGATATGTATTCTGGCGAGGATGGCCTTATAGTTCCACTTATGTCAATAGGTGCTAAGGGTGTTATATCAGTGTTATCTAATGTAGCTCCTAAGCAGACACATGATATATGTGCAGAATTCTTTGCTGGAAATGTTGAGAAGAGCCGTCAGTTACAGTTTGAGGCGCTTGAGCTTGTAGATGCTTTATTCTGTGAGGTTAACCCTATTCCAGTTAAGACAGCACTTAATCTTATGGGTATGGAAGTAGGACCACTCAGAATGCCTCTTTGCGAAATGGAGGAAGCTAACCTTAATAAGTTAAAGACAGCACTTAAGAATTATGGACTTATAAAGTAATGTAAGAAGCTATAATTTGGCAGATAAAAGAAATGTACGAACACAAACATTGAAATAATAAAGAAAATAATGTATGGAGGCTATGATAATGACAAGAATTATTATGCATGGCTGTAATGGACATATGGGAAGAGTTATTACAGACCTTGTAAGCAAAGATGATGAATGTAAGATAGTAGCAGGAATTGATCCATTTGACGATGGACATAATGATTATCCAGTATTTGCATCAGTTAATGACTGTGATGTAGAAGCAGATGTTATAATTGACTTTGCAGCAGCAAAGGCAGAAGATGCACTTCTTGATTATTGTGAGGAAAAGCAGATTCCGGTTGTAGTATGTACAACAGGACTTACAGATGAGCAGATTGAACATGTAAGAAAGACAGCCTGCAAAGTAGCAGTTCTTAAGTCTGCTAATATGTCACTTGGCATTAATATGCTTATGAAGCTTTTACAGGATGCAACTAAGATTCTTGCACCAGCAGGCTTTGATGTGGAGATAGTTGAAAAGCATCATAATAAAAAGGTTGATGCACCAAGTGGTACAGCACTTGCACTTGCTGATTCCATAAAGGAAGTGCTTGGTGATGACTACTATTACAAGTATGACAGAAGTCAGGAAAGAGCAGCAAGAGATCCTAAGGAAATAGGTATCAGTGCAGTCCGTGGAGGTACTATTGTAGGTATTCATGATGTTATCTTTGCAGGGGAAGACGAAGTTATAGAATTCACTCATACAGCATATTCTAAGTCAGTATTCGCTAAGGGTGCGATAGAAGCAGCTAAGTTCCTTGCAGGCAAGAGTGCAGGAATGTATGATATGTCTGATGTTATAGCAGCAAGATAGTATGTAAATAATATCAAATAATCAGGTATTGAATTATAAAATTTGCAATAAATAAGTGCCTATTATATTTTAATCATATGATAGACACTTATTTTGCTATGCTCATATTAAATTATTAAGATTTAACGTATAGTATTTAATCTCCTCAGCAACAGTGAACCCCTCTGACTTATAAAGATTAACCGCAGGTATATTAGTGCCTGAAACATGAAGAATAAGAGGAAGTTTATGATAATTGCTTTTATTTTTCCAATCTTTTATGAATTCTGATAATAAATGTCTGGCATAACCGCATTTTCTCATATCAGGAGCAGTCCATACATCATGTATACATATGTGTGTATCGAAGATGTCGAATGCAACTGATGATATAAGCTCGTCAGTTGCGTTTGATACAAGCTGGTATTCGTCATCATATTTTAACAGTTCCAAGGTATCAGGAAGAGAGGATAAAGCAGCGGGTTCTGTATATTCCTGTGTGTTGTGCAGAGACATAAGATAATCACTATAGGCATATTTTATATTAATAGTGCCAGCATTGGAACTATCAATGAAATTATCTTTTATAGATGCGATATATCTTATATTAATATTGTTAATCTTGCTATTCTTATTGCAATTGTTATGACTATCAGATATAGAACTGATTGTATTAATAAGTGCCTGAAATAATCTTATAAAAATATGCTGGCGTCTGTAATCAGGAGCAACCATTGCAGTGATTTCTATAGTTGTATTATTATTATCTGGTATATTGCCTGTTGTATTATTTAGCTCAGGCTTTAAACAGGAAATAAAGCCGACAAGAGAGTGGGAATCACTTGAAAAAGCGGCAAGCTGTATTAAATCATCTGCTGTATATTCGTCAAAATATGGTTCGTAGCCGCATAGTCTGGAAAGTTTTAATACATCATCATATGAGAATATATTTTCTATACTGATATTGGAATTAGCGCTGTTGTAAGCATTAGCGTTATTGCTGACATCAGAATAGTTATTGTGTTTAAGTCTGCAGGCTTTATGATTTACTGACATTGTTTAATCCCCTTGGTTGGCGTTAGTGTTTATTATTTTTACATCATTTAGATGACAATAATTCGTCAATATGATGTAAATTTTATTTAAAAAATATTGTAGCAAATTAAAAGATAATGTACAATAATAGTTAATATTTGTTTTATATTACAAGCAGATACGAATAAACAGCTATGTTTCACAGCATATTAAGTGGAATGTGAATAATAGAAAGGGCGATTTATGAGTAAAGTAGCAATATTAACAGACAGCAATAGCGGTATTACACAGGCACAGGCTAAGGATATGGGTGTTACAGTTATACCTATGCCTTTTTTTATAGATGGTGTGGAATACCTTGAGGATATTAATCTTACACAGGAAGAATTCTATGAAAAGTTAAAAAATGATGCAGATATATCTACATCACAGCCATCTATAGGAACATTGCAGGAATATTTTGATGAATTGTTAAAGGACAATGACGAGGTTGTATTTATACCGATGTCAAGTGGACTTAGCGGTACATGTCAGACAGCAACTATGGTAGCTGGTGATTATGATGGCAAAGTACAGGTTGTCAATAACCAGCGTATATCAGTAACTATGCGCCAGTCGGTTATAGATGCAAAGGCTTTGGCAGATAAAGGAATGAATGCCGGAGAGATTAAGAACATACTTGAGAAACACAAGATGGATTCAAGCATATATATTACTCTTGAGACACTTAAGTATCTTAAAAAGGGTGGAAGGATAACACCTGCGGCTGCGGCAATCGGAACTATGTTAAAACTTAATCCTGTATTACAGATTCAGGGAGAGAAGCTTGATGCTTTTGCTAAGGCAAGAGGTAAGGCTTCTGCTAAGAAGATTATGCTTAAGGCTATGAAGGATGACTGCGAGAACAGATTTAAAGATTATGCGGCTGAAGGAAAGCTTCATATGGAAGTTGCATATACTGGTAATGAAGAAGAAGCTAATGAATGGGCTGAGGTGGTAAAAGAAGCATTTCCAGAATATGATTTTCATATGGACCCGCTCTCGTTAAGTGTTGCCTGTCATATTGGATATGGTTCATTGGCAATAGCAGTGTCAGCTTATGTACCGGAGGCAGAATAATGGCAGCACCTTTAAGAAGTGAGATTGATAATGAGTTCAAATGGGCAGTTAATGACATCTACTCATCAGATAATGTGTGGGAGGAAGATTACCAGAAGCTTATTAAACAGGCGGGCGAGCCTTGTGAATATCAGTCTGTTTTAACTGAGTCGGCTGATAATCTTTATAATGTATTAAGGGAATTAAATGATACAGATTATCTTGTTGAGAGATTATATGTATATGCTTTTATGAGATATTATGAGGATACAGCTAATTCAATGTATCAGGATATGTCAGGCAGGGCGCAGGCGGCAGCAGCTAAATGTGCAGAAAAGTACGCATTTGTTGAGCCGGCAATATTAAGTATGGATGAAAATGTTCTCTATGAATATTTAAAAGATGACAGACTTAAGCTGTATAAGCATATGATTGATGATATGTTAAGCCAGAAAGAACATTCGCTGTCTGAGAAGGAAGAAGTACTTCTTGCAAAAGCATCGCAGGTAATGTCTGTTCCTAATGAGATATTCTCCAAATTTAATAACGCAGATGTCCATTTTGGCAGTATAATTGATGAATCTGGGAATAAGGTTGAGCTGACTAACGCAACATATGTAAAATATATGCAGAGCCAGCAAAGAAGTGTAAGAAAAGAAGCCTTTGAGTATCTTTATAAGGAATATAAGCAGCATATCAATACGCTTGCAGCCTGCTTTTATGGCAACGTAAAACAGGCAGTATTTAAGGCTGAAGCAAGAAAATATGAATCAACATTACATATGTATCTGTCTGATTCATTTATTCCTGTAGATGTATACAAGAATCTCATTAATACTGTAGATGACAATCTTAATCTTATGCACAGATATGTTGATATAAGAAAGAAAGCTTTAGGAGTTGATGAACTTCATTTTTATGATATATATGCTCCGATGGTAGCGGACTATGAGTGGAAGGTTACCTATGATGAAGCCAGACAGATGGTTCTTGAAGCTTTAGTACCTATGGGCGAAGAGTATGTTGCTAAGGTTAAAGAAGGCTTTGAAACAGGCTGGGTTGATGTATATGAGAATAAAGGAAAGCGAACAGGAGCATTCTCGTGGGGTGCATATGGAACACACCCTTATGTATTCCTTAATTTTTCTGGAACATTAGATGATGTATTTACTATTATCCACGAGATGGGTCACGCAATGCATACATACTATTCTAATTCTAACCAGCCATATATATATGCGGGTTACAAGATATTTGTTGCAGAGGTTGCCTCTACATGTAACGAAGCACTTCTTATGAATTATCTGTTGGAAAGCTGTAAGAATGACAAAGATGATAAGAGAAGAAAATATCTTCTTAACCATTATTTTGAGCAGTTTAAGGGTACTTTGTTCAGACAGACAATGTTTGCTGAATTCGAGATGACAGCCCATAAAATGGTCGAAGAAGGCAATGTCCTTACTGCTGACAATCTGTGTGATGTATACAGAAAGCTTAATGAAAAGTATTTTGGAAGTGAGTGTGTTATTGATGATGAGATAGCATACGAGTGGGCAAGAATACCACATTTTTATACTCCATTTTATGTATATCAGTATGCAACAGGATATTCTGCTGCTATTGCGATAGCTGCTGGAATATTAAAGGGCGATAAAAACATTAAGGAAGGATATAGGAAATTCCTTTCAGGTGGCTGCAGCATGCATCCTATAGAGCTTCTTAAGCTGTGTGGAATAGATATGGAAAAACCGGATGTTGTTCAGTCAGCGCTTGATGTGTTTAAAGAACTGCTTACAGAATGGGAAAATAATTAAGATAAATAGCGCCGGATGGTAGTAAATACAATCATCCGGCGCTTTATTTAATGTAAAAAGGCTTTTGAATTAATAATGGCTAAAAGGCATATGAATTATATAAGGCTCTTATAAAGCTCTGTTATCTCTTCAACACTTGTTTCTCTTGGATTACCAGGTCTGCATGCATCATCATAAGCTGACTGTGCAAGGAATGGAATATCCTCTTCTTTAACAATATCTTTAAGATTAGCAGGAATACCAACATCCTGTGACAGCTTCTTAACAGCATCTACAGCAGCTTTTCTGTATTCTTCCTGTGTCATATCATCTGTACCTTTAACACCCATAGCTTTCGCAATATCACGATATTTCTCACCAGTTGCTGGAGCGTTGTATTCCATAACTGTTGGAAGGATAATAGCGTTAGCAACACCGTGTGGTGTGTCATAGAGAGCACCAAGTGGGTGAGCCATGGAATGAACAATACCAAGACCTACGTTAGAGAATCCCATACCTGCTATATACTGGCCAAGTGCCATGCCTTCTCTTCCCTCAGGTGTGTTTTCAACAGCACCTCTAAGGCTCTTAGAAATGATTTCAATAGCTTTAAGATGGAACATATCGGATAATTCCCATGCACCAGCTGTGATGTATCCTTCGATAGCATGTGTGAGGGCATCCATACCTGTAGCGGCTGTAAGTCCCTTAGGCATACTTGACATCATGTCAGGATCAACTACTGCAACAACAGGAATGTCATGTGGGTCAACACATACCATCTTACGATTCTTGCTTGTATCTGTGATAACGTAGTTGATAGTAACCTCTGCGGCTGTACCAGCAGTAGTAGGAACAGCGATGATAGGTACTGCTGGCTTCTTAGTAGGAGCAACACCTTCAAGACTTACAACATCTGCAAACTCAGGGTTGTTGATGATGATGCCGATAGCCTTGGCTGTATCCATAGAAGAACCGCCACCGATAGCGATAAGATAATCAGTACCGGCATCCTTGAATGCCTGAACACCAGTCTTTACATTCTCTACTGTTGGATTAGGCTTGATATCTGAATATACTTCATAAGCTAAGTTGTTTTCATCAAGTACATCAAGAACTTTTTTAGTTACACCGAACTTGATAAGGTCTGGATCTGAACAAACAAAAGCTTTCTTAAATCCCCTTGCAACAGCTTCTGTAGCTATTTCCTTAATAGCCCCCTTTCCATGATAAGATGTACCATTAAGAATAAATCTCTGTGCCATAATAAATATTTACCTCCATTCACGTTTTAATTCATAGTTACATTTTAACACTTTGTCAGAAATATACAAGTAAAAATATCAAAAAATGATAAATTGTGTCTAAATTCATAAAAAACATTATATATATGTATACAATCGTGTGCATAAAAGGAAAAAAATGATTATTCATGTCGAAAAAAATGTAATTCATGCAGATTGTTCCACAGACGTGGATTAATTATGTATTATAAGCATAGTATCAGGGAACTGTTATACAAAGATAAGTATCAGGGTGAGATTTATTTTTATTCTTTTATTGTAATCTTTATAGATGATGGTTAAAGCGGGAATTAAATAAATGCATATAATTTACCAATATATAAGGAGGCGTTAATATGAAAAGGTTTTTGAGTGTACTTTTGTGTACGGCAATGCTGATTACTGCAGTACCTGGAATGTATTATGCATAGGGGTTTGGCAGTCAGATTGTATATGCACAGGAAAAAAGCGACAGTGATATACAGGAAATCGATTACCAGCTTAATGGAGGCCATTATGTAAGTGGATATGATGCTCCTGTGAATTATCCAGTTCAGGAACTTCCTGATAAAGATAAAATAATTAATCAGGGATATGAGTTTGGTGGCTGGTATGATAATGCACAGTTTGAAGGAGAGCCTGTTACTAAGATTGATCAGGGTGATTATACAGGTGTAGTTGTGCTTTATGCCAGATGGATAGAAAGATATTATTATATTGATATACCTCAGAATGTTGATACAGCCGGTAAGGAGACTGGTGAAATACAGGTTTCTGGGCATGCAGGAGGTTTATATGAAAAGGATAAGGTGAGTGTTTCAGTATCATCAGATAATAAGTGGAAGCTTATTAATAAAAATACTTCATATACTGATATTATGCTGGATTATGGACTTTATCCGGATGGTAACAACGAAGCACTTGTGGATAATTCTATTGTATCAGAGCTTTCTAAAACAAAGCTTGATAACACAAGTAAGTACTTTGTAAGATTAACAGATGCACCGGAGTATGCTGGTACATATTCAGACAGTCTTACATTTGATATATCCTTTGAAACAACTAATTATAATATAAAGTATGTTACAAACGGAGGAACTCTTTATTCAAAGAATAAGGATGAACAGCATGGCAGCGTAGAACTGACGGAAGAGACCTTTGAAGCTGGTACTAAGCTTTCGCAGCTTCCATCACCTGGAAAGGAAGGTGCAGTATTTCTTGGCTGGTGTTATGATTCGACATGTACAGATTATGTAAGCTCAGAGGACAGGCTGTTAAGCGATGTAGTGTTGTATGCAGCATGGACTGACACACAGGAGTTAAGGACTGTAAGCCTTGAATCATTTGCAAGAAGTTATGATGTTGATGCAGATAGTTTTTCAATAACTGTAACTGATAAGACAGGCAGTCTTACACAGGATGATGTAAGAAGCTTTATAACAATAAAGAATACAAGTGACCTGTCTGATGAGACATCAGCAGTTGTGTCTGCAAAGGCTGTTTTAGATGGAGAATATACATTTTCAGTAGAAAGCAATACAGGCTGGCAGCAGGGCAGTTCATATCGTCTTGAGCTTAATGATGACAGATTATACTTTACAGGTTATGATACAACTATAAGAGAGTATGATTTTACTGTTTATAAGCCAGAGGTGAAAAATGCCGGGCTGAATAAGGATATAAAGTATATAAGTTCAGGCAGTCTTAGCAATCTTATGGTTGACGGCAAGTCAGTAGATAATATATCTGTTTCTGCCATGACAGTTGGTGTTGATGGAACTATAACAGATTCAACAAAAGTTACCGGAAGCTTTACATATGTACAGGGTACATTAAGCTTAGGAGATAAGATAGCTGTATATGAAGGAAATGTTATTCCTTCACTTGATACAACATCAGTTTCAGATGATGATGTGTCATTTTTTGAGATAATTGCGGTAGATGGAAGCAGTTATTCATACAGGGGACTTGCAGCTAAGGAAATACTTTTCGTTCCTGATGTACTTCCTGTTAATATGATAGATGATAAAGACAATGATGCTGATAACAATAGTGTCACGATAGCACAGGACAAGCTGTCTTATAATAATGATACTAACAGTACAGATGATAATCCGTCACTAGGTGAAAATACAACTATAGATAATGGGGATTATCTGGCTTTATATAGTGATACAGAGGATAATATCCAGTATGCAGTTATAACAGAGGTTTCTAAAACAGATACAGATTATATAATTGTATACAATATGGTTATCTGGGAAGAAGTACAGGCAGCTATGGATATATATCAGACAGACAACATCAAAGGTGATGATATATTAAAGAACCAGGATGTTAACGAGATTGAAAGAAGTGTTGAACAGCAGGCAGCAGATAGTGGGTTTGCACAGAGTGTTGCTAACGAAGTCGCAAAGGCTGTTGTTATGACAGATTCTTACCAGGAGCTGAAAGAATACTTATCAGACAGACTTTCGGCTGATATAAGTGTCAGTGCAGTCAATGATGAAGAAGATGATTATGCTATGCAGTCAGTTGACGATGGTATAGCAGCATATGCAGATGATAACAAACCATCTGTAAGCATAGATCATATAAAAGCAGATCTTTCAACAAAGCTTAAGCATTTTGACAATATAAGTGGATTAAGGCTTGCACTTGATATTGGTGTAGAGATTGAGTTCTCTAATATGAAGGTAGTTGTTTCTGCTGCGTTTGAGCAGGAAGTAAAGATGAATATCAATGTAAGCGGTAAAGCTGTATGGAAAAAGTGGAAGGATATAATTCCTTATATAGATGATTACAGAGTTGCAGTTTCGTTGGATCTTTATGATTATACAGGCATTAATTTTAATGTTGATGTAAAAACAGCAGAAGGCGATGACGAAGAAGATGAAGATTCAACAAAGCTTGATATAGTAGTCAATAAAATAGCAGAAGAATTAAAGAATATGATGGAGCTTGGAACTACATATATTTCTGAGAATTCTGATATATCAACAAGGCTGGAAGATATAAATGACTTAAAGAAAGATGATAATGAAGATGATTCAGAGGATGACAAGGAAATATCAGTGGCAAAAAGTCTTGCCGAGAGATATTCTGATATGCTTGAAAATGAATCTGACTGGGTGGATTTATACACGAAGTCGCTCACATCATCACATGTAAGGGTTATAGGAATCATAGATGTAGCTTTTGATGTTGAATTCGTAGTATCGGCTAATGTTAATATATCCATGGGAATGACATACTGGTATCAGAATGGTAAAAGGTATGTATACAGCATAATGGTATTCAGTAAAAATGTTACAAGTGACACTATAGATTTAAGTGAAGAAAAGTATGAGCTCTCTGTATATGCCATAGGAACTATAGGCATAAGAGCTGGTATACGTCTGAGTGTCAGTGTTGGTCTTATATCAACGAAGCTTGCCAGTGTAGGATTTTCGGCAGAGGTTGGTGGATACGCACAGATATGGGGATATCTATACTATCAGCTTAAGTATGCGGCCTCAGAGGGAAGAAACAGCAGCTCTATGGGAGCGATATATATGGAAGTAGGCGTATATATGCAGGTTGATTTCCTAGCACAGGCTTTGGCAGGAACGTTCAGTTATAATCCGACACTTTTTGAGAAGCAGTGGCCTTTATACAGTGTAGGTATTGTTGAAAATGTATGCGATTTCACACATGACCAGGAAGAGTATAAGGATATAAAACTTAAGCGTGATATCAAGGCAGTGCGTATACCAGAAACATATTTTAGTATGCAGTATCTGGATATGAAGGAAGGTCTTGAGGATGGTGAGTATTCCAACAAGATATTTGCTGATGACAGTAGATACTATGCTATTACAATGACTAATCCTGCATTTACATATGACCCATTAACCAATGTCATAACTGTTGACCCAGGTGATAAACCAGAGCAGGACGGAGAGATGATAATAACATGGAAGAGCCAGAAGGGTTCCTTCAATACTAAACCTATTACAAGAAGAATCTCTCTTCACTGGGATAACTTAAGAGATGGATATTATATAGCATTCCAGACTAATGGAGGCTCTATAGTAGACACAGTAGTGGCTAAGTATGGAAAAGAAGTAGCTAAACCTGAGGATCCGGTTAAAACTGGTTACACATTCGCAGGCTGGTACGAGGATGAAGCTCTTACTAAGAAGTATGAAATACCAGATACTATGCCTAATGAGGATAGAATAGTATATGCTAAGTGGGAAGCAGCAGATATGACATATAGTGTTGCTGACTATGTAGAAGGTACAGATGGCGTATATAGTATGGCATCTATACGTACAGAAACTGCAAAGACTGATGATACGGTAACAGTACAGCCTTCAGAAAGAAGCGGATTTATTACACCACCTGTATTATCATATGTAGTGCAGGCTGATGGAAGCACAAGATTTAACTACTATTATGCGAGAAACAAGTATAATGTTAAGTTTGTATCAGAAGGAGAGACAGTTTCTGAGGGCAGCTATACATATGGAACACAGATGCCGACACCTTCCGTATACAGACCAGGATATGAGTTTGTAGGATGGGAACCAGAAGTGAGTTATACAGTTCCTGCAAGAGATGTGACTTATACAGCTATATGGAAAGAGTCAGATGATGTTGTGTATACAACAAAGTATTATCTTGAAGATGAGAATGGCGGCTATGTGATAGATAAGGCTGGCATATCCAAGGGAACAACAGGACAGAATGTTACAGCTGCAGCTGCGGATTATGATGAAGGCAGTTATATAGTAAAAGATATACCTTCTGGTATAGTAAAGGCGGATGGCAGTCTTGTTCTTAAAGTATACTACGATAGAAGTACATATGATATTACATATGATACAACAGGCGGCAAGCTTGAGAATAACAAGCAGTCAGTTAAGTGGGGAACAAAGGTTGTTACACAGGTTCCTGTAAGAGATGGTTATGCATTTGCTGGCTGGTATACGGATAAGGAGTGTACAAACAGCTTTAATGGTGTTATGCCTAAAGAGAATATAACGCTTTATGCAAAGTGGGATATGTCAAAGGTTAATTATACTGTTGAACATTATATGGAAAACATAGATGGAAGTGGATATGAGCTTACAGACAGACAGGTTTATACAACTGATGTAGAAAGTACAGTTACTCCTGATGTGAAAAATGTTAAGGGCTTTACATCTCCACAAAAACAGTCCGTAAAGGTTACAGACAGTACAAAGATTGTTAAGTACTACTATAAGAGAAACGTACATAAGCTTACACTAAAGTATAATAATGGAGAAAATGATGGAGTTTATGAGTATAGATATGGTACTAAGTTATCTGTAGGACAGCCGGTAAGAAAAGGTTATATATTTACAGGCTGGGATAAAGATATAGCAGAAACTATGCCGGATGAAGATATAACATATACTGCAGGCTGGAATATAGCAAAGTTTACTATAAGCTTTAAAACGGATGGTGGAAGTAAGATAGACTCTATAACACAGGATTATAATACAGCTATAAGCGCTCCTGCTGCTCCAGTTAAGAAGGGTTACACATTTACAGGCTGGGATAAGGATATTCCAGACCGCATGCCGGCAGAAAATATGCTTCTTACAGCAAAGTGGAGTAAAGATGTATATAAGATAGCATATAATCTGAATGGTGGAGAAGCAGATAACCCAGGTACTTATGAGGTTGACAGCAGTGTTATTACACTTAAGACACCAGTGCGTAAAGGTTATACGTTTACAGGCTGGAGTGGAACAGGCATAGATGGCACAAGTAAAGAAGTAGTTATAACAACAGGTTCTACAGGAGACAGGACATATACAGCTAACTGGAAGGAAAACAGCTATACTGTACAGTTTATACCTTATGGTGATGGAACAACAGGTTCTATGAAAGAAATGTCACTTATGTATACAGCTGAGGCAGCTATAGAGGATAATAAGTTTGTAAGACCTGGTTATACATTTGCAGGCTGGTCTGTTGAAGCAGGCGGCGAGAAGAAGTATGAGCCTGGTGAGGTTATAAGCAGACTTAAGTCAGGTGATGGCGAAAGAATCACTCTGTATCCAGTATGGACAGCGAATGAATATACTGTACATTTTGATACAGGTGCCGGTGAAAAGCCTGATGATATGGTTTGTACATATGATAAAGAATATGAACTGCCAGTCACTACAAGAAGCGGCTATAGATTTATGGGCTGGAGTGTTGAGGATGGTGGAGCAGTTATATATCTTCCAGGAACATCAGCATCTAATCTGGCATGCGAAGGTGAAGTGACACTGTATGCAAGCTGGCTTAAGGTAGAGTTTAACTATAGCACATATAACAGCTATCATGTTACAGATGCTAAGAATGAAACACCAGTTAAGTTCCATTTTATGATAGGTGGAAGCCAGGCGGGCAATTCATCAACAGATGGTGGACGTACCAATGTTATATATATGGATGGAATGAATTTGGAAGAGTTAAAGCGCGTATGCAGTACAATGACATTTACTATTACGTATAAGCTTGATATGGATGAAGATGGATATGCAGATATGGATATAACGTATAGGAAAGCTTCTAACCAGAGCTGGCATGGATTTGCAGAAAAAGATATAGATATAAAGAAGAATAATGGTAAAACATTAACTTACACGTATTCTATAAATATTTCAGATGTGGATGCTATATGCTATAGATTTGATGCACATGGATCTTTATCTGATAAATATTGGCTTAGAAATATCAGATTCAATGCAAAGTTTCATTAAAGAGTATCAATAATAATATATAAAGAAGTTTATAATTAAAAATGAAGCATAAGAGTATTGTTTTCTTCGACGAATAAGGATATCATAGTCAAGTAAGACATAGGTTTTCCTATGTTGGTGTAAAAAGCAGGAAACCAAACTTTGGTCGGGGAGGTTCCTGCTTTTTGTTTATATGTAACTTAGATATAATAACAGCAGGTACAGGATAAAAAAATCTGGCGTAAAATACATAAGATTAATTTATGCTGTACCTTTTTTAATTTGCTTGAAAATAGAGAAAAAAGATGTATGGAAAGTTACGATTTACACTTGTGGAAAATGATTATTATATCCATATGTCACACCCGATGACAAAGATGCATTATATATCATTTCTCACATATGAAACATCAGACAGTCAGCAATTTGTGAAGCTATACCAAGAGCAGAATAGTGAGTGCAGATTTGCAAGAAAAGGTGGAGTAAAAAATGATCGAGAGAATTCCAGTTTGTGTAATTGTAAAATCGGAATTGTATCAGCGTAAGAAGGAGAATAATATCATGTTTAGAACAATTCGTAAAAAGAAAAATGAAATTAGCATTGACACTGCAAAGGCTCTTTTGCAGTCCAGCCGACGTGGCGTTCTTGCCGTAAATGGAGATGACGGATATCCCTATGCAATTCCTATCAACTATGTCTACGATGACGATGCGCAGAAAATTTATTTTCATGGAGCACGTGCAGGCCATAAAGTAGATGCACTGCGTGCCTGTGACAAAGTATGTTTCACGGTATATGGAAATGAAACCATCAAAGAAGAAGACTGGGCACCGTTTGTGCAGAGCGTTGTGGTATTCGGCAGATGTCACCTCGTAGAATCCGGTGCAAGAGCAACAACTCTGTTAAAACGATTTGCAATGAAATACTATCCCAGCGAACAGTTAGTTGATGAGGAAATTGCCCACGCAGGAAAAGCTGTGCAAATTTTTGAAATAGAAGTGGAGTACCTCAGAGGCAAGGAAATACAGGAACGATAAATTCAAGTAAGGTCTTCCGTTAATCGGTCAATAGGTATATACTTGCATTAACCGAATCGGTCAACGGAGGCGGCTTATGAATGAAAAATTTTATGCATTGCCGGAAGAAAAACAATCTCAAATATTAAATGCTGCATACAAAGTATTTGCAATGAATCAATATAAGAAGGCACCAACCTCAGAAATTGCTACAGAAGTTGGAATATCCAAGTCACTATTGTTTCATTATTTTCATAACAAACTGGAGCTATATCTTTTTCTATGGAAGTATGCAGCGCTGTTTTCTATTAATTCATACTTTGAAACTGAGCTGGATATTCAATCCATCATCCAACCGGATGTACAGGATGCTGCCCAAACGACATTGGAAATGCTTCTGTCAATTCTGAATTTCGATTTCATCCGTAAGGATATTGAGTTTACCAGTATATATAAAGAAATTCTGTATGCTTCAGAAGGGATGCTTAAATATTGGTACAGAACAGGGAATTATGATGTAACTGTTTTTGAGCAGGAATATCTGGAAATGATAAATCATTGGGAAATGGTTTATGGAAAAGGGACGGAAACGAGTATCTATTTGTAAGAGACGAAAAGAACGCGAGCCGTG
>OIZG01001268.1_pt1 | contig 15932 bp, 8 predicted proteins | sample 1588561 | NCBI WGS metagenome assembly OIZG01 (sample SAMN03283267) | human gut metagenome | biome: human-associated habitat; material: feces | host: Homo sapiens | place: USA | collected 2013 | reverse complement strand
CTTCAGACACAGTGTTTATCCATGAAACACAAATCCCGGTTTTGATAGAGCGGCAGGACAATGTTCTGTTCTATATCCGGTTGGATGCAAAGGAAAGCAAGATGCTCGATGAAGTTGTTTTAGATTTCAGTAAAAGTACCAACTTAGCGGATGTCCAGGCAATCAAACTCTATTATGGAGGAACAGAGGCCTTACAAGATCAAAACAAAAATCGCTTTGCCCCTGTAGAGTACATATCTAGCCATCGACCGGGTGCGACATTGGCGGCTAATCCTTCCTATTCCATAAAATGTGCAGAGGTCGGACCATCGGAAAAAGTTGTATTAAGAGGTAATTACAATTTATTTCCAGGTGTCAACTTTTTTTGGATCAGTTTGCAGATGAAAACAGATGCCTCTTTGCATACTAAAATAGTCTCTGATTTACATGCTGTAAAAGTGGATGGGAAAGAACTCTATTGTAAATTTATTTCCCCGAAAGATATTACTCACCGGATGGCAGTCGGAGTTCGTCATGCTGGTAATGACGGTTCTGCTTCCTTCCGTATTCCCGGATTAGTGACAACCAATAAAGGAACATTATTGGGAGTGTACGATGTCCGATATAATAGTAGTGTCGATTTACAGGAATATGTAGATGTGGGTTTGAGTCGTAGCACTGACGGAGGGAAGAGCTGGGAGAAAATGCGTCTTCCGCTTTCATTGGGTGAGTATGGCGGTTTGCCTAAAGCACAGAATGGGGTAGGAGATCCCTCTATTTTGGTAGATACTCAAACGAATACCGTCTGGGTGGTTGCCGCATGGACACATGGTATGGGTAATCAACGTGCCTGGTGGAGCTCCCATCCGGGAATGGATATAAACCATACCGCACAGCTGGTATTGGCAAAGAGCACAGACGATGGTAAAACATGGTCGAAACCGATCAATATAACAGAGCAGGTAAAAGATCCGTCCTGGTATTTTCTGCTTCAAGGTCCAGGACGAGGAATAACGATGAGCGACGGTACATTAGTATTTCCAACACAGTTTATCGACTCTACCCGTATCCCGAATGCAGGAATCATGTATAGTAAAGACCGGGGAAAAACATGGAAAATGCATCATCTGGCACGGACTAATACAACGGAAGCACAAGTTGCTGAAATAGAACCGGGAGTATTAATGCTGAATATGCGTGATAATAGAGGAGGAAGCCGTGCTGTCGCCCTAACCAAAGATTTGGGAAAAACCTGGACAGAACATCCGTCTTCACGTAAGGCACTTCAGGAACCGGTATGTATGGCCAGTCTGATTCATGTCGATGCCAAGGACAACATTTTGAATAAAGACCTCCTGTTGTTTTCAAATCCGGATACAACTAAAGGGCGCAATCATATAACAATAAAAGCAAGTCTGGATAAAGGACTTACCTGGTTGCCCGAACATCAAATCATGCTCGACGAAGCAGAAGGATGGGGATATAGTTGCCTGACGATGATTGATAAAGAGACAATCGGTATTCTATATGAGAGCAGTGTGGCACACATGACTTTTCAGGCGGTGAAATTAACAGATTTGTTAGGAATGAAATGATAGATATAATAGCGGTTAAACTATCCGATATGATAAAAGAATAAAACCGTATATTTATCGTGGCGTGCAAAAACAACATATTTTGTTAAATTATCAGTGAAATTTGCTGAAAAAATAATATCTTTGAATCCGTTAATATCTAATGCCCCCACTATGATGATTAATTTGATCGGAAAAAAGGCTCAAATAGCATGTGAACTACTATGCTGTTGCAGTATGGCATATGCACAGAGCAATGACAATTCCGAAGTTGTCGTTCTAAATACAGGCTGGGAGTTTTCCCAGGCAGGGACGGAGCTGTGGCGACCGGCACAGGTTCCGGGCACCGTTCATCAGGATCTTATCAACCATAAACAACTTCCCGATCCTTTTTATGGCATCAATGAACAAAAGATTCAGTGGGTGGAAAATGAAGACTGGGAATACCGGACTGCTTTTACAGTTACCCCCGAACAACTGAAACGGGATGACGCCCAATTGGTTTTTGAAGGTCTTGACACATACGCCGATGTATACCTCAATGGAGCATTGTTGCTGAAAGCCGATAACATGTTTGTCGGTTATACCATACCTGTCAAGTCCCAACTCCGTATCGGAGAAAACCTTCTTCACATCTATTTTCATTCCCCCATCCGGCAGACACTGCCTCAATATAACTCGAACGGATTCAACTATCCGGCAGACAACGACCATCACGACAAACATTTAAGCATATTCTCCCGTAAAGCCCCTTACAGTTATGGCTGGGACTGGGGAATCCGCATGGTGACCAGCGGCATCTGGCGTCCGGTGACCATCCGTTTTTATAACGCAGCTTCTATCAGTGACTATCACGTAAAGCAACTCGCACTGACCGACCAGCTCGCAAATCTGTCTAATGAATTAGAAATAAACAACATACTCTCCCGGCCACTTCAGGCAGAGGTGAGAATCAATACCTCATTCGAAGGAAGTGCAGAAAAAAGCATCAGCCAGGCAATCACCTTACAGCCCGGAATCAATCATGTTTCCATACCTTCCGAAGTGGCATCCCCCGTACGTTGGATGCCGAATGGATGGGGAAAGCCCGCCCTGTATGATTTCTCCGCTCAAATCATAGTAGAAGATAAAGTCGTAGCCGAGCAATCGCACCGGATAGGACTGCGTACTGTTCGCCTCGTTAATGAAAAAGATAAAGACGGAGAATCCTTCTATTTTGAAGTAAATGGTGTACCTATGTTTGCCAAAGGAGCCAATTACATCCCCCAGGATGCACTCTTGACTAACGTCACTACCGAACGCTACCAAACCTTATTCCGCGACATCCGCGAAGCGAACATGAATGTCATTCGTGTATGGGGAGGTGGAACGTACGAAGATGACCGTTTCTATGACCTGGCAGATGAAAACGGAATACTGGTGTGGCAAGACTTCATGTTTGCCTGCACTCCCTATCCGTCCGACCCCACCTTTCTGAAAAGGGTAGAGGCGGAAGCCTGCTATAACATCCGTCGCCTTCGCAATCATGCTTCCCTGGCGATGTGGTGCGGCAATAACGAAATACTGGAAGCCTTAAAATATTGGGGATTCGACAAGAACTTCCCGCCCGAAATCTATCAGGAAATGTTTCGAGGCTACGACAAACTGTTCCATCAGCTCCTTCCAGCCAAGGTTAAGGAACTGGATGCCGACCGTTTCTACATACACAGCTCCCCGTATTTTGCCAACTGGGGGCGTCCTGAATCCTGGGGGATAGGAGACAGCCATAACTGGGGAGTCTGGTATGGTCAAAAAACATTCGAGTCACTCGATACAGACCTGCCCCGTTTCATGAGCGAATTCGGTTTTCAGTCCTTCCCGGAAATGAAGACCATCTCCACTTTCGCCGCTCCGGAAGATTATCAGATAGAATCGGAAGTGATGAATGCTCATCAGAAAAGCAGCATCGGCAACGCCCTGATTCGTACCTACATGGAGCGCGACTATATCATCCCCGAAAAATTTGAAGACTTTGTCTATGTCGGACTAGTACTGCAAGGACAAGGAATGCGTCACGGACTGGAAGCACACCGCCGGAACCGTCCTTACTGTATGGGTACCCTGTATTGGCAACTGAATGACAGCTGGCCGGTAGTATCCTGGTCGAGCATCGACTATTACGGTAACTGGAAAGCCCTGCATTACCAAGCCAAACGAGTCTTTGCTCCAATCCTCATCAATCCTATCCGGCAGAACGACAGCCTCAATATCTACCTGATTTCCGACTGTCCGGACACCAAAGACCACCTGATGTTGGAAATGAAAGTAACAGACTTTGACGGAAAGAAACAAGGCAAGCCTATACAACTCAACACATTGAAAGTTCCGGCTAACACTTCCCAATGCGTGTACCGTATAAAACCCGACACCTGGCTATCACCGGAAGAACAGCAACGCTGTTTCATGCAACTGACGCTAAAAGACAAGGCAGGAAACACCCTTGCCGAAACCGTATACTTCTTTAGAAAAACAAAAGACCTGCTTCTGCCTGAAACAACCGTTTCCTGCAAGATGAAACAGAAAGACGGCATGTGTGAACTGACATTGTTTTCTCCCGCTCTTGCAAAAGATGTCTTTATTGAAATTCCTTTGCAGGGAGCCCGTTTCAGCGACAACTTTTTCGACCTTCTTCCCGGAGAACGTAAAACGGTCGTCATCACTTCTCCCCAAATAAAGAAAGGAGAGGAGCTGCCTTTGACAATCAAACATATTCGTGAAACTTATAATTAATCTATTAATAACTTAACACTTAATTTTTTAGTTTATGAAGCAACTCTTTAAATTAACCGGATGTCTGGCACTAGCAGGACTTTTTGCCTCTTGCCAATCGGTGCAACAGGAAGCCAACTACCAGATCATCCCCATGCCACAAGAAATTGTAACCGCTCAAGGAAGTCCCTTCATCCTCAAGAGCAGTGTGAAAATTCTCTATCCGGAAGGAAACGAGAAGATGCAACGCAACGCAAAATTCCTGGCAGACTATCTGAAAACGGCTACCGGAAAAGATTTCGCCATTGAAGCCGGAACAGAAGGTAAAAACGCAATCGTACTGGCATTAGGCACGGAGAACGAAAATCCGGAATCCTACCAGATGAAAGTTACCGGTGACGGAATCACGATTACTGGTCCTACGGAAGTCGGCGTATTCTATGGCATCCAGTCCCTGCGCAAATCATTGCCTGTGGCTGTCGGTGCGGATATTGCCATGCCAGCCGTAGAAATCAATGACGCTCCCCGCTTTGGCTATCGTGGCGCGCATTTCGATACCAGCCGTCATTTCTTTACCGTGGATGAAATAAAGACCTACATCGACATGCAGGCTTTACATAACATGAACCGCCTCCACTGGCATATCACCGACGATCAAGGTTGGCGTCTGGAAATCAAAAAATACCCGAAACTGACTGAAATCGGTGCTAACAGAACAGAAACAGTCATCGGACGTAACTCCGGCGAATACGACGGCAAACCTTACGGTGGATTCTACACCCAGGAACAAGCCAAAGAAATTGTAGATTATGCAGCCGAACGCTACATCACCGTTGTTCCCGAAATCGACCTTCCGGGACACATGCAAGCTGCCCTTGCCGCTTACCCTGAACTGGGTTGTACCGGTGGTCCATACGAAGTATGGAGACAATGGGGTGTATCCGAGGATGTGCTTTGCGCCGGAAACGACCAAGTATTGAAATTCTTGGAAGATGTTTATGGTGAATTGATTGAAATCTTCCCATCACAATATATTCATGTAGGGGGCGACGAATGCCCGAAAGTAAGATGGGAAAAATGTCCGAAGTGCCAGGCACGTATCAAAGCATTGGGATTGAAGTCAGATCAGAGCCACAGCAAAGAAGAACGTTTGCAGAGCTTTGTCATCAATCATATTGAGAAATTCCTGAACGACCACGGACGTCAAATCATCGGTTGGGATGAAATCCTCGAAGGCGGACTTGCTCCGAATGCTACCGTGATGTCATGGCGTGGTGAGAAAGGTGGTATCGAAGCTGCGAAGCAGAAACACGATGTCATCATGACACCGAACACCTATCTGTATTTCGACTACTACCAAGCTAAAGACATCGAAAACGAACCGTTCGGTATCGGTGGTTATCTGCCGATGGAAAGAGTGTATAGCTACGAGCCGATGTCGGCTTCTCTTACTCCGGAAGAACAGAAATACATCAAGGGAGTGCAAGCCAACCTCTGGACAGAATACATCGCTACCTTCCCGCATGCACAATACATGGTATTGCCTCGTTGGGCTGCTTTGTGTGAAATTCAGTGGTCCAGCCCCGAAAAGAAAAACTATGCCAACTTCCTGTCCCGTCTTCCACAACTGATTAAGTGGTACGATGCAGAAGGATACAATTACGCTAAACACGTATTTGACGTACAAGCCGAGTTTGACCCGAATCCGGCAGAAGGAACAATGGACGTTACCCTGTCTACCATCGACGGTGCCCCTGTTTACTATACATTAGACGGCACAGAACCTACTGCCGCTTCCCCCGTTTACGAAGGAGTATTGAAAATCAAGGAAAATGTAACCCTGTCCGCCAAAGCCATTCGTCCCAACGGCGAAAGCAAGACAGTGACAGAGAAGATTGATTTCAGCAAATCCAGCATGAAGCCGATTGTAGCCAATCAGCCTATCAATGAACAATACCTGTTCAAAGGAGCTTCCACTTTGATAGATGGTCTGAAAGGAAATAGCAGCTATAAGTCAGGCCGTTGGATCGCTTTCAACGGAAACGACATGGATATGACTATCGACCTCCAGCAACCTACTGAAATCTCAAGCGTGGCAATCTCTACCAATGTAGCAAAAGGGGACTGGGTATTTGATGCCAGAAACCTGTCCGTAGAAACTTCAGATGATGGCAAGACCTTCAAAAAGATTGCTTCCGAAGAATATCCGGAGATGAAAGAGACAGACAAAGACGGAATCGTTGAGCACAAACTAACCTTTGCTCCTGTGACCACCCAATACGTGAGAGTCATTGCTTCACCGGAGAAATCACTTCCGGCATGGCATGGAGGAAAAGGTAAAAACGCATTTTTATTTGTAGACGAAATCAAAATTGATTAATGAATATAAGAAAAGAATACCCTAAAGTTTGTCTTTTCTTATGGATATTGGGGATGTGCTTCCATGCACATCCCATTTTGGCACAGTCCGTCATACCTGTCCCATTAAAAATGGAGCAGGGGACGGGCTCTTTTTTACTGTCAGAAAAGACTAAACTTTATACAAACCTGCAAGGTGGAGAAGCGGAACTCTGGGAGAATTACCTGAAAGCATTACCTGTTCAGCTGAAAGAAGCGAGAATGAAAGACAGGAAACAGATGCTTTTCTTATTGATAACCCCCAAGACCCCCCAATTGCCATCACCGGAAAGCTATACACTCTCCGTCACCTCTCAACGAATCGAGATCCGGGCAACTTCGGGAGCCGGATTATTCTATGGAATGCAAACCCTGTTACAGCTGATGCAACCGGCAAGCACAGGCAGCTATTCCGTACCCTCTGTCGAGATAGAAGACACCCCTCGTTTTGCTTATCGCGGACTGATGCTGGACGTATCCCGTCATTTCTCTACCAAAGAGTTTATAAAGAAGCAGATAGACGCATTGGCATATTACAAAATCAACCGTTTGCACCTGCACCTGACCGATGCGGCAGGCTGGCGGCTTGAAATCAAGAAATACCCTTTACTGACCGATTTTGCAGCCTGGCGTACAGACCCCACCTGGAAGAAATGGTGGAACGGCGGACGTAAATACCTCCGTTACGATGAACCCGGAGCTTCCGGCGGCTATTACACCCAGGACGATATTCGTGAAATACTGGAATATGCCCGTCAGCATTACATCACGGTGATTCCGGAGATTGAAATGCCTTCCCATTCGGAAGAAGTGCTGGCTGCCTACCCGCAGCTATCCTGTTCGGGAGAACCTTACAAGAACTCCGATTTCTGTGTCGGTAATGAAGAAACTTTCACCTTTCTGGAGAATGTACTGACGGAAGTCATGGAACTTTTCCCTTCCGAATACATTCATGTAGGAGGTGATGAGGCCGGCAAATCGGCTTGGAAGACCTGTCCGAAATGTCAGAAGAGAATGAAAGACGAGCATCTGGCCAATGTAGACGAGCTGCAAAGCTATCTGATACACCGTATCGAAAAGTTCCTCAACAATCACGGACGCCGTCTCTTGGGATGGGACGAGATTCTGCAAGGAGGTATCGCGCCCAATGCAACTGTTATGTCGTGGCGTGGAGAAGAGGGTGGTATTGCTGCCGTCACCTCCGGCCATCATGCCATCATGACACCGGGTGCATACTGTTATCTGGACAGCTATCAGGACGCCCCGTACTCCCAGCCGGAAGCTATCGGTGGCTACCTGCCATTGAAGAAAGTATATGCCTACGATCCTGTCCCCGCTTCCTTAACTGCGGAGCAGGCAAAGTTAGTCTATGGTGTGCAGGGTAACCTATGGGTGGAATATATCCCCACTCCCGAACACGTGGAATATATGATTTATCCCCGTATGCTGGCATTGGCGGAAGTAGCCTGGTCGGCTCCGGAACGTAAGTCGTGGCCCGATTTCCATACCCGCGCACTGTCAGCAGTGGCCGATTTACAGAAAAAAGGATATCATCCTTTCGATTTGAGCAAAGAAATCGGCAGCCGTCCCGAATCTCTTCAACCAGTCAGCCATTTGGCGCTCGGTAAAAAAGTGACCTATAACTCCTCCTATAGCCCCCATTATCCCGCACAAGGCAACACAGCCCTGACAGACGGCATACGTGGTGACTGGACTTACGGTGATGGTTCATGGCAAGGATTTATCTCGGACAACCGTCTCGATGTGACGATTGATATGGAAAAAGAAACCCCTATCCATTCCATCACCGCTGCTTTTATGCAAGTGGTCGGCGCGGAAGTATTCCTGCCGGAGACAGTGATTATTTCCATTTCCGATGATGGAATTAACTTCACGGAGTTGCAAAAACAACACTTTGAAGTGAGCAAAGAAACCCCTATCCGGTTTACGGATATTTCATGGCAGGGAGAAGCCAAAGGAAGATACGTACGTTACCAGGCACAGGCCGGAAGCGAATTCGGAGGTTGGATATTTACGGATGAGATAATCGTGAAATAGACATTGTCAATATCATTTATGAATAAAAGAGGGAATCTACTCAACCAGATTCGCTCTTTTTTTGTTATATTTGTATTATTACCTTAAAAACTAAGAATATGGTACAACATGCTAGACTCATTTTCTACAGCCTTCTTCTTCTGGTAATCCCGTGCGAGAGCACCTTGGCGCAGAAGATTCCCGTCACGCCCATAGACTCATTGATAACAGTTGGATATGCCACCGGAAGTTTGAAAACCCTCTCCGGTTCCGTAGAGAAGATTACGGAGACACAGATGAATAAGGACCAGATAACGAACCCTTTGGAAGCAATCCGCGGACGTGTGCCGGGCTTGACTATCCAACGCGGGTCAAATGGTCCGGCAGCCTTGGATGCAGTACGCCTGCGGGGAACTACCTCACTGACCAGTGGCAATGACCCTTTGATAATCGTCGACGGAGTATTTGGTGACTTGAGTATGCTCACCTCCATTTACCCTACGGATATTGAGAGCTTCACCATTCTGAAAGACGCTTCCGAAACCGCACAATACGGTTCACGAGGAGCTTCCGGTGTGATCGAGGTCACCACTAAAAAAGGAATGAGCGGCAGAACACAGGTAGCCTACAACGGTAGCTTCGGAATTTCCACCGTCTACAAGAATCTGAAAATGCTGTCCGGCGATGAGTACCGCCGTGTCGCTTCGGAACGCGGGATTTCCATTCTGGACAAAGGAAATAATACCGATTTTCAGAAAGAAATTGAACAGACAGGACTACAACAAAACCATCACATCGCCTTTTATGGCGGTTCCAGTGAGTCCAGCTATCGCGTTTCTCTTGGTTTCATGGATCGTCAGGGAGTGATTCTGAATGAAGACATGAAAAACTTCACTTCGAATATGAACATGAATCAGAAAATGTTCGACGGCTTCCTGAACTGCGAGCTGGGAATGTTCGGTTCCATTCAGAAGAATCATAATCTGGTGGATTATCAGAAAACGTTCTATTCGGCAGCCACATTCAACCCCACCTATCCCAACCATAAAGACCCCGTCACCAATTCTTGGGATGGAATAACGACCGCCAGTCAAATCACCAATCCATTGGCATGGATGGAAGTGCAGGACGATGATGCCACTTCGCACATCAGCACGCATGCCCGTCTGACTTTCAATCTACTGGAAGGGCTGAAACTTAACCTCTTCGGTGCCTATACCTATAATATCGTGGAAAATTCGCAATACCTCCCCACCTCCGTCTGGGCGAACGGCCAGGCTTACAAAGGAACCAAAAAGCGAGAATCCTTGCTGGGCAACATGATGCTGACCTATAAGAAAAACTGGAAAAAACATTTCTTTGACGTGTTGGCACTTGCCGAACTTCAAAAAGAAACCTACACGGGATATTATACAACAGTAAGCAATTTCAGCACCGACAAATTCGGGTATAATAATCTTCAGGCAGGCGCACTCCGTTTGTGGGAAGGCACTAATTCTTACTACGACCAACCCCGTCTGGCATCCTTCATGGGACGTTTCAACTATACATACGCCGACCGCTACGTACTGACGCTGAACGCCCGTACAGATGCTTCCTCCAAATTCGGGGCGAACCACAAATGGGGATTCTTCCCCTCCGCATCTGCCGCATGGGTGATTAGTGAAGAAGAATTTATGAAGCAGTTGCCGATGGTGGATAATCTGAAATTCCGTATTGGCTACGGTCTGGCAGGTAATCAGAGTGGGATTGACTCATACACTACATTGAACCTTGTAAAGCCGAACGGTGTAGTCCCCGTCGGAAACTCCGCCGTCGTATCTTTAGGAGACTTACGGAACACGAATCCCGACCTGAAATGGGAAGTGAAACATACCTTTAATACCGGTATCGACGTAGCTCTCTTCGGCAACCGCCTGCTGCTTTCCGCCAACTATTACAACTCTCGAACCACAGACATGCTTTACCTTTACAACGTAAGCGTACCGCCTTTCACCTATAACACCTTACTTGCCAACATCGGTTCCATGCGCAACTGGGGTACGGAAATCGCCATCGGCATCACCCCCTTGAAGATCAAGGATATGGAGCTGAATATCAATGCCAATATCACTTTCCAGCGCAACAAACTGCTCTCATTAAGCGGTATGTACAACGGCGAAATGCTTTCTGCTCCCGAATATAAAAGTCTTGCCAGCCTCGATGGAGCCGGCTTTCACGGAGGATACAACCACATCGTATATCAGATGGTGGGTCAACCGTTGGGCGTGTTCTATCTTCCCCATAGTACGGGACTGGAATCCGACGGAAACGGCGGATACACCTATGGCATCGCCGATCTGAATGGCGGAGGTGTCAGCCTTGAAGATGGTGAAGACCGCTACGTGGCAGGACAAGCCGTACCTAAAACGATTCTTGGCTCCAACATCAGTTTCCGCTACAAGCGTTTCGACCTGTCTTTGCAGGTTAACGGAGCTTTCGGACATAAAATTTACAACGGAACCTCCCTGACCTATATGAACATGAATATATTTCCCGACTATAACGTAATGAAGAAAGCCCCGAAACAGAACATCAAGGATCAAACCGCCACCGACTATTGGTTGGAAAAGGGAGATTATGTCAACTTCGACTATGTGACGCTGGGTTGGAACGTGCCGATTGAGAAAGTACAGAAACTGAAGAAATATGTCCGTTCCCTGCGTCTGGCATTTACAGTCAACAACCTGGCAACTATTTCCGGTTATTCGGGACTTTCACCTATGATTAACAGTTCAACGGTGAACTCCACTTTAGGCGTGGATGATAAACGGGGATATCCGTTGGCGCGGACGTATACACTGGGATTGAGTATTAACTTTTAATGGAGGAGGAGATGATGAAACAATATATGAAAAATAAAAGTCGGTTAGGATTCTTTCTGGCAATGTGCCTGGGTTTATTCTCATGTAGTAAGTTTTTGGAGGAAAATCCGAAAGATAAGTTACCCGAAGATGACGTTTACAATACAATCTCGGAAGTATATCTCAATGCAGTAGCTTCGCTTTATACATACGTAGGCGGTTATAGTGATAGTCAGGGATTGCAGGGAACGGGTAGGGGAGTCTACGACCTGAACACCTTTACCTCCGACGAAGCCATTATCCCCACCCGTGGAGGTGACTGGTATGACGGTGGTTTTTGGCAAGGACTTTACCTGCACGATTGGGGAATAGAGAATGATGCCATTCAGGCTACATGGGAATATCTCTATAAAGTCGTCATGTTAAGTAACAAATCACTGGAACGGATAGACAAATTCGCCGAAACTCATTCCGCTACGGAACTGCCGACATACCGTGCCGAAGTACGTGCCATGCGGGCTATGTATTATTATTACCTGATGGATTTGTTCGGACGCATCCCGCTAGTTCAATCCTCTTCCGTAGCAATGAAAGATGTAGTGCAAAGTGAACGGAAAACGGTCTTTGACTTTGTTGTCAAGGAATTGCAAGAGGCGGCTCCTTTGTTGAGCGATGCACATAGCAACCAGTCCGGCCCTTACTATGGCCGTATCACTCGCCCCGTGGTAACTTTCCTACTGGCCAAACTGGCTTTGAACTCCGAAGTTTATACAGACAATGATTGGACGGACGGACAACGCCCGGATGGAAAAAATATAAAGTTCACAGTGAACGGCTGCGAACTAAATGCCTGGGAAACAGTCATCTACTATTGTGACCAACTCAAGACTATGGGCTACAAACTGGAACCGGAATACGAAACGAATTTCTCTATATTCAACGAACCGTCCGTAGAGAATGTCTTCACTATCCCGATGAATAAAACTCTGTACACCAACCAGATGCAATATCTCTTCCGTTCCCGCCACTATAATCACGCCAAGGCTTACGGACTAAGCGGTGAGAACGGTCCCAGCGCCACCATTGAAGCCCTCGAAGCTTTCGGTTATGAAACCGCGGAACAAGATCCCCGTTTTGATATTTGCTATTTTGCAGGAACTGTCCACGACCTGAAAGGAAACATAATCAAACTGGATAATGGAACGGTACTGGAATATCTGCCCTGGAAAGTATCTCTGGATATAACAGATACCCCATACGAACAAACCGCAGGAGCCCGCATGAAAAAGTATGAAGTCGACCCGACTGCCACAAAAGACGGTAAGTTGATGGAGAATGACATTGTATTGTTCCGCTATGCAGACGCTTTGTTGATGAAGAGTGAAGCGAAAGTCCGGAACGGAGCAAACGGAGATGAAGAACTCAATGAAGTTCGTAGCCGTGTCAACGCTTCTCCCCGCACTGCCACTTTAGAGAATATCCTTGCCGAACGTCAGCTGGAACTGGCTTGGGAAGGATGGAGGCGACAGGACTTAGTCCGCTTCGGGAAGTTTACAAGAGCTTACAGCAGCCGTCCGCAACTACCGGATGAGGCAAGTGGATATACAACTGTATTCCCTATACCGGAGAAAATACGGGTGATGAATGAGAGGTTGAAACAGAATCCGGGGTATTAGGAAGAAATCATAGTGAAAATATGAATACTTCTTTTGGTAGTGTTCATATAATTACTATATTTGTGCAGTAATTAAGTCCAAAGCGTTATGAGTTACAAATCAGTTAAAGACGTTGTAACTATGTTGCTGGAAAACGGTTTTGTTCTAAAAGGTCAGAAAGGTAGCCACATGAAGTTTGAGAAGAACGGTAGGGTAGTTATTGTACCGAATCATAATAGCAAAGGCGTTGAGAAAGGCACTTATTACAGCATTTTGAAACAAGCGGGGCTAAAGTAGCCCCCTTGTTTTCTGTAATTTAATATAGGAGGAGATATGAAAACAGTAGAAGTAATTGTGGAACACGCAGGAAAGAACTTGAGTGCTTATATTGAAGATGCTCCGGTTATCACTGTTGGCAATGACATGAGAGAGATTGAGGACAACATGCGAGAGGCGATTGAATTGTATTTGGAAGATAATTCCAATCCCTGTGAAGTATTGTCCGGAGAGTTTGAATTAAAATTCAAGATTGATGCTGCTACATTTATAAACTATTATAGCAACATCTTCACTAAAGCTGCATTGAGTCGGATTACGGGTATTAATGAACGGCAATTATGGCATTATGCTGCCGGAGTGCATAAGCCTCGCAGGCAACAACTTGAAAAAATACAAAAAGGTATTCAGGCTTTATCAAAGGAGTTATCGGCAATCAATTTATTGTAATACATAGAGTGCTATATATTCAACTTCCAGCTAGTGTGAGATAAAGACGAACCCAAATAAAAAATCCTCGATTTTCATCCGGAGAATCGAGGATTTATATTTTCTGTTGCAGCACTTGTATAGATAATAGCTAATGCAGAAATCCATATTATATGTAGTGTGGTTATTACCCGATCCAGTCGAATAACTCAATCCAATCAAATTACTCAATCAAATCGAAATCATATTTTTCAAATTCACTCCCATTGATTATTATAGCGATTTGATGAAGCCCGAGATGGAATTTTCTCGTCGTAACCACACGGAAAGAGTGTTTTCGCATTATTCGTGTGGTAGAATTCCCGGTATATTCTTTTTCGCTGATTTTATGAACTTTCTTCGTCAGCGTTCCATTTGCTTTTTGGTAATAAATACCATATTCAAGCCGTATTTTGATTGTCTTATTGCTATGATTCAACAAGTTAAAACCAAACTCCAACGAATCTCCGACTTTAACCTTAGGACTTGAAATCTGAAAATCCTCCACACTAATATTATTTCTGATAGAATCAAAGCCAAACAACTCCATCACCTCTGGATTCCCTTGCTTTAAGAGCGTCCGGCAACCGTGTTTAATAATCCAGTCTACCTCTTTCGATTCCCCCTTCCATTTCTTTGCCAAATCAATGACAATTTCCGGATTATCTTTCGCAATATCATTCAAATTATTGGCAACGCTCAACCGTACAAATCTTGCCGGATCATTTTTAAGATTCTCCAAAATAGGAATAATAGGTGTCGGATCTTTCTTCAGATTCGGCAAAGCCATCGCCCAAGGTAAACGCGGACGGCAACCTTCTGACGCAAGCCGCCTTACTCCCCAATGCTCATGTTTCGACCAAACCAACATCTGCTTCATCATTTTATCCGGATATTTTATTATAAAAGGATGAGTCACAAATTCGCAACTTGTGAACTGTGTGATTTTCTCTATCGCCTTGACAGACGTTTCATAATCATCCAACCCATATTGCTCGACATAATTATTCAGAATCACCCCATACTCCAGCATCAATCCAAACTTCGTATCGTCTATCACCGAAAAATCAGGCCGCGTATTTTTTACATGATCCAATAACTCAAGAATCTTAGTGATCGCCTCTTTGTAATCTGTCGGCAAAAACTTTTTCAGAATGCTAGTGATATGTATCCAGCGCTGTTTTAGTTCCCTGCCTTCCCATTCATCATCCATTATTTGAGAAACAAACCCGTGAGCATCAAAATCATCGATAACAAGTCTCAAATCTTTCGTAAACAGATCGAAAAATTGCTTGTTGTACATATTCTTAAAAGGTTCTGCCATACTTGAAGTCTATATTTAGTATCCATTTATTTGCTACACAAATATATGTCTTTTTTTTAAAAGGACAAGCCCTAAAAACAGAAGTGAGCCACAAAAAAGATTGCAGCTCACTTATACCTTATATATTATAGCAAAAAATTAATCGAAGAAACTCTTGAACTTCTTGAAAATCTTCTCCTTCACCGACGTGTTAGGTTTGAAGTTGTCCGAAGCCTCCATCTTTTCGAGCGTGCTCTTTTCCTCTTTATTGAGCGCTTCCGGCACATAGATACTGATGTTGACGAGTAAATCCCCCGTTCCGTACCCGTTCACATTCGGCAATCCCTTGCCGCGCAAACGAAGCACCTTACCCGGTTGAGTACCCGAATCAATCTTTACTTTCACTTTGCCGTCGATAGTCGGAATTTCCACAGCTCCGCCCAGAGCAGCAGTCGGGAAACTAAGCAACAGATTATAAATCAAATCATTCTCGTCGCGAATCAAGTCCTGATGCGGTTCTTCCTCTACGAGAATCAACAAGTCGCCTGCCACACCATTGTGTTTGCCGGCATTTCCTTTGCCACCCATAGAAAGCTGCATACCCTCTGCCACTCCGGCAGGGATTTTCACCGACACCACTTCTTCACCGTAA
>OIZG01001246.1_pt1 | contig 16241 bp, 7 predicted proteins | sample 1588561 | NCBI WGS metagenome assembly OIZG01 (sample SAMN03283267) | human gut metagenome | biome: human-associated habitat; material: feces | host: Homo sapiens | place: USA | collected 2013 | reverse complement strand
GCCCGCGATGAAGGCGTCGGCCCCGCCGAGCGCGGCGATCAGGTCGCCGGTGCGCACGGTGAAGGAGCTCCCCTCGACCGAGACCCCGCACTGGGCCGTGATGTCGGTCCAGCCCTGCGCGGGCTCGGTGCCGGCGTGTCCATCCTTGCCGGTCGAGACGGCGTCGAAGTTGCCGTCCGCGCCCGCCGCCACGTACACGCGCATGCTCGCGGCGACCTTGGAGGGGTCGAGCCCCGCGCTCATGGTGTCGACGAACTGCACCGCGTAGGTGTCGTAGGCGGTGAGCCCCGCCGGGACCGTGGCCGAGAGGCGCCAGTACAGGTCGTCGGCGACCGTTGCGTCGGCGGCCTTCTGCCATGCGGCGGTGCTGTCCTCCAGCACGTGCTTGGCGACCTTGGGGGTCGCGGCCTTGGGCTTGACGGTGACGGCGGCGCCGCCGACCAGGGCCATGATCGGCGCGGTGCCGGCCTCGTTCTGGGCGATGGTGTCGTCGTCGGCGACGATGAGCCAGTAGCCACAGGGCAGCTTGGCCGCCGCGCCCGCGTTAAGGGCCACGGACACGGTGCCAGAGCTCTGGAGGGAACGAGCGAGCTGTGCGCTCAGCGCGCTCGTAAGGTGGGAATCGGTGTTGAGCCACTCGGCAGCTTCCTGCGCGGTGGTCTGGGAATTGGGCATGCCGGCGCTGTGCAGCACGGGCAGGACGGCGTCGCGCGCGGCGTCGCTTGCCCAGGCGATCTGGGAGTAGACCTTGGCGTCGTTGTCGCCGTCGGAGACATCGGCGCTAAAGGTCTGATAGGCGTCGTAGCTGCTCGCTACGGTGCCGCTCACCGTGATGGAACCGGTCGAGGTCGGCGCGGCCTGCGCGGAAGCGGGGAACACGACCGCGCAGGTGCTGACCAAGAGGACGAGCAGCGCAAACAAGATCGGGAAGGAGCTAAACTTCTTATTCACGACGCTCACCTCCCTTCGCATTCGCCTTGCGACGAATGTGCATCCAGGCTGCAGCAGCGCAAAGCACCGCCGCGCCGGCAAGGTACGTCAGAGTGACGCCCGACATACCAGAAAGGGGCAATGTGGTTGAGTAGGTGTTCGTGAAGGTGGGGGTGTCAGTGTCGGTGAGCTCGTGATCTTCGCTATTAGCGTCTGCCACCCACTTGCCATCGGAGCCAACGGTTCCCTTCCTGTAGGTCACCGCACAGCCGATGTGTCCTTCGGTGTCATCCGTTGCCACAACCTTGAACCTATAGACCGAAGGATCAAACTTGTAATGCGGATGGGCCGAGCTTTCGTTCTTCTCGCACACGTAGTAATAGAAGGTCTTGGAAGCGCCACGACCGCTAGAGTCGCCAGCGGTGTCAGGATTCGCAGTGATATCAGAGAGCGAGTACTTGAGCTCAATCGTTTTATCTTTATCAGTGACGTCCTTGAACGAAAGCGTCTGCTCCTTATTATTACCAGAGGTCACGGCAGCGCCGACGATGTCTTCGTCTTTAAAGCTGCTGTCTTTCGCGAGCTGAAGTGTAAACTCCTTCATCTCGCCACCCTCAACGACCTTAGTCGCCTTGGGAGTCCAGACACCGCTGGGGATGTAGTTGGTGAAGGTCGCACCGTCAGTAAGTGCAACGCATGCAATGCCGTCTTCGTTCTCTGGTTTAACCTGAGTATCGGTTTTACTACCATCGGCAGCAATCTTAGTAAGAGCCACGCTTTCGACCGTGTAGTACGTGTACTCGATACCAAGCACGCTATGCGACTTTTTATCGTCCTTTACGACCTGAGGATCTATCCTGTAGATAGTCTTGTCGTAATCCACGTCCTTGTCCGTGCCCGGATCCTCTACCAAGTAGTAAACAAGGCCGGCATCAGCGTATACTTCGCTCAGGTTAAAGGAGAAGCTGCCGTTTTTCGCGTTTACAGCCGTATCAACCACTGAGCAGCCATTGGGGTGCAGTTTGCCATTGGCATCAAAACTCGGCACCGTATATCCCGTAACCCGACCGCTCTCATCCTTGATCTCGTTCTGCTTGAGCAGCTGGAAATTAAAGTCATTTCCTTCAAGCGAGCCGCCCTCAAACACCTTGGTGCCGTTGAGCTTCATCTTGGGGTAAACCTTCACTTCCGTGGTGGAGCCGGCGACAACGTCGCCGTTGGTCATGATTCCGCCACCGTGGATGTTGGATTTGTTGCCTGTGATATATAACGAAGCCAGCCCTATAGCGACATTTTGATCATCAACGAACGAGTCGGACCTTAGGCCAATCATGTACTTGGCTTGGGCTCCGTCATACTTGCTGATGGTCTTAGGCTTACCGTCGATCGTGCCCGTCCATTTGGCAGCTCCGCCACCAAGCATCTGACCTGTTACGGCAGCGATATACGGCAGCAATTCAGGGTTAGTACTATCGCGAATAAGAAAAAGATCCTGGTGACCGGCATTTTTAAAGTCTTCAGTTATTTCGCCGCCTCCGCCGTCAGGGAGTTTATCTGCGTCATCGTTCTTGCCGTTGGTGCCGCCCGATCGGTTATAACCATTACCGTCAGATTTACCGTCAGAATTACCGAAAATCGCGATGCCATTTGTATCGGTAATGGCAGTCTTACCAGTCGGGCAAGCGGCAAACCCGCCGCCAAAGCCATTGGCACGATTGTTGGTAATCAGCGCGTTATATATCTCGAGCCTTGCCGGCTGAACGTTGTTTTCGCTGCTGCCCTGGACGAATACGCCACCGCCGCCCCAGTCGTTGGTAGTATTGGTCGTATTGTTAGTGATGTAGGCTTTCTTGCCGCTCACATTAAATTCGCCAACTGTAGGCGCAGCGATACGGATGCCGCCACCCTCTGAGTTTTGCGCCACATTGCTGGCGATGATTCCACCATAAAACGCAAACCCGGAAAGAGGTTTATTCCAAGCGCCAGCATAAACGCCGCCGCCAGCCTCGGCAGAGTAGTTGCCCGTGATGTAGCCGCCGCTAATAACCAGACCGCCTTTTTTCTGTCCTTCAGTGGAGCTAAAGGCAGCAATGCCGCCACCACCGTGACAACCGAAACCGAGATGCCCCCAGTCATTCTCAGCGTCCTGGTAGAACTGATATTTGTTATTGGTGATGTGACCATTCGTAATGGTCACCATAGAGTCCACAGCACAAATTCCCGCGCCATAACCTCTTTGATAACTATTTGTACCGTTGCCGGAGATAATACCGCCAACCATGTTTACCGTAGAATTCATGGCATAAACGCCGCCGCCACTGGGGGCATAGTTACCAGCGATTACGCCGTCAGAGATCTCCAGGGTTGAGTTGCCAATGACAGCAATTCCAGCACCAGCACCATCTCTGCCCACAGAAGCACCACAAACGTATCCGCCACTCATGGTGACGTTAGAGCCGTTCTCGGCATAAATCAGGTGGCGAACATTTGCGCCCTGAGCCGTGGTCAGTACGCCGCTCTGAAGGTTAAACGTACCACCCGCATAGACGTCGATGAGATTCATTGTGGAGCCAGTAGTGGTGCCCACGATGGCGCCATTGATGTCAACCTCGTGCCTGAAAAGGGTCTCGGTAGTAGCAGTGTCACTCGAAGTCGACTCAGTCACGTAGTATGTGAGCTTACTGGGCGTTGTGCCGTCGTAATCGAGCTTAGCAAGGTTGCCGTTTTTGTCGCCACCCTGCTCGAACTTGTTATCAGCCGCCTGCTGCAGATCCTCAATCGTGAGCGTCGCACCCTCGGGCACATTGAACATGGACATGTTGTTGCGACCTGATTCGGTACCATTATGCTTAATCTTGTGACCATTTAAATCTAAGGTCACCTCACCTGCGCCCAACGTAATGTCACTTGCATACTCGACATCGGCATTCAGGCGAAACTTGCCGGTTTTTTTATCTTTTTGAAGGTAATCGTAGAGGTCCTGCGCTGTATTAATCTGCGTATATCCGTCCGCGTCTTCCACAGCTAGAGCAATATCGCCCTCATCATTAGCACTGTCATCCGCAGGCTGTACAGCATCCTCAACCCCTGCGTCATCGGGCAACAGGCTCGCCGCACCAGCGTCCCCAGAGGCTTCGTCATTCTTGACGTCGTTGTTATCCTGCCTTTCGGTATCCCCGTTGTTGGTGTTGTCTACATCAGTAGACTCACTGGAGGAACCCCCCCCCATCACAGTTTTCTCGGTAGAAACCATCTGGGCATCGTTGGCAATGGCCTGGGAGATCGAAGGCATGACGAGCGACAGTACCAGGCTCAAAACGGAGGCTCCGCACAAAACGCCTGCCAGTACACGACGTGTCGCTTTATTACTCTGCTTAGTTTTTTCTGAATTCGCTTTCATCGATGTCTCCTCCCCAAGAGACCGCGATCTTGCTCTTTCCCTATCAAACGTATCTGCGCAATCTGTAATTGCGCTCGATTAGTTATACTATTGTAACTATTGTTTAAACATCTGAGCAGCAAAACCGACATTTTTGTAGCAAGTTCTCAATTCTCTTGACAATTGTTCAGATTTGCCTTTGTTTATTCGCTCTGAAATATCTGTTTCTACTGGTAAATAAGTTAGTTATCAGTTTTTTAATAGCATTTTATTTATTTGCATAACATTTTGCTCAAGAGCAAACATCCTGTGAACGGTCGAAAATCGACCGTGAGCGGTAGGTCATCAACCGGGATGAATGCCCTACCAAACTGATGAGAATATCTTTAACCCATCGGTGGTTAGAAGCGTGATGTTCAGACAATCATATTTGAATTTTCGCGCAGATTTTAGGCATCAATTCGCCCAAATTGCCTGAGGCCACCACAAAGGTGCCTGTCCCCTTCGTGGTGGTTCTCCCCCAGTGTTACAGCAGATGCTCCTCGATAAAGGTCGCGATGCCGTCTTCGTCGTTGCTCGCGGTTACAAAATCGGCGGCGGAGCGGGTGGCGTCGCTGCCGTTTGCCATGGCCACACCCACGCCGGCATCGGTCACCATGCAGGTGTCGTTGTCGGCATCGCCAAACACGCAGATGTTCTGGAGCTCCATGTCGTTGAGCTCCGCCACGCGCACAAGGCCGCGTGTCTTGGACACGCGCGGATCCATGAACTCGTAGAGCCGCTGCGTGGTTTGCAGAGCCGCCGCCTTAACAGTGTTATCGGCAAACGCCGATGCTCGCTCGATGACCTGCGGCATCACCTCGGGCACCATGGTAAACATCACCTTGGACTGCGGCTCGCGCAAGAACTCGGCAAAATCGACCACCTGGTAGGGCACGCCGTCGACGCGCGACAGGTGCTCGACGCACGCGTTGCTCTCGGGCACGTAGAACACGCCGCCTCGGGGGCAGACGGGTGTTGCCGGAAGGTCCGCCATGTGCTCGCAGATGCGCGCGATAGTCTCGCCCGGCAGCGGATAGCTCAGCTCGTTGATGTCGTGCGCGCGGTCGATGACCTCGGCGCCGCCACAGCCCACGAGCACGTCCACCAGGCCTTCGATGCCCCAGAGCTCGTACATGGCCTCGGTCGCGTGGGCGTCGCGCCCGGTGCACAGGCCAAAGAGCACGCCACGCTCGCGCAGGGCGCGGATCGCCGCCACGGTGCGCGGGGACACCGTGTGCTGGCTCGTGAGCAGCGTACCGTCGATATCGCAGAACACGGCTTTGATGTGGCTGAAGGTGGTGTCCATGGGGGCCTTTCTGGGTTGTGCGGCGGTGTGGGATGTATTCGTAAGCGCCGTACATGGTATACCAATGCGCGGGCCGCTGGGGCCCGACCACCACAAAGGTGCCTGACCCCTTTGTGACGGCTTGTGGTGCTCGGGCCTCGGCGCAATCCATCACAACATTCGGCGTTTTTCGGCAAAATCGCGATTTTCATCGAATGTTGTGACGGTTTCTTACCGTTTTGCAGCACGATCCAAATGCTTGCGCCCAAACAGCAGCAGCGCCGCGGGCACTGCCGTTACAACCAGGCCCGCGCCTACGAGTGTCTGTTGCACGCCAAATGTTGCCGCCAGCCACGGGGCAATCGCCAGCGGGGCCACGCCGGCGAACATGTTGCCAAAGCCCATGACCGAGTTGACGCGACCGAGCTGCTCGAGCGGGGCCGTCGTTTGCACAATAGTGTTATGGAGCGGGTTGACGACGCCCCAGGCCACGCCCAGGGCGATCTGGCCGACGAGCGCCACGCCCACGTACGGCGTGCCCACGTAGAGTAGGCTTCCCAGACCCACGGACATGAGCGCCACGAGCAGCGTTTTGAGGCTGACGAAGCGCGGCGGTATGCGGAGCGCGACCACGGCGCCCAGCACCGCGCCCACACCGCAGGCCGACGATAGCCAGCCCATCCATTCGACGCCGACGTGCAGGACGTCGCGATAGAAAAACGACTCAAGCGGATCGAAGGCTCCGTAGCCAAAGTTCGAAAGAAAAATGATGCAGAAAAGTAGCGCGAGGACGCTGTTGGTGAAGACTGTCTTGATGCTGGCTGCGAAGGTGGCGCGGGCGGACGTGCTGGGGTTGGAGCTTTGTCCCGCACGCTCCCCTTCCTCCGCCGAATCGGCATCCGCATGCCCGGCGACATGGCTGGTCTGCGGCCTAAAGCCCCAGCCGACGACGAACGCCAGCACGGTAAAGAGCATCATGAGCACGAACACCGCGCGCGACGATGCAGCAGCTGCGACAAAGCCGCCCAACGTGGGCCCGACGATAATACTCACGTTTGAGAACATGGCGATGGCAGAGTTGATGTCTTTGAGCTCGACAGGATCGTCGGTGAGGTAGGCCGGATAGGACGTGGCGATGGGCTGGGCGAATCCCATCGTAAAGCCCAGAAACACCGCGCCGAGTAGGACGACGCCGGTCGCGCTACCAAAGGCGATGATTGCCGTGCCAGTTGCGAGAGCGCCGATGATGCTCAGCAAGAAATGGCGGCGCGGACCCCAGGCGTCGAGCTCCGCGCCACCCGCAAAGGATCCCAGGATCACGAAAACGTTCATGAACAGGACGGCCAGCGACGTCGCGATGACCGAAGCGCCGTCCGCATAGGTGAGCGTTCCGATGACGCCGATAAAGTAGCTGGTTTGGAAGCCGGTGTAGATGAGAAACCGCATTGCCACCAGGCGCTTAGCCCGCGCGGACAGCGACGAGTGAGATTTTGAGAATAGAGATAGGGACATGGGCGCTCCTTGTTGCATACGAATACGGGCCGCGGGCATTGACCGCCGACCATCGACTCAATCTTACCGTATGCAACGTTAAGGACGCATCGGGCCCCTTCTCTCCGTCTTCGCCCGGATGAACTACTTGGTAGATTTTAAGGCATGTCCCAAACATCTACCAAAGCAAAAACCACCACAAAGGTGCCTGTCCCCTTTGTGGTGGAAATGACGTTTGCCCAGATAAAACCTGCCAAAATAAACCTGTCCCTTTTTGGCAGGTTTTAGGCGAGATAGTCTTGAATCAAATCGCAGATGGCTCGGGCGTCGTTGATGTTGATGGCTCGGGTCGCAAAGCCGGCGTCAAAAGCCTGGCGTGCCAGGGCCTCGTTGCAGGCTAGGGCCAGTGTGCGGCCGTCGACCAGATCGAGCGAGCTCTTGCCACGCAGACGGTCGACGCCGGAACGCGCGACCACGATATTGTCGAAGCCCTCGGTCTTGTAGCCCTCGATGATCACCACATCGACGTCGTTGTAACGCGACAGCAGCTCGCGCGCGGGCATCTCGTCCTCCTCGCGCGTGTCGGCGTACTCCGCCCAGCGCGTGGCGCAGATGAGGCCCACGTGCTTGGAGCCTGCCTGGTGATGACGCCAGGTATCCTTGGCAGGCACGTCGATGTCGAAGCCGTGATGCCCATGATGTTTGAGCGAACCCACGCGCAGGCCGCGACGGGTAAGCTCGGCGATGACCTTCTCGACCAGTGTGGTCTTGCCCGAGTTCTGGTAGCCGATAAACGCGATCGCGGGGGGAGCCGGGGTGGGAGCTGCGGGCACGGCCGGGGCGGATGCGCTCGCAGGCACGACACCATCGGCAGCGGCGGCCTCGGCAGCAGCAGCTTGACGCTCTGCACGGTCCCATACGCCCGAACGGCCACCCTCCTTGTGCAGCAGACGCACGTCGACGATCTCCATGCCACGGTCGACGGCCTTGCACATGTCGTAGATGGTCAAGCACGCGGCACTCGCGCCGGTCAGCGCCTCCATCTCGATGCCCGTCTTGCCCGTCACGCCCGCCGTGACCAGCACATGAAAACCGACCTGTCCGTCGGGACGCGCCGGCGCCCAGCCCTCGGGCGTCTCGTCGGCCGGCGTTCCCGCCGGAGCGATGGGCTCGATATCGCACTTGCTTTTGGTGATGAGCAGCGGATGGCACATAGGGATGATGTCGCTCGTGCGTTTGATGGCCATAATGCCCGCCACACGCGCGCAGGCAAGCACGTCGCCCTTTTTGGCGCGGTCCTGCAGCACCATAGCCTGCGTCTCGGGATGCATGAGGATGGTGCCCTCGGCGATGGCAATGCGATGGGTCTCGGCCTTGTCGGACACGTCGACCATGCGCACCTCGCCCTTGGCGTCCACGTGCGTCAGCTCGTCGCGACGGGCGTCACGGGCGGGCTCGGTGGCAGCGCTGGCAGTCGGCTGCGCGGTCGTGGCGACATCGCCGGCCGCAGCCGTGACTTTGTGGGCAGACATCGCGGCCCTGCGAGCGGCCTTGGTGGCATCGGCGTACCTGCTCTTGGCCATATGATCATCCTCCGATTTGGGACATAAATCGTTGCGTGCCCTCAATTATCGCGTGTTCCTGCGGTTTGTGGGCCACGGCATCGCGCCAAATCGAAAGTACCTGCATATCATCACCACGGCGCAGCGCCTCGCGAACCGAATACTCGGCATCGCTGAACAGGCAGGGACGCACGCTGCCGTCCGCCGTCAGGCGCAGACGGTTGCAGCTCGCGCAAAAATGGTTGGACATGGCGCTAATGAAGCCGACCGTACCTGCCGCGTCCGGGAAGCGCCAGTAGCGCGCGGGACCGGCACCGGCAGGAGCGTCGCTGATGTCGAGTGGCTCAAGCTCGCCCAGGCCCGCCGCGGCGGCGCCGGCATTGATGCTGGCCCGCAGCTCGTCGCTCGGCACGGTGTCGCTCGCGTCCCACAGCTCGGGATTGAGCGTTGGCGCGTGCGGGTCCACGACGCAATGCGAGCTCGTGTGCTCGTCGCCGATGGGCATGTATTCGATAAAGCGCAGGTGAATGGGGCGGTCGACGGTCAAGCGCGCGAGGACCGCCACATCTTGGTTGAGCCGGCGGACCACCACGCAGTTGACCTTAACCGGCTCAAAGCCCCAGGTTAGCGCCGCATCAATGCCCGCCATGGTCTGCTCGAGCCGGCCCAGGCGCGTGATCTTTCCAAAGAGCGCGGGGTCGAGCGTGTCGAGCGAAATGTTGACGCGGTCGAGCCCGGCGTCTTTGAGCTCCGGCGCCAGCTTGGGCAGCAGTGAGCCGTTGGTGGTGAGCGAGATATCCTCGATCTGCGGGATCGCGCGGATATCGCGAATGAGCGGGATAATGCGGCGGCTGACCAGCGGCTCGCCACCCGTCAGGCGCACGCGGCGAATGCCCTCCCCCGCCACCAGACGCACAAAACGGGTGATTTCCTCGGCACTGAGCAGCTCCTCGTGCTCGCGTGGCGCCACGCCGTCGGCGGGCATGCAGTAGATGCAGCGGAAATTGCACTTGTCGGTCACGGCAATGCGCAGGTAGTTGATGTCGCGGCCAAAGCCGTCATGTTGCACGCGCCCGTCCACGCGGCCCTCCCCTCACGCGGCGTTTTATTCTTCGGAAAACATAATACCCCACGGGAGAATCATGCCGACACCCGTACGACAGGACAGGTCGCTTCGAGCAAAACGGACTTTCCAAGCCCGTCCTCAGCATGCAAACCATCACAACATTCGATGCTTTTTCCGATTTTGGCGAAAAACGTCGAATGTTGTGATGGTTTGCCTGCCCGCAGCACCCCGTAGAAGGACCAAAGCGCCCCTAAAGGCCGCCGTCCCAGTGCCGAATCACGAATTCTCGCAGGTCGTTTTGACGTTTCTGGAACGCTTCGCTTCGGTCGCACTTAAGACCCATAGCGAGCGCGATGGCATTCATCGCCCGGTGCAATTGCAGCTGATGGGCAAACTGAGTCCCGGTGAGGACGATCATCCTAAAGCCCAGCGCGCTCAGCACGGTCATACGCTCCGCATCCGACGCGCTGCGCTGTTTATCAAGATGGTCCGAGCCGTTGTATTCAATCCCCGTACCGCTCGCAGGCGCATATACGTCGATCTCGAAATACCCGGCCTTTGCGAGATACTTGAACTCGTTGGGAACATCGACCCGATGGTTGAGCTCAATCTTGGCGTATCCCAGCCCTCCCTGGGAACGTTTTGCTACGACCATGATTGCGGTGGCCGTCTCCATGGGCGACCGCGCGCCATCGTGCACGCGTTTGAGCACGGCGGCCGCGCGTATAGCCCCCTGACGAGATCGGTTCTCATTGCAATAGGCAATCAAGTCGGCAACGGTATACCTCTGCCCCATCTCGATATAATCGCCTGTCGACAGATGATTCAAATGGTAGCGGGCACAGATTTCGTAGCCATATTCCAGCTGCTCGGGCTCGCTCATCCACGAACCCGCCTGGACAAAGCACATGGCTTCGTCGACCACCAAGAGCCCTTCTGCCACCTCGATAAGATGCTCCGAGGGTATGGGCGCCCCAAACACATGGCGTCGGAGACCCGCCGGCCGAGAGCGTTCAAAATCGAAGCCAACCAGCGTGTCAATACGATCGAGCTCCTCATGCGGAATGCCAAGTGAGGCCAGGTAGTCGGTAACAATCTCGACCGCCGCAGATATTCTTAGCCCTTTGGCATCGAGCCCCAATTTGGGCAGGCCCGCAGTCGGCTCCGCCTCGCTAGCAAGCGAGTCCTCATCGTATAGGCTGCTTGCTCGCGAGAGCGGCTCGGACGGGCGCGCCACGTTGTGGTACAGCCAGGCAGTCTTATGGGACAGGACGATCGGCAGGTCCATGAGCCCTCCAATGGGTCGGATAGCCAACCTTATTCCCCTGCTCGCAGATTCGCACACCTTCGCATGCAAGTTAGCGATTCCGCCTGGTCGGATGACAGAAAAACCGTCCCAACATTCGATGCTTTTCCTGATATTGGCAAAAAGCGTCGAATGTTGGGACGGTTTGAGGCGGGGTGAGGAGCATGGAGAGCCAAGGCACCGTGCTCAAACGGGTTAATCCAGCTCCTTTAAGCCGTGTGCCAGCTGCCAGTACTCGCCGTGCTGGGCTAGAAGCTCCTCGTGGGTTCCGCGTTCGATGATGCGGCCGTGTTCGAGGACCATGATCGCGTCGGCGTCGCGGACGGTGGACAGGCGGTGCGCGATCATAAACGTGGTGCGTCCGCGCATGATGCGGTCCATGCCGCGCTCGATGAGCTTTTCGGTGCGCGTGTCGATGGAGCTTGTCGCCTCGTCCAGGATGAGCACCGGCGGATCGGCCACGGCCACGCGCGCGATAGCGAGCAGCTGCCGCTGGCCCTGTGACAGGTTAGCACCATCGGCCGTAACCGGCGTGTCGTAGCCTTGTGGCAAGCGGCGGATAAACGAGTCGGCGCAGGCGGCCTCGGCGGCAGCGCGCACTTCCTCGTCGGTCGCGTCGAGCTTGCCAAAGCGGATATTCTGCGCAATGGTGCCGCTAAACAGGTGCGTATCCTGCAGCACAATGCCGAGCGACCCGCGCAGGCTGGCCTTGGCGATGTGCTTGACGTCGATGCCGTCGTACGTGATCTCGCCGTCATCGACCTCGTAGAAGCGGTTGATGAGGTTGGTGATGGTCGTCTTTCCGGCGCCCGTCGAACCCACAAAAGCGATCTTTTGTCCCGGCTTGGCAAACAGGTTGAGGTCCGTGAGCACGCGCGTGCCCGGCACGTAGGAAAAGTCCACGGCGTGGAAGCGCACGTCACCGGCAAGCGGAACTAGGCCGCACGTAAGCTCGGTACCGTCGGCGGCCACCGCACGGCCCGACTCATCAACAGCGGCCACGTCGTGCAGGTGCCCATATGTGCCCACGCCCTGGCCCTCGGGAATCTTCCACGCCCACGCGGCGTCGCCCGTCTGCACCAGCTCCACGCAGCCCTCGTCCACCTCGGGCTTAAGGTCCATGGCGGCAAACAAGCGCTCGGCACCGGCCAGCGCGTTGAGCAAAAAGTTGCCCAGCTGCGTAAACTGGTTGATGGGCATGGCGGCCTGACGCACAAAAACCAGGTAGCTCGCGAGCGCACCTACATCGGCGAGCCCCTTGATGCAGAGCATGCCGCCCGCCACGGCGACGATGGCGTAGTTGGCATAGCCGATCACCACGGTCATGGGCACCATCGAGTTGGCGTAGGCTTGCGCGGCGCCACCGGTGCGGCGCAGTTCTTGGTTGCGCACGTCAAAACCAGCCACGTTGACCCGCTCGCGGTTAAAGACCTTGATGACCTTTTGGCCCGAGACCATCTCTTCGATATATCCGTCCAAATCGCCCAGCGACGCCTGTTGGGCGGCAAAAAAGCGCTTGGAACGCATGCCCGAGTAGCGCGCGTACAGCACAATGGCCACATCGCACACGAGCGTGATAATCGTGAGCTGCCAGTTGAGGATGATGAGCATGGCCGTGGTGCCGACCACCTGGATGCTCGCCTGAATCACGTTGGCAAAGCTGTTGTTGAGCGCCTCGGAGACGGTGTCGACGTCGTTGGTAAAGAAGCTCATGATGTCACCCGAGCGCGTGCTGTCGAAGTAGCTCAGCGGCAGCATCTGGATGTGCGCAAACAGGTCGCGGCGGATATCGGAGACCACGCGCTGGGCCGCGCGCACCATAATCTGCGAGTAGCCCAGAGCCGAGAGCACGCCCGCGGCGTAGATGGCAGCGGTAAAGATAACCTGCCTGGCGAGCAGTTCCTCGCCGCCCGTTGCCAAACCGTTGACGATGGGGCGCACCATGTAGGTACCGGCAAGGCTTGCGATGGCGGCCACAGAGGCAAGCACACCCACTGCGAGCAGCGAGAACTTGGCATGCCCCATGTAGGAGAGCAGGCGGCGAAGCGTCTGCGCCAGATTGGCGGGACGGGCCTGAGCGGATGTCTTAGGCACGATGCTCATCTCCTTTCGCAGCCTGAAGCGATCCACTGGGGCCAGAGGAAGACAGGGCATTTGCGCCATCCACGACGCCCGCATCCCCCGCAAACTCCATCTGCGAGGCATAAATCTCCTGATAAATGGCGTCGCCCGCCAGCAGCTCCTCGTGCGTGCCCACACCGTGGACACAGCCGTCGTCCAACACCACGATGCGGTCGGCATCCATAACGCTCGCAATGCGCTGCGCAATGACAATCACCGTCGTATTGGGAATCTGAGCAATATGCTCGCGAATCTTAGCGTCGGTCGCCATATCGACCGCGCTGGTTGAGTCATCAAAAATGAGCACGCGCGGATGCTTGAGCAGCGTGCGCGCAATGCACAGGCGTTGCTTCTGGCCGCCCGAAACACCGGCGCCGCCTTGGCCCAACTCGCCGTCCAGCCCGCCGATGCGATCCAGGAACTCGTCCACGCATGCCGCCCGGCAGGCCGCGAGGAGCTCATCGTCCGACGCCTGCGGATTGCCCCACTGCAGGTTCTCGCGCACGGTACCCGTAAACAGCACGTTCTTTTGCAGCACGATACCCACGGCGTCGCGCAGGGCAACCAGGTCGTAATTGCGCACATCGCGCCCGCCCACGAGCACGGCGCCTTCGGTGGCGTCGTACAGGCGCGCGATCAGCTGCACAAGCGAGCTCTTGCCCGAGCCCGTGCCGCCGAGGATGCCCACCGTCGAGCCGCTCTCGATGCGAAGGTCGATATGCTCGAGCACATCCTCGGCAGCATCCGCGCGGTACTTAAACGACACGTCGCGAAACTCGATGCCTCCGTCGGCCACCTCGTGCACGGCAGCGGCAGCGTCGGGCGCTTGAATAAGCGAACGCTCGTCGAGCACCCGCGAGATGCGCTCCACGCTGGCAAGTGCGCGGGTGAGCAGCAAAAACACGTTGGAAATCATCATGAGCGAGTTCATGATCAGCAGCACGTAGCTCATAAAGCCCGTGAGCGAGCCCACGCCCAAGCGACCTTCGATGATCATGCGGCCGCCGATCCACAGAATGGAAAGCGCCGCCACGTACATCGACAGCTGAAACACCGGCAGGTTGAACACGGCGTTGCCAAAGGTCTTCGTCGCCGTGTGCGCAAGCTCGGTATTGACGGCATCGAACTTGGCCTCCTCGTGCTCGGCGCGCACGTACGCTTTGACGGCGCGCACGGCGGTGAGGTCTTCCTGCACCACACCGTTGAGATGGTCCATCGAGGTCTGCAGCTGGCGGTAGAGCGGACTGACACGGTAGGTAATAACGCCCAGCACGATCGCCAGCACCGGCAGGATGATCGCAAATACAGTGGCGAGCGGGCGCGACAGCACCAGCGCATAGACCAAGCCGACGATAAGCGTCACGGGGCCGCGCACCATAGGGCGAAAGCCGTTGCCGATAGCGTTTTGAATCACGGTGATGTCGGTGGTCATGCGAGTGACCAGCGAGCTGGCGTCGTAGTTGTCCAGATTGCCAAAAGCGAGCGTCTGGATCTTGCGATACTCGGCCTCGCGCAGGTTAGCGCCCAGCCCCGAGGCGACGCGAGCAGACGTGCGTGCATAGCCCAAGCCAAGTACCAGCGAACATGCGGCGCATACCAGCATATACGTGCCCTGCAACAGCATGTAGTTGATGTCGCCCGCGGGCACGCCCACATCGATGATATTTGCCATGATGACCGGGATAAACAGCTCGAGCGCCGTCTCGGCCGTCACAAAGAGCACGCCGAGTATGGCGTCGCGGCGGTATGCCCCCAGATAGGAAAACAGAATCTTGAGATTGCGCACGCAGGTTCATCCCCCATCAAACGTTGTTCGCAAACCCACGTATTATGGCGCGCCGTGCGGCGGTGTCAAGTGTTCCGAAATAGATTTCTGCAAGGCCAGTGCAGGCGCCATGCTCACAGGGCGCACGTCCGTATTCAATTGGAAATGAACGCGAGCGTGACTTTTTCGCCCTGTCGCCAACACAAACCTTGACTCTACAATCGTTGTAGGGTTTTCACTACACTGGTACGTAAACAGACCCAGCCAGAAAGCCCCGCCCATGGAACACGACCTCACACGCGGCAATGTCCTCAAGACCATCGCGGTCTTTGCCCTGCCTTATATGCTCTCGTACTTTTTGCAGATGCTCTACGGCATGGCCGACCTGTACATGATGGGACAGTTTAGCGGCGCCGCCGGCATCACCGCCGTGGGCAATGGTGCGCAGACGCTCTATATCATTACCGTGACGCTCGTGGGCCTGGCCATGGGAACGACGGTTATCGTCGGCCACGCCGTGGGTTCGCGTCGGTTTGACCGCGCCGAGACCGCCATCGGCAACACCATCACGCTCTTTATGGGTGTCTCGGTGGTGCTGGCCGCTGTCCTGCTCGCACTGTGCCCACAGATCGTGGCGCTCATTGGCACGCCGGCCGAGGCGGTCGAAGGAACCGCTGCCTACCTGCGCATCTGCTTTGTCGGCATTCCGTTTATCGCCGCGTACAACATCCTTTCGGCCATCTTTCGCGGGCTGGGCGATTCGCGCTCGCCCATGTACGTGATTGGCGTGGCATGCATCATCAACATCGCGCTCGACTTTCTGTTTATCGGACACATGGGGCTCGGCCCCGTGGGCGCGGCGCTCGGCACGGTAACCGCCCAGACGGCCAGCGTTGCCCTCGCGCTCGTGTGGCTTAAGAGCCGCCGCACGAACATCCACGTTAAGCGCAGCGACCTGCGTCCCCAGCCCGAGGTGCTCGGCAGCATTCTTAAGATCGGCGTGCCTGTGGCCGTGCAGGACGGCTGCATCCAGGTGGCGTTTATGTTTATCACCGTCATCGCCAACCATCGAGGGCTCGTCGACGCCGCCGCCGTGGGCCTGGTCGAGAAGATGATCAGCTTTTTGTTCATCGTCCCGAGCTCCATGGGTGCCACCGTCAGCGCACTCACGGCGCAAAATGCCGGCGCGGGCAAGGGCGATCGCGCGCGTCAGGTGCTCAAGGACGCCATGACGATCTCGGTGGTGTACGGCTGCCTGATCACGATACTGATGTGGCTGGTGGCACCGGCGTTT
>OIZG01001233.1_pt1 | contig 16319 bp, 17 predicted proteins | sample 1588561 | NCBI WGS metagenome assembly OIZG01 (sample SAMN03283267) | human gut metagenome | biome: human-associated habitat; material: feces | host: Homo sapiens | place: USA | collected 2013 | reverse complement strand
CAAACCATGTAGGCATATTATATGGCATTTACATCAAGATGTCAAGAGTTTCAGACAATAAATTTATTACATTCGTTACGCTTTGCCAAGTTTTTGCAATGCCTGTTCCAGATTATTGTCCAGCAGATTTTCCAGATCTTTTAAATTTCGGCAATCAAATTCATGTGTTATTCCTGTCATAAACCGTTTTTTCGTTTCAGCAAAAAACTCATCGCGGAAGCTATTATAGAAAAACACCAGCTGATTACCATGTTCAAAGTCACTGTAATCAATAAAAAGCGTTGAACCATTGATATAATCGATGGGATTGTCAGGAGTTATATACAATTCAAAAGCACCTATTTTCTGCGGCAGCTTGCCGGTATACGCCCAGTTCAGAAGCCCGGCTTCCTCTATCAAGGTTCCCATCTGATGCTTCTTTTCCCTGTTCACGTCCGCTAAAAGCTCCGGCAGCTTCTCATGCATCATTTTAGCAAATTTATCCCTGTCGCGGCAAAAATAGCGAATATCTCTGAACGTATGCATGCCAATCGTTTTTACAGGTACATAATCAAAGGTTTCCGAAGTATAAATCAAATCAAGCTTGCTGTGCATTGCTTCATTACTATATGAAGCAATCGTTAAGATCTGTCCGTCTATTCCCTGTCCCATTGTTAACTTAAAGCCATCTATTTCCTGCGGCAGTTCTTTTAAAAATTCCCACTCGCCAAGCTGCGCCTCTATCTCTGTGATTTTAGGCTGTCCCATGCTAACACCTCTCTATCCTTTTATGCTCAATTACTAATCTATAATTTATTATTGTAGCACAAATGCACTGCTGATAGCAAAGAAAGCTGCTGCCCAAAGGCAGCAGCTTTTTCAAATCCTGCATAAAATTTTTAGAAGGTCATTTCCGCACCAACACGCCACAACCTTCCCGAATAACGCATACTGGTAATCTTTTTATCAAAAAGATTATCGATTCCGGCATAAGCACGATATTTATCGCCCCAGCGTTTATTAACGACAAAATTAAACGTATTGATACTGTGATCTTCACTGTCTGCCCTATAATCAGAATACCACTTATTCCAGGCAGTAATATTCCATTCCTGTTTTACAGGCTCTGTCCACATCAATTTTGCTGTATAAGTATTACGGGCGCTGTAATTCAAACGTGTATTAGTCTTATCGTTCATAGCATCCAGATAATCATAATTACCGATTACTGTAAAACCATTTCCCAAGTCATGCTTGATTTCAAATTCAACACCCTCTGAAGAAGACTTTTCTATATTCATATATTGATAATTAGGCGCTAAACTGTAATCCATAGCAATGGCATCAGTCTTTTTGTTTTTGAAATATGTTAATTTAATTGCAGTATCATCGCCAAATTCCTGTTCATATGATAACTCATAGCCCTTTGATTTTTCAGGACGCAGATTCGGATTGGAATAAGTACCATATAATTCTGAAATAGACGGTGCTCTGTAACCTTCTCCATAATTAGCCTTAAGCCTTGAGCCCTCTGTAAAGGAATATGTCGCGCCAATATTCGGAGAAGTCTCGCTGCCAAAGCTGTCATGGTGATCATAGCGAACAGCCGGAATCAGCAATAGTTTCTCACCCAGTTTCAATTCGTCATGTATAAATAAAGAATATTGATCAGAACTTTCGTCAATACTGCTGTCTTTGCGACCGTCAGTTCTGAACTCGCCGCCGAAAGTCAAACGATTATTATTGTCTAGCTTGATCGTATCACGTGCTTCAATATTCCAAAAATTAAATTTGGAGCTTCCCACACTGTTTGCGCTCATAGCACTGGTAACATCTTTTTTTAATTCACCGTAAGTTGCGCTTAGCATATAATTACTGTTATCATTCTGTCCGTTATAAGTAAGGCTGGCACTTTTCCTATCTACATTATATATACCTAAATAAGAAAAAGGACCGCTGGCACTGGTAAATTTTTTGAACTGCTGATTGGTATTCTCATAGTTCAGATATAAATTTAAACTGTTGTTTTGGTCCATTTCATAATCTACATCCAAGCTATAATTTTGAGTCGGTCCAAAATATTTACTCATATTGGCATCATCCCATTTAAAATAGCGGACTTTAGTAAAGTTAGCATCAAAAGCAGCACTTAACTTACCGTCTTTGCCGCTGTCAAAATGGTAATAATTACTCATTTCACGGCTATTTGTAGCTACACCTACAGTCATTGATTTTTTTTCAGATTTTTTCGTAATAATATTAATAACACCAGCTGAGGCCTCTGATCCATATAATGCACCTGATGGCCCGCGAAGCACTTCGATTCGTTCTATATTGTTCACATTCAGCCGTGACAGCACATAGGTATTAGTAGAAACCTGGCCATACCCTTCTCCGGGAATACGACGCCCGTTAAGCAAAACCAAAACATCATTTTTCCCGCTGCCTCTGATTCCCAAAGTGTGCCCTACACCCGCAGCTTCCGGTATTTCTATGTTAGTCGCCGTACGTAAGGCATCTATAACATTGGTTGCCCCAATATTCTGGATATCCTCTTTTGTTATAACTTCCACACTCTGAGGAACTTCTTTTCTGCTCAATTCTGTACGGGTAGCAGTTACCACATATTCATCTAAAGTAAATTTCTGTGGTTCTTCAGCATATACCGCTGTGCTCCCAAAATGACATTTGTGCCAACAACTAATGTCATCAATATTTTCCTGTTGAAAAATTGTTTGTTTTTTATTTTCATCATAATATCCTTCCTCTGATCATTATTCTTTTTCTACTCTTGGAAAATAAATAATATATTCGCCGTCTTTTTTATCATCAGCATAGGTTTCCATATAGTTTTTAGATTCCGGCATGTCTTTAGGCGTAATTACACCTACTTTTAACGCCGGATTCAATGCTTCCAATTTTTCGACAGTTCCCAAATGTCCGTCGGAATGAAAGCAGCCGTTGATATGAAAAATTACCTTATCCTGATTATCCTGCCAATAATAAAAAATACTTTCCGCCATCTTATCATCTTTTATGCACTGTGCGGCAAATACCTGATCTATCCGTTCCTGCGGAATTCGCATCGGTGTTTGCCCCTTAGTCATATAAGCAGCAAACTTCTCTTTATACTTTCCTGCAGGCGCATAGGTCCTGACCGGTAAATATTGCTTATCCAGCTCTGCTACTGCAGCTAAAGTTCCCTCTTTCGCCAATTTTGCTGCTAAAAAACGTGGTATATTGCTGGCTAAGACTGGCAGCTTATGTGCTTTTGCAAATTCTACCAGCTGACGGTAATCTGTTTTATATCTTGGCCAGGGACGCGATTTTGCCAGAAATTCCTCCTCCGTAATTCTACCGGCTAAATACTCATTTAAAACGAACTGGTTATCTGCCTCAAACATTTCCAGTGACAAAACAAGCTTGTCACCATGAATGGCATACAGTTGCTGCAGCATTTCATATTCCAGCTCATGCAGTACATCCTGATCATGAAATTCACCAAAAAAAACTACATCATAATCAACAAAGTTTTCAGCCATTTCAGCAAGAGTAACGGCTTTTCTGTCTGCCGCAGAAATAATAACCGTATCTTTTACTGTTGGCAATGCGGCATGTGCTGATTCTGCCATACTCATAATGAGGCACATGCATAAAAATTTTAAAAACCGTTTCATTCGAACTCCCCCTAAAATTTCCTTATAATGAATACTAAAACAACAACAGCGTCAGCCTCCTTTTTATTATAAAAATATAGTATGGAATCTTTCAGGCCCATAACTTACCGGCATTTAGCCTGTCCAGAAAAATTTTTCTTACGCGTCAAGTTAGCCTTAGCTAACCTTTTGTTTTTAAGTATCCCCTCACGTATTATATCTAGAGGGGATACTTAAAGTTTCTATTATTAAGCTAAAGTCTGATAATATGCTTCGATAGTTTCCAGTAAGAAATCTGTCCCCTTTTCGCCAAGCAACGGCAAATGTGTCGCTATCTGGGCTCCGTCAATAAAAGGAGCACTTACTCTCAATACGACATTACTGCTATCACAAAGCCTGTGCGAAACATCGTCTGCCAGAACAAGTGTCTTCTGCAATTTTTTTAATATATCAATTTTTTCTTTTTCCACAGATATATATCGAATATCCAACTCAGGCTCAACGATACTTTTTAAAGAATGGCTGCAAAGTTTATACTTAACATCGATCCCTACAGACCGAAGAAAAGCACTCAACCCTTTAACCAGGTCATACTCGCCGATCACAGCTGCCTGAGGTGTTTTTTTCTGCCCATCATCATAGCATACATTTTTAAAGACGCTGTATTCTGTGCTTTAAGACGTAATCTGGCGCACATTTTAACGTCAGGTAGCTGTCCCAGAATTTTACCGACTTCTTCCAACCATGCTAAAGTTGCTGCATAACCGTAAGGAGCACTGACAACAAATGGCATATCAAATTTATTTTTCAGCACTTCTGCTGCTGGTAAACCTTCCTGACGCATTACCAAATTTATTTCAGCTGTGCCGATATCACCGATTTCATCAACAGATGTTTCATAGCACAGGCAGGTATGCATTTCATAACCAAAGGCTTCACGCATCAAGTTCTGCAGTTCCCATACATCCGACGCGGCACGATAACTGCCCATTGACGCGCCAATGATATTAAATATTTTCTTTCTCTTTCTCTGTTCTTTACAAGAAAGATTATTGACCAGCAATTTATAAACTTCAGTCAGACCTATGCTGTAGTCGCCCCTAAATCCTCCCTGCTCAAATGCAACCAGCTTAGCCTGAACTTCTTTCTGCATATAATTGCAAACGCCTTTTATATCAGTACCAATAACTGCGGAAATAGAAGATGCCACGACAAAAATAACTTTTGGTTCATAGCTTTTATCCAATTCGACAATAGCTTCTTCCAAACGGGTAACATCGCCCATGACTACATCGTCTTCGTTCATATGTGTTGTAAACAGCCTCTGCTGCCAGTCTACTCCTAAAGCTCCATAAAAGCCCATACTAAAATGGGTTGTCCCGGCCGGGCCATATTCAAGAATGATGCTGTCTTTTACGCTGAGCAGACTCCAAATGATACCCATTCTGTCTGATGGAACAGGCAAATATCTGCATAAACTCATAAGCACAGCTCCTTTCTATATTCTTTGGCTTCCCTAACAGACTTGACTAGCTGCTGCAGTAAATATCCTGTAACTTCAAAACCCAGCATACCACTTGCTCTGTCACTGTGAACAATGGCAATGCCTTTTTGACGCAGTCTGTTGCCAAATTCATGTCCTAAATATAAATAAGGAGACAATACATCATACACATATTGCAGCGGCGCGATATTAGCCGCTTTGCAAACATAAGGATCTGTATACTGCAATATTTCTTTTGCATAAGGCTCATCTGCTTCTGTATATCTGTTGGTTTGGATCACCTGAGGCACCATTCCCAGGGAACTGAGGAAACAGTTCATTTCAAAAACTGCATACGGCGTATTCCCGTAAATATAAGTAATACCCTCCAATTCACCCTTGTTTTTTTCGATTTTCTCTCTTGCGTTTTGATAAAGTCCTTCCAATTCTCCCGGCAGTTCCAGCTCCAAATACCCAAAAAGATTTTTATAGGCTTCATAGATTTTTTCGGGAATAACAAATTTATTAAAGTAAACGTAAGGAATACCAAATTTTTCCTGCATCTTTTGGGCCAGCGGCAGCGCAATATCATTAACGACAATATTCACTTTCGCTGCAGCAGCATTTTTTATATCGTCTACCGAACAGCCGCAGGGCAGCTGCAAACCGATTTTTACGCCGGCTTTCTGCAGCATGGCATAAAGCTCCGTCGTTGCAAAATCACCCATTCTCTGCCCCAGCAAATTGACACTGTTGTCACAATCACACGATTTCATCATTTCAGCACAAACAGTAATCGTTCGTTCCAGACCAGGCAAATGGTCCTCACATTTAAAATGCTCAGTATGAACCGGCAGCACCGGAATACCATAAAGCTCACTGAGACCTTCTGAAATAGCGTCAAAGTCATCACCAATTATTTCAATGACACAGGTAGTTACCAAAAATACACATTGGGGGCGATATTCTTCAATTATTTCTTTAAAAGCTCCCTGTACCTTTTCCGCACTGCCAAAGGTTACATCATGGTCATCCAAAACGACTGAAACACAACGGCCGTCAATGCCCCCAAATTTTTCAGAATGTATGGTCATACTTTTAGTGTAATAAGTGCATTCATCCGTACCAACCACAACGATCAGGCTGTCCTTGATGCCACCAACAGCCATAGCCGCACCCATCAGAGGACAGTGTGTCCCCGGGAACAAAGCATGAGTAAGCTGTGGTATATCTTTAATGCTTTGTACCTGACTCAATTTAGCAAGTTTTTCAACCAGCTCTTTTCCATCCATCGCCATAAAAAACTCCTTTTATCAACTTATTTCTTTAAACATAATTAAAGGCTTCTTACGCCCAGGAATCTGCACTACATCACAATCTACGTCGTAAACCTCACGCATCATTTTAGGTGTGATAATATCCTGCGGACGACCTTCACCATACTTACAGCCATTTTTCAAAACTATGATCCGGTCACTGATCTCCAGCGCATGACTTAAATCGTGCAGGACCATCACTACGCCGATCCCCGCCTCATGGTTCAGCCTTTTTACAAGTTTCATCGTTTCCTGCTGATGCGCAATGTCCAAATATGTAGTCGGCTCATCCAAAAACAAAATTTCCGGCTGCTGCGCCAATACGGTAGCTATCCATACCCGCTGCGATTCCCCGCCCGAGCATTCCTGAATAGATTTATCCCGCAGAGCCCAGGTACCTGTTGCTTTCAAGGCCCACTCTATTATCTTTTCATCTTCTTCCGTATTATGTTCGTACCACTTCTGATAGGGTACGCGCCCATAACCTACTAAATCTCTGACTTTAAAATCAGGAGGTGCGCAATGGCGCTGCGGCAAAACACCAATACATTTGGCAAGTTTTTTACTGTCGATATTGTACAGATCCTCCTGATTCAGATAGACGCAGCCCATACTACAGCGCAGCAATCGTGTCAGCGCTTTCAGCAGAGTAGATTTACCTGAACCGTTAGGGCCGATGATAGTCGTGATCTCACCTTTTTTTACAGTAATATCCATTTCCCTGACTACAATACGCCCATCGTAACCGATCTCTAATTTTTCACCCTTAACTTCCACTTACTTTGCCCTTCTTTCTTAACATATACAAGAAAAACGGTCCGCCGGTAACTGCCATAACAATACCTACAGGTATCTCCATCCCAGGTATAAGTGTCCTCCCCAAAGTATCTGCCGCCAGAAGAATCACCGCACCCAAAAGCATACTCACCGGCAGCAGTGCTTTATAGTCGGAGCCAACCATCATTCTCGCAATATGCGCGGGACAACCAGCCCTACAAAACCGATCATACCGGCCTCTGCTACCGTCGCAGCTGCCAAAAAAGCAGCCACCGCAGATAAAAAGATACGTACAAAAGTTACATTTACTCCCAGGCTTTGAGCCATTTCGTCACCCAGCTGCAAAATGTTGGCATTTTTTATACAGCATACGCCTAAAACAAGACCAATAAAAGCATACACCGTAATGATATAAACATGATCCCAGGAACGTCCCGAAAGACTGCCGTTCATAAAAGATAAAACACTGGAAAGATTATCAGAATTCAATAATTGCAAAAAGGAGTTATACGCTCCCAAAACCGTATTTATCGCAACACCGGACAAAATTATTCTGACAGTATCAATCCCATCGCGCCAGGCCAGCAAATAAATAAGTACACAGGCCAAAGCCGCACCGCCAAAAGCAAAAAGCGGCACTGATGAAACCAAAGTCGGAAACAACAGTAGAATCGTCGTTGCCGCAGTAGCCGCACCGGCAGAGACGCCTATAATCCCCGGATCAGCCAGAGGGTTACGCATGACAGCCTGCAAAAGAGCACCTGCAACAGCAAGGCAGGCCCCTACTTCGACTGCCATAATCAGACGCGGTAACCGCAAATTATAAACAACTACCCTCACCGGTCCGCTTTCATCATAAAAAAGAGCCTGTATGATCTGCTGCAGCGAATACCCGGCACTACCAACTCCCAGCGCAACAACAGCCAGCAATAATAATACTGCCACTAAAACCAGGCAAACCATACTTACCCGCAGTACATTTACTTCTTTACCCATTTTGTTTCAGCTTCTTCGCATCAATAATATCGATCAATTCATTTATATTATCAATAACATTGATCCCGGCTGTCGCAACATATTTTATCGGCAGATAAATAACCTCATGTTCGCGTATCGCCTTAATATTGTTCCAGTATTCAGGGTTTTTAGCAAAATCCTCTTCCATTACCTGCTGATGCTCTGCCGCAGTTTTAGAACCGCCTACACAAAACAGTAAATCCGGTTCGTAAGATAAAGCCTGCTCCAGATCAATCAATACCATCTTATTGTTCTGATACACATTTTCGTACCCCAGCATATCCAGCATACTGCCTAAAGTCCCATCTTTACCCTGTATATAATGACGCGGCGGGGCTGATTGCAGCACCATAACTTTTTGCCCTTTATTTTCCTGTCTTTTTTCGGCCATTCTGGCTTCCAATTTGTTGAACCTGTCCGTAATAGCTTCAGCACCTGCATTATGTTGACCAAAGGCTTTGATCAGTACGTCAGTCAATTCCTTGATAGACTCATAAGATACAACATGCCCGGCATCAACATAATAAACAGGTATTTTTTCACGATCCATAATTTTCCCATAAGTATCCTTAGACTGATAACCTACTATCACCAGATCCGGTTCCAAAGCAATAACTGATTCGATATCAAAATTAGAATTCATCGACACATTCAGCAGCTTTGCATCCTTCACCAAATCTGCAGGCCATTCCAGCATCGCCGCCTGGGGCACAGCAACCTGCTTAATACCCATCTCATGCAGTGCCAAAACCGGAGTATGCACTAAAGATACGACTCGCTGAGGCTTTGCTTTTAAAACAACCGGTTCAGTAAAACCATAAGTCTGCAGCGTAGGTGTATACTCAAGTTTATAAGTTTCACCGGCAGCAGCCGACACATTTTCACTTTTACTGCCTGTATTAAAGCAATAATACAAAAGCGCACTTACTATAACGACTACTGCCAACAACAACAATTTATTTTTCATTATTCATCCCCCTTAGTATCTTCACTCATTTCTAAAACTTTATCAGCCAACTCCTGATAGATCTTGACCATCGGCGAAGCCTGTACAAATTCGCTAACCGTACCGCCCTGATTTTCAGCTGTTTGTATATCTCCCGAACGTGGAACATACATTACGACCTCGGTTTCAATCTCAGCGGCAACCTTGGCCACCAGTTCCTGTTCATTCTCAATATTTTTAGCGTTCAAAATAATGCCTTTCAAGCGAGCATAACCCCTGCGTCCAAAGTTTTTGATCGCCTGAGCAATATTATTAGCCGCATAAAGCGCCATCATCTCTCCTGAAGAAACAATAAACACTTCTCTGGCATAACCACCCCTGATAGGCATTGCAAAACCGCCGCAAACAACGTCGCCGAGCACGTCATAGATGACGATATCCGGCTTATAGATTTCAAAAGCCTTCAACTCCTCCAGCTTTTCAAAAGCTGAAATAATACCGCGCCCTGCACAGCCTATGCCAGGTGTCGGACCTCCTGCTTCTACACACAGGACGCCACCAAAGCCTTCAAAAACAATATCTTTTAATTCTAAAGCTTCCCCCTTTTCTTTAAGCTGTTCTAAAACAGTAGGAATACGCATCCCCTTCATCAAATTCTTAGTTGAATCAGACTTAGGGTCACAACCTACCTGCATTACTTTATAACCTTTAAGCGCCAATGCCGCCGATAAATTTGAAGTAGTAGTAGACTTGCCAATACCGCCCTTGCCATAAATCGCAATTTTTCTCATCAATAAACTGCCTCCCTTAAAAATAAATAGCTCACTGTTTTCAACCAAAAACATTCTATATTTAAATCAATATAAACAACTTTATTCATAAAATAAAATGCAATAGAGTTAGCCATAGCTAACTCTATTGCATTTTAACACTCTTTAACTTTAGTGTCAATACAAAAATGCCCGATCAATGTATAAATTCTCACATCGACCGGACATTATTTAAGCCTCCTAATATAGCTCCGGATAACTAACAGCAACCAATTCCTCTACAGCATTAACAGCGTATTGAGAAGTACTGTACAAATACCTATCGTGAACTTGAACAACCTGATGATTACGAATAGCCTTAATCCCCTGATATGCTTCATTAGTCATAATCTGACGTTGAAATTCACCAGTATTTTTTGTTCCACTGTAATCCCAGCTTGGCACCAAAATAATATCTGGATCCAATAAAAGCATCTGTTCTTCTGAAAAAGCAGCATTTCTAGGAATATCAAGATTCTCAACAGCATTAATAATATTTGCATAATGGCACATATCATCAAAAGATGAACCCTTGATACCCATTGGCCCCATAAAAGACAGTGCCACAATCTTTTTTCTCTGTTCAGGTTTTATTTTTCCGACTTTAGACCAAATTGCAGACAATCGTTCATCCATTTGCTGCTGCAATAGGTATCCCTGCTCATCTTCTCCGACAGCAGCAGCAAGCTCAGCAATATTAGCCTTGATTTCCTGCATTGTATTAGGTGTCTTGTGAACATAAACTTTTATTCCGGCAGACCGAAGCTGACCAACAAAGTCTATCCCATCCCAATCAGGTACTACCACAAGATCAGGAGCATAAGATAAAATTGCTTCCAGATTATTACGCTGCACTCTGCCTTTAATTACCTGAGCTTTAATACTGACCGATGAAATACCAGCATCGTCAGACAGATAAGTAAGTGCAGCAATGCGTTCCGGCTCAACTAACTCCAGCAATATTTCATCACTGCCTATTCCCATTGAAACTATTCTTTTAGGTTTCTCTGAAAACTCGATCACCGTACCGGTAACATCAGTTACACTGTAAGCAACCTTGTTTTTATCACTTTCTGCTTTAATGCCGCAACCGCTGCACACTAAAAACATCAAACACGCCAGCAATGTCATCATATTTTTAAAAAATATTTTCATCTCATCTGCTCCTAACACCACAGGCTTTTTGTTGTTGAGATAACTTGACGCTCATATCTGACAAACTGTCATAAAATAATTCATGGACTAAATATTGCGGCTGTACCTTTTCTAAAATCTCAGACACTCCAGTATCGCTAAAGGGCATATGTCGATCTATTTTTGCGATATGCGTCAGCAATGCTGCAAAATCTATTTTCGGCGGCACCACTTTGGCAAACTGCTGCTGATACTCTCCTGAAAGTGAGCAGCTTAAATGCACACCCTTGATCAGATGCTTTAGATCTCCTAATTTATCCAATACTTGACATATATAAGCGATGCCAGCCAGTTCGTCAGTTAAATACATGTTTGTATTCATTAAATGTCCTGTATCGAGCATAATTCCAACGTTCTTCGTTTTTAATAACGAGAAAAATTTTTCTACCAGTCCCGGCTCTAAAAGTTTCAGCCCCGGCCACCATAAATTCTCAAAAAGTACGATGACATTATCGGGAATAATATGGCAAACACTATTAAATACAGCTGCCGTTGCATTTAATATCTGTTCATCATTATATTTGAAATCAAAAGTGAAAACTTCTTCATTTCCGGCATTGGAAACATGCCATACCAAATATTCCGGATGTACTGATAATGCAGCCTGCAAGTTGCTTTTTATGACATTAAGCCATTCTTCTGCATTCGCTGCACCGCCATAATAATCTTTTAACTGCTGTTCACTATTAAAGCTTTGCCTAAGCAACTTTTGATTGCCGCAAAAAAAACTCATCCATTCCGGCCAATAATTTAAATGTACTCCTAGCGTCAGATCCTTGTATGGCACCTGCCCTAAAGGTTGATATACCCTTTGCTCAATACCAGATAATTCAAACTCTTTAAGAAAGCTCTGCAGATTTTGCTGAACATCGGACAAATCGGCTTCATACATTGGCAATGAACAATAATTAAATAACTGTTTCATTAAAAATTGTACTCCATACCCACAATAAAGCTGCGTGACGGCATCGGATATGCAGCATGAGAAGTCACTCCCCATGTAACAGGATTATATGCATATCCACCGTATTCCTGATAACGGGCATTAGTTAAATTATATCCTTTAATAAAAACTTTCGCATCCTTATTGATTTTATACTGAACGCCTAAATCAAGTGTAAAATAAGATTTATCCGTGTATCCATAAGAGTCATGCATAAGAATCTGACCGGTAACAGCTGTGATATCAGCATTTAACAGTAATTTATAGTTCTTATATTTTAAACCGGTTCTATAAATATTTGGCTTCGTATTATCATAATCCTTATACCCAAATCCACTATCACGTTCAACTTTTACATAAGTATAAGAGACATAAGCTGAAAATTTATCATCAAAATTATGATTTACACTTAATTCCATACCTCTACGCTTTTCTCTATCTACGTTGAATGATTGGTAAACCGCTCCTCCCATATCCTTCCAACCAATAGCATCCTTGATATCACTATAAAACACACTGGAAGACATATTAGTTTTTTCACCTATCTTAGTATTAACACCTATAGTTAAAGCCTGTCCCTTCTCTGGTGCAAGATTTGGATTCCCAATACCCATTGACGCATTGACAGAATATAACTCATCAGTAGTAGGTGCATTAAAAACTCGGCTCCAGGAAATATAAGCATTACTATCTTTGTTAATTTTTTTATTGACGGCAATATGTGGAGTTAACTCACCGCCATATTTGCTATGATGATCAAACCTCAAGCCAGTATTCAATTGCCATGAATCAGCGAACTGCCATCTGTCTTCTATAAAAACAGCTTTGTTATTGATATCTCTTTTACCATCATACATGTCTTTATTTTCTACTTCAGTCTTATAATACTGTAACCCCATTGTAATTTGATTGCTTTTTGCAGTGGTAAAATTCTGCTGCACATCTACACCAATAGTTTTTTCATTAAAATCGGCCACTTGATAAGGATCTTCACTATAAAAATTTGCTTTTTGATAATTTCTGTAAAGCTGTATATAGCCGTTATTATCAGCACTTTCATTCCAATCGTATCTTAAATTCACATTATTATTCACCCGTTTATGGGCTGAATTATAGACATTATAATTACCATCTTTAAAATTATACAACGGCGATCCGCCTTCAGTATTCAAGTGTTCAAACTGCATGGTAATGCGGTTGTCCTTCCCAATCTGCTGATCCAGCTTCAGGTTGACACCATCTGTATTAAAACCGGAGTTTGGCATAGTTTTAACATCGCCATCAATATCCTTATAGCTATAGTTGCCGCGACGATCTTTACTGGCACTGACAAATATCCCCAAACCGTTTTCAGTTGCACCACCAGCAGTAATACCGTACTGCTCGGTATTCCATGAGCCGGCAGCAGCACGGACAGTAACATGACTCTCCAACTCACTGCCTTTTTTTGTAATAATATTTATAACGCCGCCAACGGCATCTGTACCATATAAAGCTGAACCTGCACCCTTCAATACTTCTATTCGTTCAATAGCATTGACAGGCGGAAGCCAGTCTGCACTGTAATTACCGCTACTTCCTAAATTAACACGCCGTCCGTCGACAAGTATTAAAACACGCTCGTCGCCATTAATCAAAATTTTGTCCTGTCCCATACTTGTACCTTTTGCTCCGCTGCCAAGAACATTGACCCCGGGAATTTTACTGATAGCTTCAGCGGCATCGCTGTAATTATTATCAGTAATACTTTCTTTTGTAATAACGCTGATATTAGCAGGAGTATCAGACTTATTAGTTGCTACACGGCTTGCCGTAACTACAAACTCACCTAAAGTAAATCTCTCTACAGGCTCTTCTGCAAAAACGCACGTCCCCCCCATAAATACACTACTGGTGACTAACAGCGTTAATAAAGTACTCTTCTCCAAAATAATCTTCTTCATTTGCTCCATTCCTTTCCTGCACGATGTAAAATGTCGGGACAACATAAAACGCAGACCATATTCGAAAGCATATAGTCTGCGCCATTTCCCCAGTTGACCAACTAGACTTTCGGATACATGATGAAAAACAAAGCGTCGCAAATATCATTCGGCTAACCACACCAAACTGATAATAACGACACTGCGATTCATGTATCCGACCCGTACATCGCAAGTCATAAAAGGATTATTAAAAAACTGGCAGGTCTCCTGGCTCTGTTTCATCGCACTGCAATTCCTTCTCAGACACTAGTCCAATGGTTTCGCATTACAGTGCTCCACATTACAGTTGCGGGACAGCTCCGGATTTTACCGGATTCCCTATTAAGCCGCTGAAATTTTATAATCTCTGGCACCAATTTTCTACAATATTCAATTTTAATTTAATAATATATCCTAAATCGTTTATAATTCTACCATATTCTTTATGCGCTTGCAACTACTTATTGATAATAATCTGTAATAAACATTATTAATAATATTTATTCTACAGCACTTTCCGCGCCCTGCTCTGTGAATTCAACTGCCTCATCTGCTCGAAAAGTGCTGTCAATACCATTATTTTTCCAAATCAAAGCTTTTTTAGGACTTCCTTTCAAAACATACCCATCGATACTAAAATTAATTTCAGTTTTAGCTTTAAATTCAACAAACCCTGCATTATCCAACTCTACGGCATTATTCTGCCAGCCAATAGGGCGCAGTTTAGTATCTTCTGCCAAAGTACCCATTTTTACAGCACCATCATCATAAAAACCCACAATACTATCGCTTTTTAAAGTCACAAAGCCATATTGATTATCACCTATACCGATTGTAATGTCATTGGCCACAGTTCCACTGGCTACTGTCCCTTCTGCACTGAAAGAAACCGCAGTTCCGCCTTTGTAACGAACGTGCCCATAACTTGGTAAAGCAATGCTATATAGATTACTGTTATTCCAATAACGATAGTGACGAGGGAAAAAATTTCCTCCGTTCGTATACGCTGAAATAAAATAATAATCATTGATAATACGCTGCCAACCCTGTGGTCGTAAAAATGTATCATTTGCTAGAGTTCCGCTTATAACGGCACCTGAATCATTGATCATAACCACAGTATTTTTCTTAAACTTTACCTGATCGCCGACAGACCATCCCTGTGGATATAATTCTTCATTTTTAGAAAGCTTTTCACTTATCGGTTCGGCAAAAACATCACTGACAAAAGTGACTAAGCATAGTATAAGAGTTATTTGGAGCAAAACCTTTTTGTCCAGCATATTATAACCTCCTTTTCTATCTATATCTTTATTCATTATATCATTTTCTTTTGAAATATCTTTGTTCTCACAAACAGTTTACAATCATAAAAAACAAAAAGACCGCATTGCGGTCTTTTAATTTTTCTTTTTAACAACTTTTTCTTCCTGCTCTTTTTCAGCAGCAAACTGCCATAAATACCATACACCTAAAGAACGCCATGGACGCCAATGCTCGGTTATTTTAGAAATTTGCCCACGCTTGGGAATATCACTTAATCCCATAAGAAGTTTTAATTCTTTCTTAAAGATAAAGTCAGCCGAAGGAATGACATCAGTTCTGCACAAGGCAAGCAATAAAAACATTTCAATAGTCCACTGCCCTAAACCGCGAATTTGGACAAGCTGCTTAGTTATTTCAGCATCAGTCATTTCAGAAAATTTTTCTATAGTTACCTGACCTGCAACAGCTGCTTCAGCAAAACTTTTCAAATATTCGGCTTTCTGTTTTACCAGTCCCTGTTCGCACAAGGCTTCAATGGAAACTTCCACTACCGCCTGTGGCTGCAGTGGATTTCCTAAAAATTTTCCTAGTTTTTCCAGTAATTGCAGACTGACATCAGGTGGTAACTGCTGTGAAACAATACCTGTAACTAATGTCCCGAAATACTTCTCCTTTGGCTCAGGTTTCAATTCACACACAGGAAACCTATCGATCAATGGGATCAGCTCAGGCGCATGTTCACGCAGATATTCGGCTCCTGCAGCCCAATCTGGGGTTTTGAGCATGATACATCCTCCTTATTTACTTTGGTTATTCAACGAAACAGTACTATCGTTGATATTACTTATGATTATACGCTAAAACGATTATTTTGCAAAGCCGCTGAAAAGTAATTTAGTAAAATTACAGAAAATCCTTGCATCATTCATGGTTTTATGGTATTATTTATATCTGTCAGGACTACTGACA
>OIZG01001201.1_pt1 | contig 16802 bp, 10 predicted proteins | sample 1588561 | NCBI WGS metagenome assembly OIZG01 (sample SAMN03283267) | human gut metagenome | biome: human-associated habitat; material: feces | host: Homo sapiens | place: USA | collected 2013 | reverse complement strand
CGCGGCAAGGGCCCGGTGCTGACCGCCATTTCGGTGGAGCCTGCCGAAAAGCCGCTGAATGAAGTCGTAACGTTCTCTTAACGTTCTGATCGATCTGTAAACAGGAGGTTCTGGCATGAAAACACTGTTCCGCATTCTGGGCACGGCCGCTGCCGTGGCCGTCACCGGTGCCGCCATCGCTGTTGCCATTGCCGTTACCGTTACCGTAACCGTTCTGGCCATTGCCATTCTGGTTGTTCTGCTTATTCTGGCTGTTGCCGTTGGAATCGGAGCTGGACGAACCGTTCACCGACGACTCCTCCTGATCGAGCGTCACGTCCACATTCATGGTCTTGCCGTCGCGCACGATGGTCAGCGTCACCTTGTCTCCCAAAGCCGCGGCACGAACGTAACCAAGCAGCGAGTAGTTGTTGTTCACGGCGTTGCCGTTGAAGGCCACGATGGTGTCGCCCTCCTTAAGGCCGGCCTTGTCGGCCGCGCTGCCGGTGGCGCTGGACTTGGTGATGGTCGCGCCGCCGCGGGTCACGCCGTCGGCTTCAACCGTGTCGGACTTGATGACCACGCCGAGGGCAACGTGCTTGACCTTGCCGTCCTTGATGATTTCGTCGGCCACACGCTTGACGAGGTTGGACGGGATGGCGAAGCCGATGCCGATGGAGCCGGCGGAGTCGGAGGAGGTGGCGGTGGAGGCGATCGAGGAGTTGATGCCGATCACCTGGCCGGCCGCGTTGAAGGTCGGGCCGCCGGAGTTGCCGGGGTTGATGGCCGCGTCGATCTGGACGGCGTTGGTGACGATCTCGTTGTTGTTGTCGTCGGTCACGGTCACCGGGCGGTTCAGGGCGGAGACGATACCGGTGGTGGCGGTGTCGTCGTAGCCGAGCGGGTTGCCGATGGCCATCACGTTCTCGCCGACGGCGAGCTTGTCGGAATCGGCGAATTCCACGGCCTTGAGGTCGCTCGGCGGGTTGTCGAGCTTGATGACCGCAAGATCGGTGGTGGCGTCAGTGCCGACGAGCGTGGCGGAATACATGTTGCCGTTGGCAAGCGTCACCTGAATCTGCTGGGCACCGGAGATCACGTGGTTGTTGGTGATGATGTGGCCTTCGGTGTCGATGATGGCACCGGAGCCCTTGGCGGTGCCGTTGCTCAACGCGGTCTGGATGGAGACCACGGAGCCGGAGACATCGCTGGCGACAGTCTGCCAGTCGGGGGCTTCGCCGCTCTTGGCGGTGGCGGACCCGGAGCCGGACTTATTCGAGCTGACGTTGGTAAGCGAGTTGCTGGTCGGCAAGGTGATCAGGCCGCTGGTGAGGGCACCGTAGCCGAGGCCCAGGCAGAGGGCCGCAGCCAGAACGGCGGCGACCACGGCGATGAGGATGTTGCTCGCCGTCTTGGACATGCCCTGCTTGGCGGGGCCGGGCTGACCGGGCTGACCGGGCTGTCCCGGCTGGGTCGGACCTTGACCGTTCGGCGTACCGGTACCGGGAGCGCCGAAACCGAACAGACCGCCCTGCTGGGGCTGCTGGCCATTCTGGCCATTCTGACCGGACTGGCTGGCAAACGGGTTGCCGTTGTTCTGCTGCGGCTGCGTGGGCGGATTGAACGGATTGCCGTTGCCCTGCGGCTGCGGGTTATTGGTGTAGTAGGGGTTGCGGTTGCCCTGCTGGCCCTGTGGGGTTTGCTGTGCAGGCTGGCCGAACGGGAATTGCTGCGTGGGCTGGGCATTGTTGCCGGCCTGGCCGCCCTGCTGGCCCTGTGCCTGAGTCGGGGTCGGTCCATAAGCGCCGTATTCCGGGGCCGGGCGGTACAGCGGAGTTGTGGCCGAGGTCTGGTCTGCGGCCGGCGCTGCCGGAGAAGCCGGCGAGGAGGAGACCACCGTACTCTCGCCCTTGGCGGAGGCGTAGTCCGGGATGGGCTCGGTGGCGGCGGTGTCGGTAACGGCTTGCGTAGGCCGCTGATCGGCAGCGGGGGCGGCCGGGGGAACCGGGGCTTGCTGCTCGCTGGAATCGCTGGCGTTGCCGGCATCAACCGAGGCGCCGCCTACAAATGGGTTCTTCGGCTCGATGTTGCCGGTATCGGCAGTATTATTGGGGTTTTCGTTATTCTGCGGGGTCTGGTCGACGCCCTGCGGGTTAAATTCGTCAGCCATTGCTGCTCCTTTTCCTAAATTCCTATCGCGTCTGTTCGGCGGCTATTCGGGCACTTGCCCATTGCCACTTCTCGTGTGCTACCTCAGTAGTAAAGGCAGTCAATCTGGAGGTTTTCTGAACGTTGATTGAAAGTCTATGCGTAATCATCGCAGAGTCTTATGGGCATCTCGGCTTCGAGGGGCTGATTTCCTGTTTCGGGAACATCTACTTGCACTTCAAGGGGCTGTTCGCGCGGTCAATTCCGAGTATCAAGGGCCCTCATTTAACGCCATTCCGCCATTTTTGCAGCCGGCCTACTTGACCGGGAGCCCCTTGAAGCGGAAGTAGACGTTCGGGAGCGGCGAAATCCGCCCCTCGAAACCGAGTTCTTCACAATTTCCGGCCCTTTTCTGGCCCTTCTGCCTAAAGTGAACATATGACGATCAGCCTTCTTGAACATCCGTTGGGCGCACAGCCCGGACAGCCCGGCGACCGCAGCGCCTTCCATTTCGAAACGATCACCCGCCTGCCATCCACGGCCAGCGGGCTTGGGCGAGACGGTGCCCGATACGGCCGCACCGGCATCATTCACACGCCCCACGGCGATATTCGCACGCCTGCCTTCGTGCCGGTGGGCACGCAAGCCGCGATGAAGGCCGTGTTGCCCGAGCAGATGAAGGATCTAGGCGCACAGTGCCTGCTGGCCAACGCCTTCCACCTGTTCGAGCGCCCGGGCGAGGACGTGCTGGACGCGGCCGGCGGCTTGGCGCGTTTCATGAACTGGGATGGGCCCACGTTCACCGATTCTGGCGGTTTCCAAGTGATGTCGCTGGGCGTCGGCTTCAAGAAGACGCTGGCAATGGACGTGACCGGCATGAAGTCGGACGACATCATCGCCAAGGGCAAGGAGCGCATGGCCTGGGTGGATGAGGACGGCGTGACGTTCAAGTCGCCTTTGAATGGTGACGCACATCGTTTCTCCGCTGAGATTTCGATGGGCATCCAGCACAAAATCGGCGCAGACATCATGTTCGCGTTCGACGAACTCACCACGCTGATGAACACCCGCTCCTACCAGGAGGACTCGGTGGAGCGCACCTTCCGCTGGGCCCGCCGATGCGTGGACGAGCACCAGCGGCTGACGGCTGAGCGGCTGGGCAAGCCCTATCAGGCCTTGTATGGCGTGGTGCAGGGCGCGAATTACGAGGATCTACGCCGGCGCGCGGCCTCGCAGATCGCCTCGCTGGACTTCGACGGCGTGGGCATCGGCGGCGCGATCGAGAAGCGCATCATCGGCGACACCTGCGCATGGATCTGCGACGCGATGCCGGAAAACCGCCCACGCCACGTGCTGGGTATCGCCTCTGTGGACGACATCTTCGCCTGCGTGGAGAACGGCGGCGACACCTTCGACTGCGTGGCCCCCGCACGCTGCGCCCGAAACGGCGCGATTTACACGCGCGCCGGCCGGTACAACATCAAGCGTGCCCAGCATAAGTTCGATTTCGGGCCGCTGGAGGAGGGATGCGACTGCTACACATGCCAGCATTATTCGCGCGCGTACGTCGACCACCTGCTGCGCGCCCGCGAGTTCAACGGGTTCACGTTGGCCACGATCCACAACGAGCATTTCTTCGTGAAGCTGCTAGACGACATCCGCGCCTCGATCGACGGCGGATACTTTGATGAGTTCCGCGACGAAGCGCTGGCCCACTTCTACGGCAACGGCGAGCGCCGGCCAGGGTTGTGAGTTTTTCTCCTTCGTTGCGGCTTGTGCCGAACTTCTCTCTGCTCCCCTCGCTGAGGCTGAGACGTTAAGCAAACAGCCCAGTGGGCTGTTTGTAGTCGAAGGTGAGACGATAGTCGAACCAGCAGGTTGCAGGCAAGGCCCGTCCTTAATTGCGGACGAGCTGTCACGAAGTGACTGAGGGGAGTGCCGCCACCCTCAAAGATCACGGCGCCCGCAGGAGACCCACAAGCGATATATCCCTGCCTCCCATGCGACACGCCGAAGATTGCATGATTACCCAGCCGGGTGTAAGTTAGTCGATTGTCTGCGAGTGTGGCGGAATGGTAGACGCGCTGTCTTCAGGTGGCAGTGAGTGTATGCTCGTGGGGGTTCAACTCCCCCCACTCGCACCAGCAACTAAAGGGCTGGAATCGGAAGGTTCCAGCCCTTTTGCCTTGTCCGGGCAAGCGCCGTTTTTCAAGTTGCGATGGCCTTGAGGGGGGCTTAGGACTTGAGACTTATGGCCCAACTTTCGTGGCGGAAAATGTCCCGGTACCTGCATCAATCGTTTGACGTTCAAGCCAGGCCAGAATCCGCTGTCCCGGTTCGCGATTTCGGGCGATCTTTGCAAACCGGGACAATTTTTGTTGCCCCGGTATAAATGTCAATCGATTTATGCGAAAACCGGGACAACGTGCCAATTCCAGAATCGGCCTTATTCCGCCGATTCCGTCTGCCAGACGATATGAGTTGAGGAAACCGGAGTGTCCCGGTTCACGAAAACAAGCCGAAATCGCCGACCGGGACAGCGGATTCTGCCCCGGTCGACAGGTCAAACGATTGACATATGAACCGGGACAAATACAGATCAGAGAGAAGCCCATGAAGTAGATTTAACTTTCCTCAACTTTCCGTCCGCCATAAACTAGCATTACATAGCATCATGAACCGAGACGAAATCAACGAAGCATTTGGAGTCACCGACGACCAGCTCGACCGAATGGCCGAGCCGTACGAATCCGACAATTGGCAGGGCGGTGTCGGGAGCATCATTCGCAGCAATCCGAAATCAGGAACCAGCACAAGTCGGACCCCAGCAGACACGCATAATACGAGTTCACAGACTTAGCGATGCATTCCGCAACCGTACCACCGAATACCACACCACGGAAGAACTGTAAGCATTACGAAATCAACCTTGATTATTGCGCGGGCCTATACTAGGTTACGGCAGCGTAAGTTAGTGGCCGGGAGAGCGTCGCCGGCCATAGCGAGGTGATCGGTATGAGCGTTTCCATCAACACGCCATCTGGACGAACCATGGCTTCCGCCGCAACAGTTGTGTCTTCCACAACCGCGAGTCAAAATCCAGCGCAAGCACCAGCCCCACCGCACTGGATCGCGCATCAGCTCAGTACAGGGGCCGCGCAATCGCGCTATCGCCAAGCCAAGGCGCGTTGAAGGCGATCAAGCGCCAGATCGTCCCCGTTGATGCATTCGGCAATCGCAAGCCGCGACTGCGCGGATGGCTTCACCTCGCCACCCTGCCGCTGTGCATCGCGGCGTCCATCGTACTCATCTGCATCGCGCCGGCCGGCTCGGTCAAAGCGGCCTGCGCAGTGTACGGTGCCTCGGCCATGCTGCTGTTCGGCAACAGCGCGCTGCTGCACGTCGTGCCGTGGCGCAGCGCGAAGGTGACTCGCGTACTGTGCGGCATCGATTATTCGAACATCTTCCTCATCATCGCCGGCACTAACACACCTGTGCTGTTCGCACTCAGCCCGGCGATTCGCCGGCCATATCTCACGGTGATTTGGGTGACCGCGGCGATCGGCACGATACTGCATATCGTCTGGCTGCGCACCCCGAACTGGGTGTTCACCACTGTGTATGTTGTGCTGGGATTGGCGCCGGTGACACTTATTCCGCAACTATGGACGGCTCCCGCAGTGGGCCCGGCTGCGACCATTCTTATCGCGTGCGGAGGTGCCGCGTATATCGCCGGCGCTGTGTGCTTTGCGCTGCGCAAGCCGAATCCGATTCCAGGCTGGTTCGAGTTCCACGAGGTGTTTCACCTAGGCACGGTCATCGGGTACGCCTGCCACGTCGTGGCGATTTATCTGATTGTTTGCGCGCTGTAGGTTTGCGAACCGTGCGGGCAGCCCAGCAGACCACCCGCACGCCCTCAATTCATGAGTATTTTCAGGCCGTACGCGCGATCTGCACGGCGGTGCCGGACGCGGTAACCATCAGCATACCGTTGTCGGCGCCGAGCACCTCGTAGTCGATGTCCACGCCGACCACGGCGTGCGCACCCATCGCCTCCGCGCGTTGTTGCATTTCGGCAATGGCCTCGTTACGGGCGCGCATCAGCTCTTCCTCATAGCCCTGGCTGCGGCCGCCGAACATGTTACGCAGGCCCGCGCCAAGATCCTTGAACATGTTCACACCGGACACCACTTCGCCGAAGACGATGCCCTGGTAGTTGGTGATGGTGTATCCGTCGACGGACGGGGTGGTAGTGACGAGAATCATGGCGAGGCTCCTTTGATCTAGTCCCGATCCCTCGGAACAACTTTTAAACAGTTATAATCAAACAGAATCTTTAAGTAGCGCACGAACCAATGTATGGGCTACTTGTCGCGAACGCTCACGCAGTAAACCATTCACTGACTCGTAATCGGATGCAGTCAGAGCCTGCATGGCTTTCTGCATCTCGTCCTCACTAAAATACTGCGACTCCTTTATAAGTTGAGAATAACGGTTATGGTCGTTAATCTCATACAAGGTTTTATCCTTCTTCGGATTGTTAATACCTCGTGGCAAATACATGCAATTACCTAACGAATTACCCAAAATATGTCGAGGCCTCGAAGAATCCGCCGCGTCAATACGCTTCCGAGCAATGATATGCTCCAACTCAAAAGTCTCTCCGTTTGGCACGGACGCAGAAAGATAGCTTAAGTTCGCATGAATTGTTATCAGACATTTAATATCTTTACCAAAGTTTATTCCTGGAGTCTGATCTGCGATCCACTGATCAAAGGCCTGATCAAATTGTTCTTCCGAAATACGCGTGCCATAGTCACGAGAAGAATTACAGTATTCCATTAACCTCTGATCACCATGAGATGACCATGCTGATGTGATAGCATCATACACATATGCAGCCTTAATATTAGATAGCGCTGTTGTGTATTCTTCCGAAGATGGATCTAAATCCCACAATGCCGCGAAATAAGATAACGTCTTAAACGTCGAAGATAGGCCGTTTTCATAATCATTGCCAGTAGATTTAAATCGACGCAATAAGGTCTCAAACATACTCTGCAAATTATTGCATATGCGTTCGGTCTTCTGGAGAATATCTTCCAGTTCGTCTCTAATTTTCTGAATATACTTATTGAGTGAACTCAACTTACGATTGTCCAAGTTCATGGCCACTCCAAGAAGCCCGAAGCCAATCTCTGGAGCGGCACTGGTTGTCTCAGGGACAAGAGCCGACAAATGATCTACAACATACTGGCCCAACGCTGTACCAAATTCCGGCAACGTGACCGTGCGATTCTGGGTCAGTTCATCTTCAGAAAAATCATCTACATCAAATTCAGCTTGCTTGCGCATATCAAGATAGTAATTTTTCACATACTGCAACAGCTGATCTTGCAACGGAGATTCCTCAGCCCCTCGTAGCCGAATGGCGGCATTAACCCAAGCAGCGCCAAACACTTCATACTTGGTCAGAGGGACACCACCTTTATTGAGGTTAGCAAAAACGTCAGCAATATGAGCAGATCCACCCAAATAAACAATCATCGGCACTTTAAGGTGCTCAAGATTGACGAATGAGCGGATTTGTTGCTTAAGATCGTCAATGCTTTGCATAGCAGCTTTTACATCCTCTTTGCTGCTCAACGAATCCATAGCCCAATATGCCACTTTATTGGGATTGCTATTCACCAGCTTATCAAATATCGGCTCTGTGAACTTATCCCCTTCCGGCAACATCTTCTTTACAGACTGATAGACGCTTGTATACGATTCCCTGTTCAACGGTTTCCAAAACTGCAATGGATCTTGCCGATACTTCTTAATAGTAGATAGACGCTGCTGCCCGTCCAATAGTTGGAGCTTCGCATCTTTATCGTTATCGTTCTCCGGATAAACAAGTAAAGTACCAAAGGGGTATCCATCATGCAGGGTCTGCACGAAATCTTCCTGCTTCTTTTTTGTCCAAACAAACCCTCGTTGGAATTTTGGCAAACTTATGCGATCGAGTTGGTCAACGGATAATTCGTCAATACGGTATGAGGACATCAGCGGCTCCTTACGTCACGCCAATGATCTCACCAAACAGTTGATAGATCAAGCGTATTAACAGTCAGACTCAGCTTTGTAGCCGAACGGCGGCGGCCATTCCGCCGTCGCCATAGGTGGGGTGGGTCATGAAGGCTTGGCTGGCGGTGGTGTCACCGCGCATCAACGATTCCCACATGGCTAGGCGGCTCATGGAGATGGCTTCGACGCCGAGGATGGCGTCGGCGATGTGCGCGGCGTAGAGATCGCGATGCTTGGCGATCAGGAAGCGCATGAGATCGAGGCGCTTGGTCATGCTGGTCACGTTTGAGGAGGCCGGGGCCGTGCGGTATTCGATCAGGGGCTCGGGGGCGATGCCGATATGGGCCGCGCCCTTCCCGGCGTCGTCTTTCGGTTCCAATCCCCGCTCCAACATCGACAAAAAGAGATCCCAATCCTCAAAGCCGCTGCGCATCGACTCGTCATATCCGCCGCAACGCTCCCACGCCGAGCGGCGAATCATGCATGTTGCCGGGCAACAGTTATGCGACACGAACGCTCCCGCGTCGCCACCGGTCGGCTGGACCACTGAGTCCAGAACCCCGAACGTACGCAGCCAACCAGAGGACGCAACCATCGAATCATCAGCAGTCAGCAACGGCAACGTACGCTCAATGAAGGTCGGCATCAAACGGTCATCGCCATCCAGCACCACCACGAACGGCGTCCCGGCAGCGGCGATGCCGCGGTTGCGCGCGGCGGAGGGACCTGCATTCACCTGGTCGATGAAATCGACGGCGACACCGCCCGTATCCAACGCTCCATGCCGGCAATCATCGAGAATTGCGCTCAATACATCAACAGATGTTTGCTCATCGGAACCATCATCCACGATGATGATGCGTTCCGGGCGAACTGTCTGGGACAATGCCGACTCGACTGCTTCGCGAATCAACGGACCCTGGTTGTAGCTGGTAATTACGACTGTCACTGCTGCCATGCGGCAAGTTTATCGGGTTCGGGCGCAGGCCACCCACCGGCGCTGCGCGCCACCTCCCGCCAACGGGAGGTGAGATTTGAGCAACACCATCATCAAGGGAATAACAATCCACTTTTCTGCATCATCTATCGTTTTTTCTGCATCATATTGATAGAATATGATGCAGAAAGCTATTTGATGATGCAGAAAGAGACTCACAATGAAGCACTTTGACTACATCACCGCCGCCAAGGGACTGCTCACCCCACGAACCACAACGCTGCTATCCGCCATCCACGAAGCCAAAGGTCGCCAAAGCGTACAGGCTGCAATCAGGCCTGATTTGTTGAACACACTCATCGCGGTTGCACGCATTCAAAGCACCAACGCATCCAATCGTATTGAAGGTATCTCTACCAGCGACAAGCGACTCAACGCACTGGTTGCAGGAAAAACCACGCCACACAATCGTGCCGAGGAGGAAATCACCGGCTATCGCGACGTACTCGCCACCATCCACGAAAGCCACGACTACATTCCACCGACCCCAAATACAATCCTCCAACTGCATCGCGATCTGTTCCGATACACCGGCCTCGCTTTCGGCGGACATTTCAAAGACAGCGACAATGCCATCATCGAGCGCGACGCCACCGGAAAACAAATCATTCGTTTCACGCCCCCAAACGCACTCATCACACCGGAGCTCATCGAGCGCGCCTGTGCCGCCTATACAGAAGCCATCCAAGACGGACATATCGATCCATTGCTCGCCACAGCAATGTTCACCTTCGACTTCACCTGCATCCACCCATTCAATGACGGCAATGGTCGAATGAGCCGACTGCTGACCTTGCTACTGCTCTACCGCAATGGTTACCAAGTAGGTAAATATATCAGCATTGAACACCTTATCGAACGGACCAAAGACACCTATTACGAGGCACTTGCCGCGAGCACATACGGCTGGAACGACAACGTCAACGACTATGCACCATTTGTAAACTATTTACTCGGCGTCATCCTCACTGCCTGTAAAGAGTTCGACGAACGGATTGGGGAAGTGTCCGACTGGGGCAGCAATAGAAAACCCACCAAGGAGCAGCGTATCGGCAATCTATTTGAGCGCACGTTATCGCCGCTCTCAAAAGCGGACATACTTCAACAATTGCCCGATATCAGCGCCAGCACTGTTGAACGTACACTGAAGACACTGCTTGACAACGGCACCATCACCAAACTGGGCGCCGGCCGCGGCACCCGGTACGTTAAGAACCGTTGAGCCGCACCACAACCGACATCCCATCCTTGCTGCAATGATGTTATCGGGCACCGATCACACCTGCGCGCGGCACGGCAGGGTGCTGATGCATGTGCGCGGGCGCGGGCTTGGCACGAACCTTGGTGGTGAAGTAGTCGGACTCAATCTTCCACACCGTGACGCTGCGGACCTGCGCATCAGTGAATTCCACATTCGGCATATGCGCCTGCTGTGCCATCAGCGTCTGCAAGCCGTGGCGGCATTCATCCAGATCCTCGACCAGTGACGCCGTGCCATTGCCGACGATCGACTTGAACGTCTCGCCCCAATTGCACGTGGTGCGGCCCGCCACCACCTCGCAGTCGGTCTGCATGGTGAAAGCCACGGGCAGTCGGCCACCGGCGGCGGCGCGAATCGCGTCGAGCTTGCGGCCGCGCGGCGCGGAGTGGAACCAGAGCGTCAGCTTGCCAGTCGCCTCGTCGTACTCGTAATCAAAGCCGAAATTCAGCGGCACGATAGTCAGGCCCTCGGCATCCGCATAGGCCACTTCAACGATGTCGCAGGCGGCGATGATCGCGGCGATCCGCTCGGGATCGGTCACCTCGCGGTCCGCACGGCGCATCATGCGATGCTCGCCGGCGACCGTGTGCTCATCCTCACGCTTGGCGGGCTTGCGAGCGCCCGCGATATTCTCCATGCTCATGCCTGATCATCCCATCCACAACCGCAATCCAGTCGCCGTAGCCTTCCTCGGCCATGCGCGAGCGCGGCACGAAGCGCAGGGCGGCGGAATTCATGCAGTAGCGCAGGCCGCCGCGGTCGGCCGGGCCGTCGGTGAACACGTGGGCCCAAGTGAATCTGTGTGTCCGACGTGCGCACTTCGATGCGGTCGCGGCCCGGAATGCGGTGGTCCTCATGCTCGGTCAGCAAGTCACCGGCAATCGGGCGGGAGAACGCGGGCCAGCCGCAGCCGGAATCGAACTTGTCTCGCGACGAGAACAGCGGCTCGCCGCTGACGATGTCCACGTAAATGCCGGGTTCAAACTCCTCGTCATACTCGTTGACGAACGGGCGCTCGGTAGCGGCGTTCTGCGTGACCGCGAACTGTTCAAGCGTCAGGTCCCAGATGCGTTCCACGTACTTCTGACGGCGTTTTACGTTCGCGATTGCGGCGATCGGTACATGGCAGTAGCCGCCGGGGTTGTTCACCAGATAATCCTGATGATGTGCCTCGGCCGGGTAGAAGTTGCGCAGCGGTTCGACCAGTACGGCCGGGCGCTGCGGCTGGCGGTCGACCAGCTGCTCCAAGGCCGCCACATACACGGCGCGCTGCGTCTCGTCCGTGTAGAACATGCCAGTGCGGTACTGCCGGCCGCGGTCTTCGCCCTGCTGGTCCACGGAGAACGGGTCGATGACCTCCAGGAACAGCAATGTCAGCGTCCGCAGGCTGACCTGTGCCGGGTTAAACTCGACTTTCACGGTTTCGGCCGCATCCGTGCCGCCCGCGCATACCTGCTCGTAGGTCGGCGATTCGACGGTGGATTGCGCGTAGCCGACCGTGGTGTCCGTGACGCCGTCGACGTTCTGGAAGTAGCGCTCCAGTCCCCAGAAGCAGCCGCCGGCGAAGTATGCGGTTTGCGTATTTCCGTCATTGTGTTCGTTACGTTCGCTCATGCGCCCCACGTTACTACGTCGAGGCGGCTCGCGATGCAGTCAACGACACCTCTGCACCGGCAAAACCGCTTTCGAGGGGCTGATTCGGCCTTCGCAGGAGGTCTACTCCCGTTTCAAGGGGCTGGTCGGCAGCTAGACCGCATGTAAAAGCCCATCCGCGTCAACGCCATTCCGCCGATTTTGGAGCGTGAATACTCGGCCATCAGCCCCTCGAAGCAGGAGTAGACCTCCCGGAGAGGCCAAATCAACCCCTCGAAACGGAGATAGCGCCTTCTGCGCCCTTCTCGCTGGGCTTTCGCCGCTCAAAGAGGTACATTCGGGCTTCTGCAGAATGCTTTCTCCGTTCAAAGAGGTACCGAATACGGGAAATCCCGAGTACAAACGCCGTCATTGCAACGCTCATACTCGGGATTTCAGAGTTCAGGTACCTCTTTGAAGGCAGTTAGTTGTCCGCAAGAGGCCAAATGTACCTCTCTGAAAGCAGATACCCCGTCTCAGGCTCGAATCGGCTAGCCTGCGTACCCGTGTGCACACCTTCACGACCGCAGCGTACTGAGCATGCCGGCCACTTCGGCGGGCGTCACGCTGGGCACGTAGGCGCGCACCACCGCGAGCCCGATCTGCGGCAACGCCGCCGGGTCCGGGTAGCACACGTAGACCGGCGCTTCGGTGGGCTGGAACTTGCGCTTGAAGTTGAACAGCGAGTGGAAGCCGTAGGCGGGTTCCATCCAGTCGGCCACGATCTGCAGCGCGTGTTGGAGCACCTGCGTGCCTTCGCCGGCCGCCACCCCACCTTCCCGGGCATTGTCTCGCTCGGGGTTCATGCCGGCCAAGGGTGCCGCGGACAGGCTCATGAACTCCACGGCATGCTCAGGATCCGCAAGCCCCTCGTCGCGCAGGCGCTCGGCCATGCGCGCGATCAGGAACTCCATAATGCCGTTGGGACTGTCGGTGCGATGGCGCATGAAGTCCAGCGTCCAGCCGACGATGCGCCCGTCGCGCCAGGTGGGCAGCCAGCTGGTGACGCCCAGCACGCGCCCGTCCGCGTCGATGGCGTAAAGCAGCCGCACGCGCGGGTCGCGCAGTTCCTCGACACCGCCGAGCGTGAACTTCATTTCCGGCAGCGCCTTGAGCTGCGCCCACTCCTCGGAGATGTCCTCGATCTGCTCGCGCACATCGAGCGACGCTTCCAGGAACGTGGACTGCACATCGGTCACGCCGTCGCGCTTGGCCTTGTTGATGGCGGTGCGCACATCCTGCCATTTCTTGCCGGTCGTCTTCCAGCCGCGCGGGTCCACGACCATTTCGCTGCCGACCTCGATGGAGCTCCAGCCGGCCTCCAGCAACGCGTCGCGCTGTTCGCGATGCACACTGTAGAACACCGGCGACCACGACCGTTCCACGCAATACTGCGTGAATCCGGTCAGATCGTCCATCCACTCCGCCGGATCGCCAAATGGCCCAGTGCAGGTCAACGCAATACCGTTGAGTACACGGTATGCCACGGCCGATTTGCCCGTGGGCGACAGCCAATAGTCGTTGCCTTCCCACGTGGTCATGAAGCTCATCGATTCGCCGCCGGTTTCGACCAGCCGTTCGGCACGGGCCTGCGCCCGTTCATTCGACTCACTGACGTCGCTCATCCAGCGGATCACCACGACCAGCACCACGATCCAGAACACTAGGCCAACGCCCTGATACACCACGGACGCCAATGGCGTACGCGGCACGAACGACAGCTTCATATGGCTCAGGAAGCCGATGGGCAGGAAGCGCCCCGGCAGTTCGGCCAACAGCGACGAGGCCGTGGCGCGCGGCGAGAAGGCGTCCGGCTGGGCAATGCCGTACATCAGGTACACGGCGGCGCACGCCAGCAGAACCAGCACGATGGCGCCGACGCCGCCGATCAGCCGGCGCCAGCCGACGCGAATCGGGAAGTGCTTCATTGCTGCAGCCAAGGCGATGGCGAAGATCAGCGGCGGCAAGGTGTTCGTCACGCAGGCGGTGATTGCGCCGTGCTGCAGCAGGGAGGTCATGCCATCCGGCGCAAAGCTCAGCGGCACGATCAGGTAGTAGGCGATGGCTACTCCCGCAGTGAACAGGTTGATGGCCACGGCACACATGGCCGCGAACCGACGGCCGCGGTACAGGCCCCACGCCAGCACCAGGGTCACGGCGGTGGGCAGCAGCGAACGCAGTACCGCGCCCGGCATCGAGGCTCGCAATAGGTCGAATTGCAGGAAGCAGCCGCTGTGCGTGGCGCCGGCCAGGCAGCGCGCGAGCGTGCCGTCGTCAACGGAGACCGGACTCATGAGCAGGCCGACCGTGCTGAGCGGCCCCGCGTGATTATGCGAGGTGATGGCGATGATCGGCCCCAGCGCCAGCACCACGGCGATGGCCGCAAACATGCGCCGCGCCTCGAAGGAGGTGCTGCGCAGCCAGTGCCAGCCGGTCTCGGCATGCGCGGGCGACCCGGCCATCACGCGGCCGACCGCGTGTCCGATCAGCGCGGCGGCGAGAATGCAGTAATCGCCAGGATTGCCGCTGTAAAGCAGCGCGACCAGAATCGCCACGTAGCCGATCAGCCGAATACGCCGCCGCAACAGATGGCTGCAGAACGCGCTGGCCGCCATAAGCGCGCCGACCGGCAACACCAGCGGGCTCAGGGCGAACTGCATGCGGGAGACGAATTGGGACCATCCGGCCGCCGCACACAAGGTCAGGCCCACGATCACGCCGCCGAGCGCGCAGGCGAGCGCGGTGCCGACGGTACGTGCGCGGCCAAGCCACGGCTCGGCGATTGACAGCATGACGAGCCACAGCGCGGCATCAAGAATGAGCTGGATGACGCCGCGCGCCAAGAACAGCGTGCAGAAGAGTTTGCCGAAATCGAATTCGGCCATGCTGGTGTCGAGCCGCAGCGGGAACGCGAATCCGGCCATCGCGACCACCAGCCACACCACCAAGTTCAGCACCACCAGCGCCACCGTGGCAGTGATGGCCAGTCGATGACCGTCCGCCCACTGTCGCACGTCGCCGGCCAGTTCGCGCCAGCTTTCCGCCGCATGACTGTTGTGCTTACGCGATTCTTCGCTCATTGCAACACCTCCACTTGTGGGTACTCCTTCAACGATTTCGTCATCTCGCCCAAGCCGGTCCGTTCGCCGAACCAGTCGAGACCGGGCCGCCAGACCGCCTGCACCGCGTGCCAGTCGTGGCCGGTGCCGGGCACGATCAGCTCGGTGACCTCCATGCCGGCTTTGCGCGCGGCGTCGGCGATCGTGCGCATGTTGCTAATCGATTCCTTGTCCCGTTCGCCAGCACCGGTGAACAGCGCCTGCTCGGGCGTACCGGTGGCGGCGATGGCGTTGACCGGCACCTGTTCGTCGTATGCCTTGCGGTCGCCGGCGAAATACTCTTGGACCATCTTGCCGACGCTGCCATTGGTCGGCTTGAGTTCGCCGTCCACCGGTAGCATCGCGCCGTAGATTTCGGGATGACGCGGGACGAGCTGCGTGGTGCAGGTGCCGCCTTGCGAGAACCCGCCCATCGCCCACATGCGGGCCGATTTGGCCACGGGCAGCATCTTCTTGGCCCAGTTCACCACGTCTGTGGTGAGGTAGGTTTCGGCGTTGCCTTGCGTGGTGTCGGCGCACAGGCTGTTGTGCGTGGCCTCGCCGTTCTGGTCGGGCACGAGCACGATCGGCGCGAGCCCGTCATGTTTGGCGGCGTACGCATTCATCGTGGCGGCGATGTTGCCGGCGTCGATGAGGCGACTGGGGCTACCGGGCTGCCCGGCCAACAGCTCCATCACCGGCAAGGCCGGCGGACGGTCGGACAGCGCGGCGGGCGGCAGGTAGATCATCGCCTTGCGGGCCGTGAAGTTGGATTTGGCGTTCGGAATGTCGACGGTGAGCACCTTGCCTTGGCTGGGCATGGACGGCAGGCTGCCCTTCTGCGCCTTGCTACGCCAGTCGCTGACGCTCATCGCGGCCTTGTGTACCTCGATTGAGCCGAGCGAGGCGTACGGCGTGTAGCCGACGAGGGTGCCGATGGTCTGGTATTCGCCGTAAAACGAGTCCACGCCGAGCGCAGTGGACAGCAGCACCAGCGGCACCAGCACGATGGCCAGCACACGGCGGGCTCCGCGCATGGTTACGGCTGCGGCGATCACGAAGCCGACGCCGGCGATGCCGCCCGCGATGGTGAAGATCACCGGCCAGCCCAGCGATACGCCAAACACCATAAACACGTCGGACACCAGCCATGCAACCAGCAGTCCAGCCGCGCCGGCGAGCACGGCGGCAATCAGCGAGACAATCAGCGGGTGCAGGCGGCCGCGCTTCTTGCCCTTGCTCAATGCCAGCCCAATAATCAGTATGATTGCCGCGATCGCGGTCAGTCCGAACACGGTCCGCGGCACGATTCCGCGGACCAGCGACAATTCCATGAACGTTTTCCAAACGGAGTTCTTCATCCTTCACCCCCCGCGCTCCAGGCTCCTCGCCTTGTAAGCTCACGCAACACTAGCGCGCGATTCATAGAGCGTCACCCAATTTCACAAAAATTGTCGCGAGTTCTCATGGTTTCCCCAGACTCCGTTCAGCACCTGTTCACATCCGGTCTGGACGTCCGCAGCTCAAGGCCAGTGTCAGCGCTGGATTAGCGGCGCGCAGGCTTGGAACAAAAGACGATGCCCGACTATAATCCATACACCATCAAGCGCTGTAAGGA